>Ga0066640_10000830_pt1 | contig 18476 bp, 16 predicted proteins | sample CryGeyCG2114_020_2_FD_59505 | JGI IMG/M metagenome (GOLD analysis project Ga0066640, IMG submission 59505) | Groundwater microbial communities from aquifer - Crystal Geyser CG11_big_fil_rev_8/21/14_0.20 | ecosystem: Environmental > Aquatic > Deep subsurface > Groundwater | place: USA: Utah... | reverse complement strand
TAACTCATCATTTTTACCCAGCGTAGCACATCCGCTTAAAGTAAAAACACCGACAACTAAACCTAACCACGCCACTTTCTTAACCATATTCCCTCCCCTTTCGTTAGTTATAATAAATTAAGCGCTGATTGCTTTTTGTGCTTCTACTAAAGTAAATTTGCCTTCATACAAAGCTTTACCGATGATCACCCCGGATAAGCCTGTTTTTTTAAGCTTGTTAAGCTTAATTAAATCTTTAAGATTAGCCACGCCTCCTGAAGCAACCACATTTAACTGTGTTGCCTTAAGCAACTCTTTAATCCCGGAAATATTCGGGCCGGATAAAGTACCATCCTTAGAGATATCCGTATAAATTAACTGTTTAAAACCGATTGTTTTCAACTCTTTGGCAAAGGCCAAAGCTGTTTTAGCTACACCGCGATTCCAGCCTTGGGTTAAAACTTTACCAGATTTAGCGTCGATGCTTACAATAACTTTATCCCCGAATTTTTTCCAAGCCTGCTTTAAGAATTTAGCATCGCAAGCTGCCCGGGTACCCAAGATAACCCTCTGCACCCCTAAATTTAGCAGTTTAAAGATAGTTTCTGCACTTCTGACCCCCCCGCCGAATTCCACGGCGATACCCACCTGGTCGATAATTTTCTTTAAAACTTCAATGTTCTTAAGCGCCCCGGAAGAAGCCCCGTCTAAATCCACAATGTGCAGGAACTTAGCCCCTTGTTTGGCCCAATGTTTAGCCACCCTCACCGGATCAGCTGAATAAACTTTCTCCTGATTAAACTTCCCCTGGAAAAGCCTGACGACTTTACCGCCCCTTAAGTCTATTGCTGGTATGATTAACATTGCTGGACAAAATTTTTAATTATCTTTAACCCTAACCCCTGGCTTTTTTCCGGGTGAAACTGCACCCCGTAAACATTATCCTGGGCTAAAACACAAGCAAACTCTATTCCATAATTACAGGTTGCCGCAACTGCGAATTTATCACTAGGCACCGGGTAATAAGAATGGCAAAAGTAAACTTGGCCATTACCGCTTACCTTCTTTAACAACCGGCAATCGGCAGCCACAACTTTACAGTCATTCCATCCCATATGCGGGACCTTTAAACCCTGCTGAGCGCTAAATTTAACTACCTGGCCTTTAATGATACCCAGGCCCTGACTAATTTTAGCCTCCTGGCTTTTCTCCAGTAAAAGCTGCATCCCTAAACAAATCCCCAAAAACGGCTTTTTGAGATTAACCTGCTCCAGAATGACATTAATTAAATCCAACCTTTTTAATTCCTGCACCGCATCATCAAAAGCGCCTACCCCAGGCAGAATTATTTTTTCTGCCAAACTGATCTCGGTTTTTTTATTGGTAATTATCGGTTTGGCCCCGCAAACCTGGATTGCTTTGGCCACGCTATGAATATTGCCCATACCATAGTCAATAATCGCGATCTTCATTAGTCAATTACGCCTTTAGTCGAAGGAATGCCTTTTCTGCGCGGGTCAATTTGAGTGGCTTGATCTAGAGCAATACCCAATCCCTTAAAGATAGGCTCTAAATTAGTATGTAGATCCGGATTTAAACTTGAAATGCTAATATCCAGGTTCATCCCTAATCTTTTGGCAAAAGCCTCAAAAAAATGATTTGCATATTCAAAGGAATAACCTTCCTCTTTTTGGGCAACCTGATCCTTGGAAAGAGTAAACTTAATCCCATTAAAAAAACCTCTACCGCTGATATCTACTACTACATTAGCTACGACATTCTCCATAGGAACTGAGATAGAACCAAAACGCTTAATTCCTAATTTATCTCCTAAAGCTTTTTTAAAGGCATCTCCTAAAACAATGCCGATATCCTCATTAGTGTGGTGGATATCCACTTTAAGATCCCCTTTAGCCGAAATATCCAGGTCAAATAAACCGTGAAAACTGAATAGCTCAAGCATATGATCTAAAATACCTATGCCGGTTGAGATTTTGCTTTTGCCTTGGCCTTCGATTAGCAACTTAACTGAAATCTGCGTCTCTTTAGTTTTTCTGCTCATCGATGCTGTTCTTTTTTTCATCTTCGTCCTTCCCTAAATATTTTATTTATACAAACCTGCTCTTAACTGAATCAACGTGCTTTTGCAGGCCTTCAATGCCGGCAATCTTTTCTAAAGGCTCACGGATCTTTTCCAGCGCCTTTTTGGGATAACTAATAATGTGGCTGCTTTTAATAAAATCCATAACCCCTAAACCGGAGAAAAATCTGGCTGTGCCCTGCGTAGGCAGTACATGGCTGGGACCGGCAACATAATCTCCCAGGGCCACCGGGCTATAAGGACCCAGAAATATTGCTCCCGCATTTTTTATATCCTTAAGCAGCTTCTGAGGATTCTGCACCAAAATCTCCAAATGCTCCGGGGCGATTCTGTTGGCAATCTCAGCAGACTGCTTTAAATTTTTAGTTAAAATAATAAACCCGTTATTTCCGTCAAGTTGAGATTTTACTTCTTTAGCCAGCTCTTTGGAATTAGTGATTAATATCGCCAGCCCCTTAGCATGCTCGGCTTGAGCACGTAAATCCGCAACAATAAATTTCGGGTCGCTAAAACGATTAGCGATTACCACCAGTTCTGTGGGGCCGGCGATCATATCAATATCCACCATGCCAAAAACCTGCCGCTTGGCTTCGCTGACATAAATATTTCCCGGGCCGACAATTTTATCTACCTTGGGAATGGTTTTAGTCCCATAAGCTAAAGCAGCGATGCCTTGGGCTCCCCCCACCCGGTAAATCTCATCAACCTTCAAAAGATCAGCCACCACTAAAATGTGAGGGTTAATATACCCGTTTTTATCCGGAGGGCTGATCAAAACAATTTTTTTCAGTCCCGCCAACTTGACCGGTAGAACCGTCATATAAACAGTAGAAACTAGCGGCGCGGTTCCGGCCGGGATATAAACCCCCACTTTTTCTAAAGCTGTATAATTTTCCCCCAACACTACACCTTCGGCTCCCTTAATTCTCCAGGATTTACGCAACTGCTTGCGATAAAACCGGTTCACATTTTCAATCACTACCTTTAAAGAGCTGACAAAATGCGGGCTGATATTAGCATAAGCCCCGCTGATTTCAATTTGGGAAATTTTTAATTGACGCTGGTTTAATTTAACCTTATCAAACTTACGCGTATATTTAATTAACGCTTCATCGCCAAAAAGACGCACATCATCAATAATCTTTCTGACTTTTTCTTCAACGCGCAACTGGCGGATTTGGCCGCGGTTATAAATCTTCTCTAGTTTTTTGCTGGAAAAACGGATGATCTTCACACCGCACCTTCTTCTTATTTAATCGCTAAAACCATACGACTTAAAAATAAAAACGATTAGAAGGTACGGGGTTAACCCACACACCTTCATCTTATTATTTAATTTTTAACCCTGCGCCTTCTAATATCTAATTAAAAGAAGATGCGGGGTTCATAACTTATTTATTATATCCTTTATTTTATCAAATGCCAGCCCAAAATTCTCCGGGGCATTGCCTCCGGCTTGAGAAAAATCTTCCCTTCCGCCGCCAGCTCCTCCGATTATAGGCGCTACCTGTAGAACAATATCCTTAGCGCTCAATCCTTTGGCACATAAATCTTGGGTCAATCCGACGACCAAAGAAGCCTTGCCATCAAATTGTGAACCCAAAGCAATTACTGCCCGGTTTAACTTAACCTTAATCATATCCGCCAGAAGCCGCAATGAATTTATCTCTAGATTATTCTCTATCGAAAAAACGGTATTTATTCCGTTTAGCGTTGCGCTTTTATTAGCCAGCTCAACTGACCTGGCAGGCAGCGTTTTATTAATCTCTGCGTTGCGCTTTTTCTCCTGCTCCTTAAACTCTTTTAGTTTGTTACTCTTTGCGGATTCTTCAACAGCCTTGCGCTTTTGCTCCTCAATAAACTGCCTGGCAAATCCGGCAGTCACACCCTCAATCCTGCGTATACCGCTGGCTACAGAGCTTTCACCGGTTATCTTAATTAAATTTATTTCACCGATACTGGTTAAATGCGTACCGCCGCAAAGTTCTTTAGAAATATCTCCGACCGTAACTACCCGCACGCATTCTCCGTATTTTTCTTCAAAAAAAGCCAAGGCCCCGGTTTTTTTGGCTTCATTAAAAGCCATCTGCCGGCAGCCTACCGCATAATCATTATTAACATAACGGTTGGCGATTTCCTCAACTTTAAGAATTTCATCCTTAGTCAACCCTTTAGGATGCGTAAAGTCAAAACGGAATTTTTCCGCCGCAACCAAAGAGCCCTGCTGCTGTACGTGTTTACCTAAAACCTCCCGCAGTACCGCCTGTAAGATATGGGTAGCAGTATGGTTCCTGGCAATGTTCTGCCTGCGCTCACAATCTATTCGGGCAACTACCTGATCACCTTTCCTAAAGGTACCGGAGCTAACCTTACCAATATGTAAAATAACATTATCAATTTTCTGCGTATCCATAACCTCAAAAATATTCTTCCCATTTGTCAGTTTACCGGTGTCTCCGACTTGTCCTCCGGATTCCGCGTAAAATGGGGTCTGGTCTAAAACAACCTGCAAATTATCTCCAACTAAAACTTCGCTTACCTCTTTACCGTCTTTTAAAATAATCAGGATATCGGCGGACACAGAATTTTCAAGGTAACCGACAAATTTACTATCTTTGACTTTTATCTTCAGGCCCTTAGAACCAAATACGTCACCTTTCATTGCGCTACCTGCCTTGGAGCGTTCCTTCTGCTCCTCCATGGCCTGTTTAAATGCTTTCTGAGAGAAACTAATCCCCTGCTTATCCAACCATTGACTGGTCAATTCCAACGGAATCCCGTAAGTATCATGCAACAGAAAAGCTGTCTTGCCCACAGCTTCAGGATTTGGATTGTCTATAAATTCAGAAAACTTAACCCTTAACAACTCCTCACTCGAGCCAAGCACATCAATAAAGCTTTTTTCTTCAGCTAAAATTATCCGGGCAATCTCTTCCCGACGGTTAGTTAATTCCGGATAAGGTTTATGCATTATTTCAGCCACAATGGGTACTAAACGATAGAGAAAAGGTTTTTTATCAATTCCAAGACCCATCAAATGTAAACTAGCTTTACGTATTATTTTCCTTATTACATAGCCTCTTCCCTCATTGGAAGGCAATATCCCATCAAAAATCGAAAAAACCACTGCCCTGAGATGATCAGCAATAGCATAAAGTAGTTTCTTTTCGGGGACAGTTCCCTGCGGGGACAATCCCCGAATTATCTCCTTAATAATCGGCTGGAATAGCTCAGTTTCAAAGTTATTCTGTTTACCTTGCATCACTGCCGCTAATCTTTCCAAACCCATACCCGTATCAATATTCTTATTTGGCAGCGGCTCTAAGCTGCCATCATCTTTACGGTTAAACTGCGTAAAAACTAAATTCCAGATTTCAACGAACCTACCACAGCTGCAGGACGGATCACAAATCTTTTCACCACAACCTACATCCGCCCCAAAATCATAAAATATCTCTGAACATGGCCCACATGGCCCATTAGGCCCTTTAGTTTTAGCTTCCGCCGGCCAGAAATTATCTTGATCACCCAATCTGACAATCTTTATTTCAGGTATTTTAACCTGATCTTTCCAGATATTATAAGCTTCATCATCATCCTGATAAACCGAAACCCACAGCTTTTCCGGATCAATGCTTAATTCTTTAGTCAAAAATTCCCAGGCCCAGCTAATTGCTTCTTTTTTAAAATAATCTCCGAAGGAAAAATTTCCGAGCATTTCAAAGAAAGTATGGTGGGCACTGGTTTTGCCCACTTTTTCTAAATCATCAGTACGCAGGCAGCGCTGAGCTGTAGCAGCACGCTTAAACCCGGAATTAAACCCCATAAACTCTTTCTTGAACTGATTCATGCCGGCAGGAGTAAACAACACCGTAGGGTCATCTTTAGGGACCAAAGAATCACTATCAACAATTTTATGTTTTCTAACCTTGAAAAAGGCAAGAAATTTATCTCTTAAAATATCAGCAGTCATAATTCTTTAATTACATCTCCGATTAGATCTGGCGAGAATCCCCGGCGCATCAGGTAACCATATACCCGCGCCTTAGCTTTAAGCGGCTCTATTCCTTTTAACTTAGAAAACCTTTGTTTAGCTAATTGGCTGACGATTTGGCTTTCGGGGTAATCCTGGCTGGCCTGGGCCAACGCATCCTGGATAATCTCCTTAGCGATGCCCTTTTGCGCCAGCTCCTGCCTTATTTTTCTTAAACCCAAAGGACGCTTAAGCCGGCTGAAGACCCAGCCCTTGGCAAAAACGCGGTCATCGATAAACTCTTTGTCTTTTAAAAAACTGACGGTGTCGGCGGCTAAATCTTGCGAGAAACCTTTTTGCTTTAGCCTTGACTTTAGCTCATTTTCGCTGCGCAGGCGGAATTTCAACAGCAAAAAAGCATACGCGCGGGCTTTTTCCGGATTATTCAGCGAGATTAAACTTCTTGCGGGTTGCTTTTTCAATATCTTCCTGCAATTTAGGGTTTTCTTTCAAGAATTTAATGGCCGCATCCCTGCCCTGGCCCAATTTTTTATCTTCAAATGAAAGCCAGGTACCGCTTTTGGCAATCACTTCCAAATTTACCGCCGCATCAATCACTGCGCCGGTTTTAGCAATTCCCTCATTATGCATAATATCAAACTCCGCCTCACGAAAAGGCGGAGCAATCTTATTTTTAACCACCTTGACCCGGACATGATTACCGATAACTTTATCCCCTTCTTTCAAGTAAGCAATCCGGCGTACATCTAACCTTACCGATGAATAAAATTTTAAAGCCCGGCCGCCCGGAGTGGTTTCCGGAGAGCCAAACATCACGCCGATCTTTTCACGCAGCTGATTAATAAAAATTAAAGTGGTGCGCGATTTACTGATGCATCCGGTCAATTTACGCAAGGCTTGTGACATCAGGCGCGCCTGCAAACCCATATGTGCATCTCCCATCTCCCCTTCGATTTCAGCGCGCGGAGTTAATGCCGCCACCGAATCAATCACTACCAGGTCCACAGCATTAGAACGAACCAAGGTTTCGGCGATCTCTAAAGCCTGCTCACCGGTATCCGGCTGTGAAATCAAAAGATCATCCAGATTTACTCCGATTATCTTGGCATAGGTAGAATCAAAAGCGTGTTCGGCATCGATAAATGCGGCCACCCCGCCTTTTTTCTGAATTTCCCTGATTGCCGTCAGGGTCAAAGTAGTTTTACCGGAAGCTTCCGGACCGAATATTTCAACCACTCTGCCGCGGGGAAAACCGCCGATACCCAAAGCCAAATCCAGGGTCAAAGCACCCGTAGATATCGTTTCAACATTGGCTTTGATGTGTGAACCCAATTTCATAATTGAGCCCTTGCCAAACTGTTTCTCGATCTGAGCCAACGCCAATTCCAGCGCTTTATGACGGTCAGATATTTCTTTTACCTCTTCTTTTTTCTTATCAACTGGCATTTAAACCTCCGATATTTAAATTTGAGTTAATATTATATCCTGCCCCTGTTACAGTGTCAAACGAATATTAGCTCTAAGCTATAAGCTGTAAGTTCTAAGCATATTTTGAAAGCCATAAAGCATTCGGCCGATTTCATCGGCTAAGCTTGATAATTGACTGTAATTAATTTTATTCAAATATCTTAAATCATGAGACAAAAACAGATGATATTTCGTTTCTTCTAAAGAACTATCTGCCATATTGAGAAAATGAGCAAAATCCTTATCGCTTTTCCTCTTATAGCCTTCAACAATATTAGTAGGCACAGAAACACATGATCTTCTTATTTGAGAAGTTAAACCGTATCTTTCCGAAGTTGGGAACTCCTCAGTAATTCTGTATATCGCTAAGACTAATTCATGTGCCTTTTGCCAAACTTTTATTTCCTTAAAAGTATGCGCCATATCACTTTCTCTTACAGCTTAAGACTTAAAGCTTGCAGTTAATAAACAAAAATCCCTCCTTTCTACTCTTAATTGACGTAAAAAGGAGGGAAATCTAACTAGGTGTTTCAGTCCCAATTTTTTATTACATTAGACTTAGCAAAGCAATAATTGTTCCTTTTGCCCCGTTTTCTCCGTCAAAATCCTCCAGGGCCTTACCAATAATTGTCCCGAGTTGCTTGCCTTGAGATTTCATGGCATAACCGGCAACTGAAGAAGAAGTAAGCAAATCTCCCTTTTTAATCGTTCCACCTTCAAGGCAAACTTTCACTGCTACTTGTCCGGCAATCGTTAAATACATATATTTTTGGCCAGGGTTATCTTTTTGTTTTTGTTCAGCATCGCCAACAAAAAGCCCAGGAACGGATTTACCCTCTTTATTTGTAGAAGAAATTACCCCTACCGCCAGCTGGCTATCCGCTGTTCTACTTTTGGCAAACTGGTATTTTTCAGCGGCGTTGTCAATACATACCACATCTGCCTCTTCCACATCATCTGCTACCGGAATAACTTCAGCTACATCCAAAACATATTTTACAGGTACGCCGCTGGCGCCGCTCATCCTAATTTGTCCGGTAACATCTAAGGCATACGCTGGCGTCATCCCGATACCGACTTAACCAGTGCTATCTATTCTGACTCGCTCAACATTATTCGTTCCAAATATCAAAGGTTTAGCAGGTTGGGTGCCAATAATCAAACCTTGGGAAGTACCAGTGTTATTCCAAGTAGAAATTTCTGTCCATCCACCCAACGTAAGTCCATAGCGTGCGATTGTCCTACCACTAGAATGACTTTGCATAAGTAGAGCGCTAGAATTTGCAAACGCACCGAAATCAGCCCAGGATGATGCGGTTGTATCCGTGACTACCGATTGAACCCTCACAGTGCCCGTTCCACTAACATGCAATTTTTGTGCAGGTGCTATCGTGCCAATGCCAACCTTTCCATCAATCCAAACCTCCCCTGAGGTAGTCGGAATATCAGCAGCAGTAATGGTGCCGCTGCCATTAGTATCTCCCACTCCGAATTTATCTGCCTGCAGATAATTATAGACTCCATACGGCGAGGGATAATAAGTAGTAATAGTAATCTCTTCAGCAGAAACTAAAACGGGACAAAAAAAGTTAGAAATAAACCCGTAAAAAAACTTATCGATAATTTAGGCATGCCTTCCTCCTAGTTTGACTTAAATAATTATAATTCATACGCTTGCGCATGTCAAATTAAATAATCAATGAAAACCAGAGAAAAAATGGGGTCAGAATTATTTTATTACGATAAAGCAATTAGAGAATTACGATTATAAAATAATTCTGACCCCATTTTTCTGACCCCATTTTTCTTTTACCTATCAAACGATATTAACTATAAATCCTAAGCTGCTACCCATTTGCTGCTACCCATTTGCTGCTACCCATTTGCTTGACAACCAAGTTAGAATGTGTTAGATTTAACCATTATGGAAGATCTAAATAAATTAAAAGCTGAGCTTGAGCGCACCAAAATTGAGCTCAAGATCCTTTATGAGGTCTCTAATGCCATGCGTACCACCTTAAAGCTGGATGAGATCCTCTATATTATCCTGACCGGCGTAACTGCGCATACCGGACTAGGATTTAACCGGGCCATACTTTTCTTAGTAAATGAAAAAGAGCAACTCATTGAAGGTAAAATGGGAATCGGCCCGGAAAACGGAGAAGAAGCCAATATTGCCTGGACCAAGATTGAAGAGGAAAAAATGGACCTGGAAGACCTGATCAACGCCTTTAAAAGCTCTAGCGCGGTATTAGAGTCGGGTTTTAATCGCCAAGTCAGAAATTTAAAGGTATCTATGCTTGACAAAAGTGACAATCCGCTGTCTTTTGCGGTATTAGAAGGCATGCCCCTGCATTTAACCGACCAGTCTCTGCTTAAATACCAAAGCTCCCCGGTAATCAAAATTCTGGGAAGCCAGGAGCTGTTAATTATTCCTTTAAAAGCTAAAGACCGGGTAAACGGAATTATTGTTGCGGATAATTTTATTACCAATGACCCGATTACCAAAGATGATATCCGGATGCTGACCATGCTGGCTAACCAGGCGGGATTAGCCATTGAAAACTCCCAGCTTTTTGAATTAACCGTGGAACGGGCACATTCGGATTATCTGACTAACCTTTGGAACCACGGGTATTTTCAGTTTTTGCTGCAGTCAGAGTTGGAGAAAGCCAAAGCCACCAAAAGCCAACTTACTTTACTAATGATCGATATCGATGATTTTAAGGTTTACAACGATACGCTGGGCCACCAGGCGGGAGATAAAATATTGAGAAACCTGGCCAGCCTTTTACGCAACCAGTCCCGCAAAATGGACCTGGTCTGCCGTTACGGCGGAGAAGAATTTACGATTATTCTGCCCCATACCGATAAAAAAGAAGCCTTCCTGATCGCCGAGCGGATCAGAACGGAAGTTCAGAAATATCCATTCCTAAACGAAGGTATCCTGCCTAACAAACAATTAACGGTCAGCCTGGGGATTGCCACCTTTCCCGAGAACGGCCAACTGGCCGCGGATTTAATTACTACTTCCGACAGGCTGCTTTACGAGGCTAAAAAACAAGGTAAAAATAATACCTACTGCGGTTAAAACTTCCCTCTTTTTTTTAAACAACTGCCGCCGGGGATTCCTGATTTTTTTTCTGGTTTTGTAACTCTTTTTCTTTATTCTGCGATAATTTTACCGAAACAATCTTAGAGACCCCGGACTGCTCCATCGTAATCCCATACATAATATTGGCACTCACAATGGTTTTCTTATTATGCGTAATCACGATAAACTGCGAAGTCTTGGCAAACTCCTGCAGAACTCTGGAGAACCGGTCGACATTAGCCTCATCTAAAGCAGCATCAATCTCATCTAAGATACAAAAAGGCGACGGCTTAACTTTAAAAATCGCAAAAATCAGCGCGATCGCCGACATGGTTTTCTCTCCCCCGCTCAACAAGAGCACATTCTGCAGTTTCTTTCCCGGAGGCCGGCAAATAATCTCAATCCCCGATTCCAGAGGATCCGACTCATCCAAAAGATAAAGCTGGGCGTCCCCCCCGTTAAAAAGCAGGCGGAAATAACTTTTAAACTCCACCTTTACTTTCTCAAAAGTCTCCATAAACATTTGCCGGGTGGTGCGGTTAATCTTTAAGATCGCCTGATGCAGAGACTCTTTGGCTCCCGCCAAATCCGTCTGCTGCTGAATAAGAAAATCATAACGTTTCTTTAGTTCATCGTATTCTTCAATGGCCACTAAATTTACCGTACCGCATGAATCAAGTTTTCTCTTTAATTCGCTGATCTGGGCGGTTAAAGCCCCCAATTCTAATTCATTATTCGGCTCGGTTAATAGATCTAAATCCACCTTATAAGCCGAAGACATTCTCTCTTTAATCGTACTATATCGATAATCCAACTCCTTATCCTGCATCTCCAGATCATGCAAACGGTTCTTAATCTGATCCAACTGTTTGCGATCAGCTTCAATCTTCTTGACCACCCCAACCGTACCGCTGGATACCTCATTATATTTTGTCTCGATATCTGCTAAGCTGACTTTTTTCTCTTCAATCAGAACTTGAGCTTGCTGGTTTGCATTTTGGCATTCTAAAATTTCTTTCTGCAAAACCTCCTGGCGCTCTTTAGAATCGCTGACCTGGCGCTGAATATTTTCCAAACTGGCTTTATCCTGGGCATAAGTTTGATCTAAGATCTTTAAAGTTTCCGCATCCGAACTAAAACGCCTATGTAAAGCTTCGATTTCCGTCTTAGTCTGGGTAATAAAAACCAGGACCTCTTCACGCAACTTGCCATTGGAAGAGATCAAGTCCTCCTGCGCCACGATCGTATCCTGCCTCTCTCTTTCCTGGCTGTTTAAATCAGCAAGCTGATTTTGAACGCTGGTTAAATTCTGCTGAATGGCCGAAATCTCCCGCGCCACATCCGCCAGTTCCATAACAATGACATCCTCTTCCTCTTTAATTTTATTAAATTGTTCGGCAATCGAAGCGTAGTTAGTTTCTTTATTGGCTAAAGCGATCTCGTAGTTACGCAACTCTACCTCCAGCCCTGCGGAGGCTTTAGTTAATTCGGCGATACTCTCCTGGCGCAAAGCCATTTTATGCTTTAGCTCATCCAGGTTTTCTTGAAGTTTAGCGATTTTTTCATCAATCTTCCTGGTATCTAATTCAATTGGTTTAGCCTCTCCGCTTATTTTAAAAGCGGCAGTCTCCAGGTGCTGGCGGTCCTCTTGGCTTAAGGGGAGCTGATTCTGGATCTTCACTACCAGGCCGGTCAGGCTCTCTTTGGGCAGCTTGTCCAGAAAGATAACGGCATTCGACGACTCGCCGATATCATCATATTTAGTCTTTAATTCTTCTAAAAATTCTTTATGCGATACCAAGGTAAGTTTCTCATTCCCCAGCCTTACAATTTCACTATTGATCTGGTCTAAATCCAGCCCCTCCTGAACCAGGTGAAATTTCAGATCATAAATTTTCTTCTGGAACTGCGCTACCTGGGCCTTGGTTTTCTCTAATTCCTGAGTGACCTTCTTTAAAGCCTCCTCGGTAATTGCTTTATCCTCATAAACTTTGGCTTTTTCTATCTCTAACCTTTTTTTACGGGCCAGGTATACCTGATGTTTAGAGTTAAACTCCCCGATCCGGTTATTGGTATTGGAAATTTCCGCTTCTAAATCCAGGATCACTTTTTTACATTCGGCAATCAGCTCAAGTGAATTTTTGATGCTTAAACTAAGTTTATTGATCTGCTCTTCCTTCTCTACTAAGCTAGCCTGTTTGGCCTCGATATTCTGTTTAAGGCTGGCATATTCGCTGCGCACCTGCTGCAATTTTTCTTCATCCTGAATGAGCTTAGCCTGGGCCTGGCCGATTTGGCCCTCTAAAACCTGGCTATTCTGGATTAGTTCATTAATACTTTCCTGATTAAAATTAATATGCTCATTATTACGGACTAAACTATTTTCTAAATTAAGTATCTGGCTGCGCGCTGACATCATCGCTTCCTCGAAACTTTTCAATTCTGACTGACGGTTGGCGATTTTCTCTTCTTGTTGAACAATTAGTTCCGCCAAAACAGATTCCTCTTTACCCAAATCTGTCAACTGCTTAAGGATAACTCCTTTTTCTGCCCGTAGACTTCTTCTATCCAGGCTAGCCAGGTTGATTTCTTTTAATTTTAATTCTTCGAAGATCTCTTTATAGCGTCGGGCCTTGTTAGCCTGGCGCTCCAGGGAACCGATCTGGCGCTTAACTTCCGTAACAATATCATTTACGCGTAAAAGATTCTGTTCGGTCTCCTCCAGCTTGCGCGTAGTTTCTCTTTTCTGGGCTTTATACTTGCTGATTCCGCTGGCTTCATCAAAAACCACCCGGCGGTCTTCCGGACGTGAACTTAAAACTAAATCGATCTTACCCTGGGCAATAATGGAATAACTCTCCGCACCGATACCAGTACCTAATAATAAGTCCAGAATATCTTTGAGCCGCACAGTGGCTTTATTCAGCATATACTCGCTTTCCCCTGACCTAAAAAGCCTGCGGGTAATCAGCACCTCCGGATTATCTACATTAAAAAAACGGCTGGTATTATCAAGGGCCAGACTTACTTCGGCCATACTTAAAGGCTCCTTTTGGTCCGTGCCGTTAAAAATAACATCCAGCATCTCAGAGCCGCGCAAGGATTTTGCGGATTGTTCACCCAAAACCCAGCGGATCGAATCAAAAATATTCGATTTACCGCAGCCATTGGGCCCAACCACTGCCGTAATCCCCGGCTCAAAATTTAGCACGGTCTTATCGCAAAATGATTTAAAACCTACCAGCTCTAGTCTTTTAAAATACATAGTTAGCTCCTTGTGTACGGACACAACACCAGCGCAATTCCAATTAGCGCTGGGTGTAATCCTTGGTTTATGAACACACAACACCCACGCATGCGCTAGCCTCGCGCACGCCGACGCAAATCCTATTAGCGTCGGGCAACATCCCCTTAGCGAGGGTGTCAGTTGTGAAATTAATGTAGTTGTGTCTGACTATCCAGCCAATCATCAATTTTATCTTTTTTAAAACGCCACTGCCCAACCAGCTTTAACGCCGGTATCTTATTATGCTTTAACCAATCATAAATAGTCCGGCGGGTAACCTTTAGGTAATCCGCTAGATCTCCAATCGTCATCAAATTACTGCTTACCATTTATCTCCCTTTAAGAGGGAGGTTTCCCTTCCGCCCTGAATAGAAACGTCCTTTTTAGTTTCTGTAACAAGTATAAATAAATATGGCAATATTGTCAAGGAAAATATTTACATTCTTTAACATATAGAGACAGATAAGGTCAATACGAGTCAGATTAGTGCAGAAAGATGTTAAATTAGGAATATTTTATTATTTACGCAGGGCAGTTTTGAAAGCTTGAGTTAAAGCAGGAACGACCTGAAAAAGATCATCGACAATCCCATAAGTAGCTACCTTAAAAATCGGGGCGTCGGGATCCTTGTTAATAGCGACGATAATCTTTGAGGATTGCATACCGACCAGGTGTTGAATCTGGCCGCTTATTCCGCAGGCAAAATAGATTTTAGGCGCAACGGTGCGCCCGGTTTGCCCTACCTGATGCGAATAAGGCATCCATCCGGCATCTACTGCGGCACGGCTGGAACCTACCGCCGACCCTAAAACCTGGGCCAGTTCTTCTAATATTTTAAAATTCTCATGCCCCCCCATACCGCGGCCTCCGGAAACAATGATATCGGCTTCGGATAAATTTACCGTAGTCTCGATCTCTTCGATAATATCCAAAAGCTTAGTCCGCGAAACATAAAGCGCCGGATCGAAACTTTCTCTAATGATCTTTCCTTTCCGCTTTTTATCCGCCAGCATCGGGACAAATACTTTATGCCGCACGGTGGCCATTTGCGGCCGGTAATTCGGAGAGATAATAGTCGCCATAATATTACCGCCGAAAGCCGGCCGAGTCTGCAAAAGAATCTTTTTGTCCGGGTCAATATCCAAACCGGTGCAATCAGCGGTTAAACCGGCTTTAATATTAATCGCCACCCGTGAAATCAGGGAGCGGCCGATATTGGTAGCGCCGCACAAAAGAATCTCGGGCTTATATTTCTTAACCAGCTCCACTAAAATATTAGTGTAGGGCTCATCCTGAAAATTAGCCAACTCCGGAGCTTCGACCAGATAAAGATTATCCGCTCCGCAAAAAATAAGTTCATCCAACTGGTCTTCTAATTTATAGCCGATTAAAACTGCGCTGACCTGAGTATTTAATTTCTTGGCCAACTCCTGGGCTTTCCCTAATAATTCGTAAGCAACTGACTGTACTCGCCCGTTTTTCTGCTCGGCAAAGACCCAGATACCTTGATAATCCTTAATCTCGGGTAAATCGCATTTAGCCGGGGTTTTTTCCAATAAAACCGCCTTAAATTTACAGGCATCTTTACAGGCCCCGCAAAGTGTACATTTATGTAAATCAATTACCGCTTTTTTATCCATTATCCGGATAGCATCAAAAGGGCAAGCTTTGATACATAAAGAGCAACCCGTGCATTTTTCGATAATAATGGAAATCGGCATTTTTAGTTAACCTCGCCCTTAATCAAATCTACCAGCTGTTTAGCGATATCGGGAATTTCTCCGCTTAAGATCTGCCCGCCCACTCTGGGAGCAGGTGAAAAGATCTTGACGACCTGGGTGGGTGAACCGCACAAACCAATCTGCTGCGGATCTAAATTCAAATCTTTCTGGGTAAGCGTAGTGATCTTTGCGCTCTTGGCACGCATTAAACCTTTTAAAGAAGGAATCCTGGGTTCATTAATTTCTTTGACTACGGTTAAAAGCGCAGGCAGCGGGGTCTGAATAATTTCATATCCCTCTTCCAGCATCCGCTCTAAACGCATAGACTTATCGGTTGCCTCTTCTACTTTCTTAACATAGGTTACCTGGGGGATATTAAGATGTGTGGATATGCCCGGGCCGACTTGGGCCGTGTCTCCGTCTGAAGCCTGCTTACCGCAAATAATTAAATCGAACTGCCCCAGCTTCTTAATTGCACCGGCTAAAGTATAGCTGGTTGCCCAAGTATCGCTTCCGGCAAAACTGCGGTCACAAACTAAATATCCTTCGTCTGCCCCCATGGAAATTGCTTCACGTAAGGCGGCATCTGCCTGAGGCGGCCCCATCGTAACAACGCTAACCTTACCGCCGAATCTTTCCTTAAGCCGGACAGCCTCTTCAATAGCATACATATCAAAAGGATTAATAATCGACTTAACCCCTTCGCGCATAAGTGTATTGGTTTCAGGATTAATCCTTACTTCAGTAGTCTCAGGGACCTGTTTTATGCAAACAATAATGTTCATTTTTAGTTTTAAGTTTTAAGCGGTAAGCTGTAAGCTGTAAGCTTATAACTTACAGCTTATTTAGCCATTTCCTTGATTAACTTTAGAGCAATAATCCCCCGCTGTACCTGGTTGGTGCCTTCGTAAATCTGGGTAATCTTAGCATCACGCACGTATTTCTCGATCGGATAATCTTTCATGTAACCATAGCCGCCGAATAGTTGCAAGGCATCCACCGTTACTTTCATCGCCACATCCGAAGCATACATCTTAGCCATGGCCGATTCTTTAGCCACATCTTTTGCTCCGGCATCAACCATTCTGGCAGTAGCATAAACTAAACCGCGGGCCGCTTCAACTTCCGTCGCCATATCCGCTAACATCCATTGTATGCCTTGAAAGCTGGAGATCGATTTACCGAACTGCACTCTTTCATGCACGTATTTAACTGCAAGCTCCAGTGCCCCCTGGGCAATACCTAAGGCCTGAGCCGCTACACCCGGACGCGACATATCAAAAGTCCTCATGGTAACGATAAAACCCATTCCTTCCTTGGCTAATAAATTTTCGGCAGGAACTTTGCAATCCGTAAAAATTAACTCCCGGGTACTGGAAGCACGAATCCCGAATTTATCTTCTTTCTTGCCGAAAGTAAAACCCGGAGTGCCTTTTTCCACGATAAAAGCGGATGCGCCGCGGGCGCCTTTAGACTTATCCGTCATGGCAATTACGACATAGGTTTCAGCGTCGCCGCCGTTGGTAATAAAATGCTTCAGGCCATTCAAAACATAATGATCGCCCACTTTTCTGGCCACGGTCTTAATCCCCGAAGCATCAGATCCGGCTTCCGGTTCGGTAATCGCAAAAGCGGCTACTTTCTTACCGCTGGCTAAAGCCGGTAAATATTTCTTTTTCTGCTCATCAGTACCGAATAAAACAATGGGAAAGGTCCCTAAGGCGCTGGCCGCATAGCAAACCGCAATCCCGCCGCAAGCGCGGGAGAACTCTTCGGTAGCCAAACATAAATTAAATACACTGGTAGCAAATCCGCCGTACTCTTCGGGAACAAACAAACCAAACATATCTGACTCTGCCATTACTTTCAAAACTTCCCAGGGATATTCTTCGCTGACATCATATTTAGCCGCCACCGGACGGATTTTCTCTTCGGCGATCTTATGCGCCAAATCCTTGATCATCTTTTGCTCTTCAGTCAACAAATAATCCATCGTTTCCTCCTTTAAAAAATCAGCGGTAGATTGCAAGCTGCAAGCTTTAAGTTATAAGCCTTAAGTTTTAAGCTTATAACTTAAAGCAGGATTATAGCATATTAATTTATTTTTACAAGATTTTTAACAGGGCAATTTCCTGGCAGTTGGGGAATTTGCAGCAGTTGATGCACTCCGCCCAAATCTTATGCGGGAGGGCCTCGTGCTTAATCTTTTTAAAACCTAATTTTTTGAAAAACTCCAGTTGATAAGTAAGTACGAATATTCTTCTTGCGCCCATTACTTGAGCTTCGGCAAGGCAGGCCGAAATCAAATCCTTTCCTAAGCCCCGGCCTTGTTTATTTTTAGACACAGCTAGCGACTTAATCTCTGCTAAATCATCCCAGGAGATATGTAAAGCAGCGCAACCCAATACCCTGCCCTTATTTTCATAAACCCAAAAATCACGGATATTTTCATAAAGTTCATTCAATGACCGCGGCAGCATCACATCTTGCTTGGCAAAATAACCGATCAACTCCTGAATCTGTTTAATATCTTTTATTCTGGCTTTGCGCAGCATTTCCTAAGCAGCTCCTTAAAAAAACATTTAACTTATCGAAAAAACAGCCCCGGCCGGCATTACTTGAACAGCGTACCCTTGGCCACCACGACAATCCCCGATTCACTGACAAAGAATCTCTTCTTGTCCTCTTCTAAATTAAAACCGATAATCATTCCCTGGGGAATACTTACATCCTTATCGATAATCGCCCGCTTAATTTTAGCGTGCCTGCCGACGTTAACCCCTTCCATCAGAATCGAATCATAAACCTCAGAGAAACTATTGATGCGGACATTC
>Ga0066640_10000827_pt1 | contig 18485 bp, 18 predicted proteins | sample CryGeyCG2114_020_2_FD_59505 | JGI IMG/M metagenome (GOLD analysis project Ga0066640, IMG submission 59505) | Groundwater microbial communities from aquifer - Crystal Geyser CG11_big_fil_rev_8/21/14_0.20 | ecosystem: Environmental > Aquatic > Deep subsurface > Groundwater | place: USA: Utah... | reverse complement strand
CCTGGTATGGCGCTCCGTGATATATGTACGTCCGTAGCTTATCGACCTTCCGGCAGGGACATCTTTGAGATAAACTATGCGGCTTTTAAGCGAAAATGCCGGTTTTAGCTTCAGCTTCTTGTATGACTTCGGGGCAGGATGCAGGCCATATATATTTATCCCCGGCCTTACCATATTATAATGCGCATCCTCAAAATCCGCGATGCCGAGGCTGTTCGCGGCGTGCCTTAAAGGGATATGTATGCCTGCCTTATCCAATTTGTCTATCAACGCATCGAAATCCCTTATCTGCCGGTTCGTAAATTCCCTGTTCGGCTCATCGGCGCTCGGAAAATGCGTGAATATTCCGTCTATAGATATGTGCTTTAATTTCGCAAGCGCCGCGACAAATGACGGCGCGTCCTCGTGCCATACCCCTATCCTGCCCATTCCCGTATCGACTTTTATATGGATGCTCGCCTTTCTTCCTATGCGCGCCGCCTCCTTATTGAGCGCCCTGGCGACTTCGATAGAAGATACCGTCTGTATAAGCCGGTTGAGCACCACCAGCCTCGCCTCATGCGGCATGATAGCGCTTAAGACGAGTATCCCGGATCCCGGTTTATGCGACTTTCTTAAAAGTATACCTTCGTCTACGGTGGCGACGCCGAGGTAGTCGGCTCCGGCCCTGTCGAGCTCCTTCGATACCCGCACTATGCCGTGTCCATATGCATCCGCCTTGAGGGCGACGAGGGTCTTTGTGCCGGGGGCAACAAGTTTTTTTATCGCGGAGAAATTATGCCTTATCGCCGACAGGTCTACCTCTGCCCACGTTGGCCTGCTTGTCATCTTGTTAACCATTTATTATCCATGTTTGTGCGTATGTGTTCTTGCAAGTTAAAATCACTCGTTTGTGTGTATGTTGGGATGGCCCATTACACATTACACATAAAAACATACACACAAGCGAGTTATTCATACGTCACTTGCCGCGTTGTTTCTTTTTTTTCGCGAGAGTACGGAGGCGTTTCCAGTACGCGTGTATCTGCTTCTTATTATCCTCATAGTATTTATCTATATCCTCCGGCTCATAAAAATTGTGGCTGTGGTCGTATTCGCCGCTTCCGAGCTCGCAGTCATATTCGCCCGCTATATTATCTACGCCGTAATTCGCGCATATCCTCGGGCGCTTCTTATAGATGGCACAACGGTGTTCCGGAGTGACATATTTACATTTCGTCCCTACCCCCAGATACCAACTGCCTTTCTCGACGAATACTCTCACATCCTCGTGGCATAGGTACCACTTTATATCGTTGAGCTCGCCTTTAGAGTCGGGCTTATCTATCTCGGTTGCGACATGTTTACAGCATCTCGCCTCGCACACATTGCACTTATTTATTTTCGTCATTTTTTCACCTGGCAATATTTAGAATGCATATACATAGGGGCTATGGTATCAACGTCGTAGCTTTGGCCTCTCCGGAGTTTCTCATACCCGAGACGGGCAATGTATTCGGCCTTCGGATACCAGTAACCTTTATCTAGAAAGGCCGCCTTCGCCTTAAGCGCCTTTTTTATGTCTCTACCGTAGACGTCAATGGCGTCACCCAGAAATACGCTCTTCGACTTTACGCTCTTAATCATCTTCTCCGGGGGCGTAAGAAGATAACTCGTCACCCTTTTCATCTTTCCGTTTTCGAATCTATAACGGCACCAATATATATTTTGTCTCTTCGCGTCTATTACAGTGTAAATATCTTTACCATCGGCCGATGATTCTAAACGAAGCGCCAGCGCATCGAGCGTCGATACGCCGGTTATCGGCCTCTCGAGGGCAAAGGCATATCCTTTCATGGCGCTTACCCCTATGCGAAGGCCCGTAAAAGATCCGGGGCCCAATCCGACGGCAAAGGCATCGATGCCGCCTATCTTAAGGGAGCTCTTCTTAAGAAGCCCCTCTATCGCGGGCACCAACATCTTCGAATGCTCAAAACCTATCAGGCGGTTATGCGATGATATTATCCTGTCACCGTCCGCTATAGCCACGCATAGCATCCTGCTCGATGTATCCACCGCGAGTATCTTCATGTTATGGTTATTCGCCTCTCTTCCGTGCCCAGGACCTCGAAGTCGACTCTTATATGGCCCTTGGGCAATACGTCTTTTATCTTATCCGCCCATTCGACGACGCTTACGCCTCCGCCGTAAAAATATTCCCCGTATCCGGCCGTCTCCATATCATCGCGGTCCGTAAGCCGGTATAGGTCAAAGTGATATATAGGCAACCTGCCCTTATATTCTCTTATGATGACAAACGACGGGCTCGATACATACCTTGTATCTTTGACGCCGAGGCCCTCGGCTACACCTTTCGTGAAGACGGTCTTTCCGCTTCCCAGTTCCCCGCAGAGAGCGAGAAGGCTGCCCTTATGAAGCGACTTTGACAGTTTCGCGGCGATGGCCTTCGTCTCGCCTTCAGAATGCGATATAAATCTTCCTCTCTTTATCGCCGTATCCGACATCAGAAATGCCTGAACCCCTTATCCTCAAGCGGCCTCTTTTTCCCGCTTTTATCGACTATGATATCGCCGGATTGCCTTGAAGTTATCTCTCCTATTTGGGTGATCCTTACCTTAAGGCTACCGAGAGAGAGAAATAATTTCTTCGCTTCTATACCGGGAACGGTAAATAGCAACTCAAAATCCTCTCCGTCATAAAGAGCGTTCTCTATCGAGGCGCCGTCGGATACGGGTATGAGCTCCTCATATATCACGGAGCCGGCCCTGCTGGATGATGTTATCTTCATAAGATCCCCGGCGAGAGAGTCCGATACGTCTATCATCGAGCGTATATGAAAGTTCTCCGTAAGGTATCTCGCCTCTTTAAGGCGCGGGATGAAATCCAGGTGTTTCCCTTTAACGGAAGAGCCGAGCTCTCCCGTTACGAATATAAGGTCTCCCGGCTTTGCCATCTTTCTTAAGATAAGATGCTCCCTTCTCACCTCGCCCGTGAGCGCGACATTCACTATCACTTTATCCGAGGCGTTCGTATCGCCCCCCACTATATCTATCGAAAATCTATCGGCGAGTTTCTGTATGCCGCCATAAAGTTCATCCGCGAATTTAACGTCCATATCCGGAGGAATGCCGACGGATACGACGGCATAGCGCGGCGTCCCTCCCATAGCCGCTATATCGCTTATATTGACGCCGAGCGCTTTATGGCCTATCTGGGACGGCCGGGCAGTTTTAAGAGTAAAGTGCACACCCTCTATGAGCATATCCGAGGTAAAGAGCATATACCGGTTCTTCGCCACCTTTATCACCGCCGCGTCGTCGCCTATTCCCTCGACCACGGAACGGCCCGTCTTCGTGGACTTGCGTATGCGCTCTATAAGAGCAAACTCCCCTATATCTTTTAACTTTGCCATATCAACCTCTCTTCTTAATAAGCGCCTTAAGTGTATTTTTATAAGGCGGGCGGAATACGCCTTTCTCGGTTATGATCGCGCTGATAAGGCCGGAAGGCGTCACGTCGAATGCCGGGTTATAGACCTTTACGCCTTTGGGCGCCGTCGGCCTTCCAAACCCGTTTACTATCTCCGCCCTATCCCTCTCCTCTATAGGTATATCTTTGCCGCTTTTAAGGGACATGTCGAAGGTGGATACCGGGGCGGCGACATAAAACGGTATGCCGTGGTGCTTTGCCAGGACGGCTACGCCGTATGTGCCGATCTTATTTGCCGCGTCGCCGTTGGAGGCTATCCTGTCCGCGCCGACTATCACCTTATCTATCCTGCCCTCGCTCATGACCTTTGCCGCCATATCATCGCATATAAGGGTCACATCCACGCCGTTCTTCTTAAGCTCCCAGGCGGTAAGGCGGGAGCCCTGAAGAAGCGGCCTCGTCTCGTCGGCAAATACCTTTATGCGCTTTCCTTGGCTCTTCGCCTGATATATGACCGAAAGTGCCGTCCCCATTCCTCCCGTAGCAAGAGCGCCGGCGTTACAATGCGTCAATATACTATCGCCCCTTTTTATGAGCGCGGAGCCGTTCTTTCCAATCTTTCTACAGGTCAATATATCTTCACGCAATATCCCGCGTGCCTCTTCGAGCAGTATCTTCTTCAATGCCGCCACACTCTTAAACCTGTTCTTTCTCGAAACCGATCTCATGCGCTCAAGCGCCCAGAATAGATTTACCGCCGTGGGGCGGCTCGTCGCCAGATAGTTAGAGGCGCCTATAAGTTCATTATAAAATTTATTATACGTCTTTGCCTTTGAATGTTTGATACCGAGAACCACGCCGAAGGCCGCCGCTACGCCTATCGCGGGGGCCCCTCTTACGCTTAAGCGTTTTATCGCCTTCCACAGGTCTTTTATGTTCGAACAATATATATACCTGAACCTCTCCGGAAGAAGCGTCTGATCTATAAGCTTTACCTTACCGCCCACCCAATCTATCGTCTTAAATTGCATCTTTTCTCCTTTTTATACACAGATGATCACAGATATCTGCGATCATCTTGTGTTTTTTAATCTGTGCCAATCTGTGTAATTCACATCAGCATATTAAGCAGTTTCATAAACAGGTTTCTCTTTATATTTATGGCATTATAAGGGCATACCTCATGACAGCACATGCACTTTATACATTGCGACTGATTGATGAACGAGCGCTTCTCGCCTATGGTTATCGCGTGTACCGGACATGTATCCTCACACACCTTGCATTTTATGCATCTCTTATTCTCTATGTGCACTATAAAATTTATGAGCTTGAGCGCCGGCTTAAGTATAAATGAAGGCGCCTTGTCTAGTATAGTAGTTTTGGGTAACTTGAAATCCTTAAGCGCTATGGACGCTTTATCCTCTCCCACTATCTCTATCCCGTCTAAATCGGCCTCTCCGAGGCCTCTTTTATACGCCTCTTCAATAGTACCGATACGCAACGGCTCTATGCCCATCATAAACGCGCATACCGCGTCCAGCGCGACCGCATCCCTCCCCGCCAGTATATATCCGGCATCCCTTAAACTGCCCGCGCCCGGCCCGTCGCCCTCCATGGCGACTACGCCGTCCATTATAACAAGGTGCGGCCTGGCTATCGAGAATACGTCGACGATGATTTTCGCGAAATCCGCCGGCTTGGGGAATTCTTTATGGTACTGGGCCTTTCTCACCCCCGGCACCATCCCGTAAGAGTTCTTAACCGCGCCGGTGAATTTCATAAGGCTGTGCGTCTTAAATTTCGGTAGAGAGATGATAAAATCGGCCTCGAGCGCCGCCTGCGCTATCGGCATCCCGCCCATATTCCTGACTTTGTCGAATTTTATGAGCTGGACTCCTTCCTCAAGCGCCACATCCGCCACGCCTGAGATCCTATATACATCCTCCTGACTACGCGCTCTGCCGGGCGCGCCGCCGTGAGAATCGCCTATCATGGGAGTTACGCCGGCCTCTTTCAGCACCCTTATCACCGCCCTGATAAATTCGGGGTGCGTATTGACCCCGCTCTCGGGCGGCCTGGCGCTTAAGAGGTTCGGTTTGATGAGAACCTTCTTATCCGGGGATATATCTTTTATGCCGCCGATGAGGCCTATCGCTTCCTTTATGGCGTCATATAACGCCGTCGGCTCATAACCCCGGCATCTCTTTACCGCTATCCTGGCAGGCATCAGGCGCTCAACTCCTTAAGCAGGAATAACAGGCTCACCATAGCCGTATTATGCATGACATGCACCGTTATAGAAGAGACGAGCGAGCCCGTCTTCTCGTATAGATAGGCAAGAAGCATGCCCAAAAGAAATATCGAAAAGAAGGCGACTATATTTGCGTGCAAAACGGAGAATAAAGAGGCGCTTATGAGCGCGCTACATAATATGCCGAACCTGTTTTTAAGGGCATTATAGAAAAAACCTCTAAAGAAGACCTCCTCCAATACGGGCCCTATAAAAGCAACAAGGATCGTGGAATAAATAAGCATCGCGGCGCTCTTCTCTTCCAGAAATAGGTCGAATACCGGCTGTTTTGGCGGAGTGTACCTCAGGAGCTTCGTTACCGCGACGGTTATAAATAGGACCAGGATAAACGACGGTATCAGGGTTACGTATCCCGCTACGCCGGTAACGATATTCCTGAAGATCTCCTTAGATGTAATGCCGAGAGACGATATCTTCTGTCCGTATACCGATACGACGAAATATAATATAAAGAGAACCGCCGCTAAGTCCATCAGTGTGGTATTAAAGGCGGTTATAAAATTCCCGCTCAATCTTTCGTGAGGGATAAAGCTGATCACGGCCGCTTCTACGGCGGATACGATATAGCCGAATAATATAAATAACACGGCTACCTTGCATACATCCCATACGCGCCAGGCGGCCTTATTCGAATCAACGCGGCGGCTTATGACGCTTTTGCCGGATATCTTGCGTAAGATAAATATCGCCGTCAGGAATACCCCCGAGAAAAACGCGAAGGTTATAAAAAATACTACGACGGAGAAATATACGCGTAGGGGCGCGTTAGACGCAAGCTTCTCTTTTATCTTCTTCGCCGACCCCTCTTCCTCAAGGGCCTTAATCCGGCTCTCCGCATTATCGGCTTTAATTCCCGCCTTTTCCGTTACGCCCTTTTCCGCATGGTGTTGCGCGAGGCTCACCAACGCTATCAATATTAATAGCAGGACATAGACCCTCTCTCTTCTTATGAACTCCCGCAGACGGCCCATCATCATCCTACCTCGTGCAGTTTACGTACGCGAAATCCGACCTTAAGCTCCCCGGCAAGCAGGCGGCACCTTGCCATATCCACTCCCGGCATATCCACGAACGTCACCGCGACCTTCGGCAGTTTGTCGCGGCATTCCGCGATAAACTCTTTTACCTTATCGAAGGTGCCCGGGCCGAATGCGGGTTTACATATATTATTATAACTATCCTCGTTATCCGCGTTTAAGCTCACCGAGACCTCGTCGACCAGGCCGACAAGTTCGCCTACGATGGAACGCTTGTGTATAAGGTTTCCGTGGCCGTTCGTATCTATCCTTATGTATTTGCCGTCTCTCTTAAGCATCTTAGATATATCTTTTACGGCATCGAGCCTCATAAGGGGCTCTCCGTATCCGCAGAATACGACCTCCTTATATCCGGACTCCATCTTTATCGCGTCTCTTATATCGGAGACCTCCGGGTCCTTATCAATCTTAAGGTTATGGCCCTTTACGTAATCTGTAAAACACCTTATGCAGAATGTACACCCTCCCGTACACCTGTTCGTAAGATTTATATAAAGCGAATCCCTTATCTTATACGCTATCTTGCCTACGCCAACGCCCTCTTTGATGCCGAGGCCGAATAAAGATTCCGCGTTCAATGTAGTTATCCTCTCTATATCTTCCGCGGATAACCCCTTTATCTCCGCGAGGATATCTCTTAAATGCCTAAGGTACGCGGGTTCGTTCCTCTTTCCCCTGTACGCCTCCGGCGCCAGAAACGGCGCGTCCGTCTCAAGCAGTATTCTCTCTATCGGCGCCCTCTTTGCCAATGCCCTTAGATTATCCGCCTTCTTGAAGGTGAGATTACAGGTAAAGGATATATAAAGGCCCAGCTCCAGCACCTCCTCGAGGTACCGCTCATCTCCGGCAAAACAGTGCATCACTCCTTTTATAGGAGGCGATAATCGCTCTTTCAGTATCCTAAGCGTATCCTTGCCCGCCTCTCTGGAATGTACGATAACCGGAAGCCGCCTTGAGGACGCCAGATCAAGGAGGGACGCGAATATCTTCTCCTGCGCGCCCTTCGGCGACAGATTGCGGTAATAATCCAGGCCTATCTCCCCTATGGCTACAACCTTCGCGGAGGCCGATAGCTCATCTATCTTCTTTATATCCGATGGCGTTACGCCGGACGCGTCGTGAGGATGTATCCCCGCGGAGGCGAATATCTCCTTATGCGAGGCCGCAAGTTCTAGAGAACTCAAGCTTCCTTCGACGCTCGTGCCTACGTTTATGATGGCCCCGACGCCCTCTGACAGGGCGCGCCCTATGGCCTCATCCCTGTCGCCGGCGAATGCATCAAAATCAAGATGGCAATGGGTATCTACTAACATATCTTTTTAATCGCTGAATGGTGAAATGCGCCTAAGTTTCTCCACTATAGGCGGAATATTTTTAAGGCAGTACGCTATATCGGCACGGCTGTTACGCGCGCCCACGGAGAACCTGACCGAAGAGCGCGCCGACTGCGCGGAAAGGGCTATGGCGGTAAGCACATGCGACGGCTCAAGCGTTCCGGAACTGCAGGCGGAGCCCGTCGACGCGCATATACCCTTAAGGTCAAACTCGAGCATAAGCGCCTCCCCTTCTATATTCCCGAAACTCACGTTCAAGGTTCCGGGCAGCCTTTTGGCGGGATCCGGATGGCCGTTCAGCCTGATATTTTTTACGCTTCTAATCAACCCCTTGTATAGCATATCTACGAGAGCTCGTCGACGCGCCGCCTCTTTTACCATATTAAGGCGCACAAGTTCCACCGCCTTCGCGAACCCCGCTATCCCGGCCACATTCTCGGTGCCCGCCCTTATGCCCCTCTCATGATGGCCGCCGTGTATAAGCGGTGTTAATTCTCTGCCCTTTCGTATATACAACATGCCTACGCCCTTCGGGCCGCATATCTTATGCGCGGACGCCGATAGCATATCCACGCCGAGCGCGTCCACGCCGACGGGTATCTTGCCGAATGACTGGACGGCATCCGTATGAAAGGTTACGCCTTTTTCTTTTACTATTTTCGATATCTCTTCTATAGGCTGTATGGTACCTATCTCATTATTTGCGTGCATTATCGTCACGAGCACCGTCTTATCGTTTATCGCGCCTTCAAGCGCGTCGAGGCCGACGACGCCCTTTTCGTCTACGGGAAGGTAAACTACGTCGAACCCCAGGCTCTCGAGATGTTTGCAAACATTGAGGACGGACGGGTGCTCTACGGATGAGGTGATGACTCTCTTCCCCTCTCCTATATATCTATAACATATCCCCTTGATGGCGATATTATTAGATTCGCTCCCCGAACCCGTAAATACGATATCTACGCTCTCGGTACCTATGAAACGCGCTACGGTATCTCTCGCGTCATCTATGGCAAGACGTGCTTCGCGGCCTTTGGAATATACGCTTGAGGGATTCCCGAAGACTGGCCCATAAAAAGGCCTCATCGCCTCGAGAACTTCGGGGTGAAGGGGTGTTGTGGCATTATTATCTATATATATGATCCTGCCCATACCTATCCGCTTATCCTACTTAACCGTGACTCTCGGAAAGAGAATTTCGCCTTTGGCTATCCTATGGCCGGCCTTCGACCTTCCCCATCTTACATCCCCGTCGAAATCGACCGAAGGCAGCGCATCCTTAAACCCCATCTGCTTCCACATCTTCGAGGACGATGACGGGATAAAAGGCCATAAGAGCAGAGCCATGATCTTCAGTATCTCGAATAAGTTATACAGACAGGTGGCCAATCTATCTTGCTTGTCCTCTTTGGCAAGGGTCCATGGCGCCTCTTTCTCTATGAATTTATTGGCCATATTGACTATGCCTATTATGCCGCTTAGTATATCGGAAAACTTAAGGCCATCCATCATCGGATCCATATCTTTTATAACTTTATCTACGCACCTTTTTAGCTCCTCATCGGCCGCCTCATCTTTCACATGCCCGGGGAGCGCGCCGTCAAAATATTTATCTATCATGGTGAGGGTTCTCGAAAGCAGATTTCCCAGGTCGTTCGCCAGGTCATCGTTGATCCGCCTTATGAATATATCTTCGGAGAACGTCCCGTCATCTCCGAATGCCACTTCCTTAAGAAGGAAATACCTGAACGGGTCCTCGCCGAATCTCGCGATGATATCAAGCGGGTCTATGATATTGCCTTTCGATTTTGACATCTTCTCGCCCTTGACCACCCACCAGCCGTGCGCGAATACCGTCTTGGGCATATCCAAACCGAGCGCATGCAACATTATCGGCCAATAGACCGCGTGGGGCCTCAATATATCTTTTCCTATTACATGGAAATCCGCCGGCCAAAACTTCCGGAATTTATCCGGGTCCGTAATAAAACCGCATCCGGAGATATAATTTATAAGGGCGTCGAACCAGACATAGCTTACGTGTTCGGGTGAGAAAGGCACTTCGATGCCCCAGCTAAGCCGCTTCTTGGGGCGCGTTACGCACAGGTCCTGGAGCGGGCCGCTTTCTAAAAAACCTATCACCTCGTTTCTGCGCGTCCCGGGCATTATGAAATCGTTGTGCGACTTTATGTACGCCATAAGCCAATCCTGGTATTTGGACATCCTGAAGAAATAATTCTCTTCAGAGATATCTTCGAGGGCTCGGTTGCAATGAGAGCAGACCTTCTCCGCGGCATATTCCTCGGAACCCGCGGGCCAGAACGTCTCGCATGGGGTGCAATACCATCCTTTATACATATCCTTGTATATATCGCCTTTTTCATTGAGCACCTCGAAGACCTTCATAACCGCCTTCTTGTGGCTCTCATCCGTAGTTCTTATGAAAAAATCGTACGATACGGAAAGCTTGGACCATAGATCCGTAAACTTCGATACCATGCCGTCGACGAATACCTTCGCGTCCATGCAGGCGTCCTTTGCCGCCTGCTCCACTTTCTGCCCGTGCTCATCCGTTCCCGTCATGAAATATACGTCATACCCCTTAAGGCGCTTATATCTGGCCATAGCATCGCAGGCCACATTGGTATAAGAATGCCCTATATGGGGCGAGGCATTCACGTAATATAAAGGAGTGGTTATGTAGAAGCTATTGCCCGTCATATTTTACCTTAGGCTTGGGGTCCGTATAATCCAGTTTCACCTGCCTCTTGTCCTCAAGCTCTACCGTAACGGTTCTGGTAAGAGGGTTGACATCGATGACCCTGCCGGCGCCGGTATCCGTCTTGATCTTCGCGCCTTCCTTGGGAAGCCCTTTAAGAAGCTCCTTATAAGTCTTGTATTCATAGCCGAGACAGCACATCAGCCTTCCGCAGATCCCGGATATCTTGGTGGGGTTCAGCGACATGTTCTGCTCTTTTGCCATCCTTATGGTGACCGGCGCGAAGTCACTCAAAAATTGGGCGCAACATAGCCTTCTGCCGCACGGCCCGAACCCTCCGAGAAATCTCGCCTCATCCCTTACGCCTATCTGCTTAAGCTCTATTCTCGCCTTAAAGGCCTGGGCCAGGCCTTTTACGAGGTCCCTGAAATCGACCCTGCCCTCGGACGTAAAATAAAATATGATCTTCGACCTGTCGAACGAGTATTCCGCCCCTATGATATCCATCGGAAGCTTACGTTCCTCGACCTTTTTCCTGCAGGTATCTATCGCGTATTTTTTCCTGGACCTGTTCGCCTGTATCCTCGAGGTATCTTCTTTCGTCGCCTTCCTCAAAACCTTCTTAAGCGGATGCACATCTTTCTTCTCCGAAGAAGAACAACAGCACTCGGATACCACCTCGCCGTATTCCACTCCTCTATCCGCCTGGATGATTACGCAGTCGCCCACTTTGAGCGAAAGATTGTTAAGGTCGTATGTTATGACCTCTCCCGCATCCCTTAATTTCACATGAACCGTATATGACATATCGCGGCCTTCCTACGTTAAAATACGCTCTCTCTGAGATCGGAAAACATGCACGCTACCGCTATCTTGCGGTTCGCATTCTGCTCCATGAAACGCCTGGCCCTGTCTATCGCTTTCAGTGAACCGATGATATTTTCGATTGAAAGCCCCTTGCCTGCCAGGACGATCTCTTTCTCTCTATCTTGGTTTATAAGGCCTGATTTCTCTCCGGAGAGTTTTGTGATTAATATATCCCGGTACCAGCTCTCGTAGAGATCCAGCCTTCTCGATAACTCCTCTTTCGACAGATCCATCTCGGCATCGTCTATATAATCAGTACTCACGGCCTTAAGGAAGAGGTCTATGATACGGTTCTTCTCCTCCAATATTTTAAGCCCGGACCACCTCGCGGCCTCTCTCAAGCTCCCTCCGGCAAGGGCGCTGACAAAACGCGCGTCTTCGTCTTTCATGCCGTAATCGCTTACAAGGATATCGAAGGCCACCCCGGGATCGAGGGGAACAAAATTCACAGTCTGGCATCTCGATACTATCGTAGGAAGAAGCCTGGCCGCGTCTATCGCCGTAAGTATGAAGAGCGCATTCTCCGGCGGCTCCTCGAGCGTCTTAAGAAGCGCGTTAGATGCCTCATGAGTCAGAAGATGCGCTCTACGGATGATGGCGACGCGCCATACGGATTCATAAGGCTTGAAAGAGAGCCATTTCTTAAGCCGGCGTACCGTATCTATCTTTATCGCGCCGCCTTCCTTACCGGGCTCTACACAGAAAAGGTCCGGATAATTGTTTTCTTCGATGCGCAGGCATGAAGAGCAACGGCCGCATGCATCCGCCTCTACCGACGCGCAATTCAGGGCCTTGGCGAATGCCTTCGCCGTAAGCGCCTTGCCTATGCCCTCAAGCCCCGTAAATAGAAGGCTCGCCGGCACTCTGTCGTTCTCAAGAATGCCTTTAAGCCTGCTTACCGCTAGGGTCTGTCCTTTTATCTTATTGAAAGACATTCGCATGCCATCTTTCTGACCAGGGCCTGCGTATCTCTAATATCCCCCCCGGCGGTGATTAACTTTATCCTTCCCTTTTTGGCGGCCGCCAGCTTAAGATAACCCTCTCTTACGCGCCGATGGAAAGATAAAGGCTTCGACTCCATCCTGTCCAGCCCTTTTCTCTTCCTGATCCTGTCAAAACCAATTCTCGGGTCTATATCCAAAAGTATAGTAAGGTCGGGTTTCAGCCCGTTCGTCGCGAAGTCCGTTAACTTGCGTATAATGCCCGCGTCTACGCCTCCGGCATACCCCTGATATACAGATGCGGCATCTCCGAACCTGTCGGATATCACTATAAGGCCCTTCTCCAAAGCCGGCCTTATAATCTCTTTCACTATCTCGGCCCTGCATGCCATATAAAGAAAGAGCTCACACGCTAAAGACATACCTTTATTCTTCTTATCAAGAAGCACGTCCCGCACCCTGTCGCCTATGGCAGTCCCTCCAGGCTCTCTCGTCAATAAGGCCTTATAGCCTCTCGCCTTAAGATACCCGTATAGAAACTTCGCGTGGGTGCTCTTCCCGCTACCCTCCACGCCTTCGAATGTGATGAACTTACCCCTGCTCTTATTCATATATGCTTCCCTAAATTCCAATCACCAAATAAATTCCAATAAACAAATCTCAAATACCGTATTTGGTTATTGGTGCTTGGTTATTGTTTATTAACATATCTACTCAACCTTTAATCCCTTGCATCTTTATCCCTTCGACGAAGAAGCGCTGATTGAAGACAAATATAAGGACCACCGGCAGCATCGTCATCACCGAGCCGGCCATAAGCAGGGACCAATCCGTCGTATACTGGCTCTGAAAATACTCAAGGCCTATCGGCAGGGTCCTGAGAGAGGTCTTATTTATGACGAGAAGCGGCCACATAAAGCTCGTCCAGTTTCCCAAAAACGTAAACGTGGTAAGCGTAGCAAGCGCCGGCTTGGATAGGGGAAGGGTTATCCTCCAGAATATGCCTACGAGGCTGCACCCGTCCATCTTCGCGGCATCCTCCAGGTCCCTCGGAAGCGTCATAAAGAACTGCCTAAGCATAAATGTGCCGTAGGCGGTAAACATCGCCGGCAATATAAGCGCCTTGTAGGTATCTACCCATCCCAAAAGCCTCATCAATACGAAGATCGGTATTATAGTAACAGAGCCCGGTATCATCATAGTCGCCAGATATGCGAAGAATATCTTATCCCTTCCGGGGAAGCGGAGCCTCGCGAAGGCATACGCGGCGCAGGAAGAAGTGAATACCTGGCCGGCCGTAACGGCCGTGGCGACAAAGATACTATTAAGGTAGAACCGTATAAACGGCACCACCTTAAGCGCCATAACGTAATTGTCCCACATCAGTTTATACGGTATCCAGTTGCGCCACCATATATCATGAACTATAAATACCTCATTGGGATCTTTCAGCGACGTTGATATCATCCATAGAAATGGCACTAGCATAGTTATCCCGCCGAGGCTTAGGAATATATATGTCAATAGCTTCCCGAATAAAGACCTTATCTTATCCTTTCTTTTGGAGCGCATCAATTCAGAGCTTATCTCTTTCATAATTTATCCATCAATAGTATTGAACCAGCTTCCCGCCGAAACGCCAATTCAAGAGGGTGACGGCGAATATCGCCATAAATAGAACCCAGGCGATACTGGCGGCATATCCCGCGTGTTGATATGTGTAAAGGTTATTGAATATATAGTATTCTACGGTGGTCGTGGCGCCGTTGGGGCCCCCGCCCGTCATTATGTATGCCTGCATAAAACCCGACTGAAAACCACCTATTGTGCTCATTATCGCTATAAAGAAGGTGGTCGGGCTTATCATGGGCCAGGTCACCGCGAGAAATTTGCGCCATCCGGAGGCGCCGTCCATATCCGCCGCCTCGTAAAGTTCGCGCGGTATGCCCTGAAGGGCCGCGAGGTAAAGTATCATATTGTAACCGCCCACCATCGTCCAGAAACCCATAAACATCAATGCCGGTTTCGCCCATGCCGTAGATGTGAGCCAGTTCGGCCCGTGCCAGTCTGCTCCGAATAATCCGCCTATGGAAACTATGAGATTATTTAAAAGCCCTATATCGGAATTATACATCCACTTCCAGAGTATGGCTATTGCCACACCGCTTGATATGGTCGGCAGAAAATAGACGGTCCTGAATATGACTATGCCTCTTATTTTCTTATTGAGCGCGAGCGCTATCGCCAGCGCCCCTATCATATTGAGCGGTATCACCATCATAAGAAAGAGGGTGTTCTTTGTGTATTTCCAGAATAACGGGTCATTGAATTTAAAGACGCCGTCCTTGATGCTGAAACCCAGAAGCCTGATGAAATTATCGAAACCGACGAATTGCGGGGGCGATAGTATATCCCACCTCACAAAACTCAAAACGAGGGACGCTATGACCGGTATAGACGTAAAGACCAGAAAACCGGCGAGGTTCGGAAGGAGGAATATATACGCGGCGAGCGCCTCTTTCGCGGACGCCTTTAAGCGGAATCTCATGCTATTCCCTTCTCCAGGCGGTCTTGCCGTCTTTATCTTCCAATATTATACCCATAGCCTTAAGCGCGTCTCTTATCTTGTCCGAAAGGCCGAACTCCTTCTTATCCCTGAGTTCATCCCTGACAGAGGTAAGCAGGTCTACTAATTTTTTATCCATATCCGCGTCCTCTCCTTCCGCATTAAATGCCTCTTGACGAAAAAGCCCGAGCACATTTCCGCATTCTCGTATAATGCTTACATATCTTTTTAACGAACTCCTCTTGGCCGCGAAAGATACGCCGAGAGAGTCTACTAGCCTATTGGAAGCATTCACCATATCGAATAGCGCCGATATCGCAAGCGCGGTATTAAAATCGTCGTCCATCGCCTCCATGAACTTTCCTCGAAGCGCCTCTATCTCTTTATCGAACGTCTCTGTTGTAACTTTTTCGTTCCGCTTCCCTCTGTACTCTGTACTCTGTTCTCTGTTATCTGATATATTTTTTATTCTATCAAACAATATATAAAACCTGCCAAGGGCCCTTCTGCATTCCGCCATCCTCTCCGTGCTGTAATCGACGGGACTCGCATAATGCGCCGAAAGAAAAAAGAGTTTAACCGCCTCGGGATTAAAATCTTTTAATAGATCGGATATGGACGTAAAATTGCCCGCCGATTTGGACATCTTCTCGCCGTTTATCGTAAGAAGGCCGTTATGTACCCAGAAATTCGCGAACTTCTTTCCCGAATAGGCCTCGGACTGGGCTATCTCGTTCTCATGATGTGGAAATATGAGGTCCCGCCCTCCGCCGTGTATATCTATCGTCTCTCCCAGATACCTCATGCTCATAGCGGAACACTCTATATGCCATCCGGGCCTGCCGAGGCCCCACGGGCTCTTCCATGAGGGCTCATCCGGTTTCGCGCCCTTCCAGAGAGCGAAGTCGAGGGGGCTGCGCTTTCCCTCGCCTGCGCTCTTGCCTTCGCCCGACTGCATCTGCCCGATATCCTGATGCGATAGCTTTCCGTAATCATCGAAAGACTTAACATCAAAATATACATCCCGGCCCGATACGTATGCATGGCCCTTTTTTATCAGGGCCTTGATGACCTTTATCATATCCTTTATATGCCGCGTTGCCCGGGGCTCTTTATCTGGATCGCTTATCCCTATCGCCCGTATATCTTCTTTATATTTTCTTAAATACTTTTCGGCTACTTCTTTCGTCTTCTTCTTCAAGCCTGTGCTCTGTACTCTGTGCTCTGTACTCTGTGCCCTGGCTTTATCAATTATCTTATCGTCCACATCGGTTATATTTCTTACGTATTTTACCTTATACCCCTTGAACTCAAGATATTTTCGTATGATATCGAAGGTGAACGCGGCGCGGGCATGGCCGATATGAGGCTCGTCATAGACGGTAGGGCCGCATGCGTAGATACCGGCCCGACCCTTCCTTATGGGCGTAAACTCTTCCTTGCGTCCGGTGAACGAATTATGTATCTTTATGGCCATATCCGGGGTTGGGTTGGCGCGCTATATTACTTTCTCTTCTCTCTTAATTCGTGCTCTATATGGTCTATCTCTTTCTGGAGTTTCTCTAAACGCTGGACTATCGGGTCCGGAAGGCTTGTGTGGTCAAGATTTATTCCGGGGAATTTCTTATCCTCTTGCCGCGCGACTCTTCCGGGAACGCCCACGACCGTGGAATTGGGCGGGACATCCCTCACAACGACGGCATTGGCTCCTACCATGACATTATCGCCTATCGTTATATTGCCGAGCACCTTCGCGCCGGCGCCTACGACCACGTTATCCCCTATAGTGGGATGCCTCTTTCCCTTCTCGTTCCCCGTTCCGCCGAGGGTAACTCCCTGAAAGAGCGTAACGTTATCTCCGATAATAGACGTCTCCCCTATCACAACGCCCATACCGTGGTCTATGAAGAAACCTCTGCCTATGACCGCGCCGGGATGTATCTCTATGCCCGTTATGTGCCTTGAGAGTTGCGATATGAACCTTGGGAGAAACTTTACGCCTCTTTTATGAAGCGCGTTTGCGGCTCTATACATTATAAGCGCGTGAAAGCCCGCGTACGTAAGAAGGACCTCCCAGAAACTTACAGCCGCGGGGTCGCGCTCAAAGACCGCCTTTATCTCCTTCATAAATACCAACGCGATCAACATAAATATGAAAAGGGGTATACCTATAACAAAAGTTAAAATGGCTATCCAGAACATTTATTCCATCTCCTTCACCATGGCCACGGCGTTCGCCGAGATACCCTCGGCCCTTCCGAGAGAACCTATGCCCTCATTTGTCGTGGCCTTTATATTAACCTTATCCGGATCTATACCAAGATGTTTCGATATATTTTCTCTCATCTTGGATTTAAACGGGCTTATATGCGGCTCTTCCGCCACCAGTACCACATCCACGTTCTCAACGGAGAAGCCTTTCTCGAGGACTATAGCTGATACCCTGCTCAACAGCTTCAGGCTCGAGATATCCTTATACGCGGCGTCATCATCCGGAAAATGCTCCCCTATATCGCCGGCGCCTATCGCGCCCAGAAGCGCATCGCATACGGCATGAATCATAACATCGGCATCCGAATGCCCCGCCAGTCCCTTCTTAGAAGGTATCTCCACGCCGCCTAAAAAGAGCGGCCTTCCATCCTCGAACCTGTGAATATCATAACCTATGCCTACTCTCACTTCGCCCGTCCCTTAATCAGCGCCTCAGCAAGCTTGAGGTCGCTCTTCGTGGTTATCTTTATATTCGTGCTGTCTCCGGGCGAGATTCTGACGGTGCGCCCGAGCCCTTCGACGAGAGACGCATCGTCGGTGGCACGATTTAATAAATGCCTTTTTCCGTTACCGTATGCGGCAGACAATATGCCTGCCCTGAATACCTGCGGCGTCTGAATCTCCCAAAGGCCCTTTCTGTCTACGGTAGATATAACACGCCCGCGCCCGTCTGCCCTCTTTATCGTAGATGTTACCGGAATAGCGGCTATAGCGGCTCCAGAGACGGCGGCCAAGGCGATGGTTCTATCTATAAGCCCCGGTGCCGCAAGCGGACGGGCACCGTCATGGACGAGTATAAAATCTTCTCTTTTTATTACGTCCTTTAACGCTCCGAGGGCATTAAAGACCGAATCCGTCCGTCTCTTGCCTCCCGTTACTATATATTTTACCTTGTCAAATCCGAATCTATCAATGAGAGACCTCGCAGAATCTATGCTTCTGCCACTGACAACAAGGACGATATATTTTACCTTCGCGGAGGCCGTAAGATTTTTAAGCGTATGGTA
>Ga0066640_10000826_pt1 | contig 18491 bp, 16 predicted proteins | sample CryGeyCG2114_020_2_FD_59505 | JGI IMG/M metagenome (GOLD analysis project Ga0066640, IMG submission 59505) | Groundwater microbial communities from aquifer - Crystal Geyser CG11_big_fil_rev_8/21/14_0.20 | ecosystem: Environmental > Aquatic > Deep subsurface > Groundwater | place: USA: Utah... | reverse complement strand
AAGATCCCGGCTGAACTTTTAGTGATCTCCCAAAAAAAAGCCATAACAAAAGAAGATGTTGAATACGTGCAAAGAATGAAAACTAAACCGGCGGCCTCGAAGCAAAATACCGTTGCCATGCTCAAGGATATTACCCCACAACAGGAAAAGGCCATAGAAGAATATAAAAAAATGCAGGAATTCGGAAAAGAGCTTAAGCAATACCTTAACTCAATGCAAATAGAAGATGTCGTGGAAGCCAAAGAAGGCATTGAAGCGGTAATGATAACCCCGCGCGCGCCATTACTTTTTAAAGAAGGAAAGACGACGTTGAGGGCCGAAGGAACGGGCTTATTGGATAAAATCATCCAGCTGCTTAAACAAGTCCCTTATTATAATCTCCGCATCGAAGGCCACACGGATATACAGCTGATCAATCCCTTCAACCGTTGGCGGTATCCATCCAATTGGGAGCTCTCTTATGGCCGCGCCGTAGCCATAGCCGAGTATCTGGTCAAAAAAGGCGTGCCTCCGGAAAGAATCGGAGTATCCGGTTATGGCGAAGAAAAACCGCGTTTCCCTAATGACACTGAAGAAAACATGGCCAAGAACCGACGGGTTGATATATATATATACTTTGCCAAACCAGCATAAAAAATGATTGAATCACAACTTTCTAAAAACAAACCGGTAAAATCTCCCCTGCAGGAAGTCTGGCCGCCGAAATGGTTCTTCTCTTATTCCGACGTGGCTACCCTCTTTATGACTTTTTTCATCGTCTTGGCCACAATGCTTTCCCTGAACGTACCGGTATCCGTATTCGCCGATAAAAAATTGCAAGAAATTCTGATCAAACAAAATACAGAACTCAAAGAAGTAAGCAAGCTCACGGAAAGGGAAAAAAAGGTCTTCCAGGAAATCCAAAGCCTGGAATTAGACCAAATCCAGAACATCATACACTTAGAAAAGTTAAAACAATTCGCCGAGCAGATCAAGTCATATGTTAAAGCGAATAAGCTGGAGGATTTTATTGTAGTGGAAGAAGGCAAGTGGAACGTGAGGGTGACTCCTCTGGCGCCTTTTTTATTTGAAAAAGGTAAAGATACCCTCAGCCCGCAGGCAAAACCGCTGATTGAGCAGATCGCCGGTTTTTTGAAAAAGTACCCTTCGCGGATCAAAATTGAAGGCCATACCGATAATATCCCGATACATACCATTAATTACCCTTCCAACTGGGAACTTTCCATTGCCAGGGCCAATAGCGTGATGAAATACCTGATCGAAAAATACGGGATAGCGCCGGGAAGGATAGAAGCGGTTGGCTATGGACAATACCGGCCGATAGCTTCTAATGACACTACCCAAGGCCGCGCCAAAAACCGCAGAGTGGTCTTTGAGATTATCCCCTTAATGGGAAAAATTACCCCTTAAAAAGTATTCTATTGCTGCCCCACAGAAAATGTTTCCCCGGCTTTTAACTGATGAGTTCCCTCTTTATCCTGGGTATCGAGATATTCAATCTGCGGTTTTTTCCAGTAATTAAAATACCGCTCTATCGCCTTTGAACCAAAATATAACCCGGCCAGGCAGGCAGAGAGAATTAAAATTATTTTGCGCAAGGCGATCAACCCCTTCTTTTTGCCCTGCCGGTTAACCCGCTCTTTAATTTTTATTTTAACACGCTGGGATTCCGGAACGAAGCTTTCCTTTATTTCTATTATTTCCCCTTCTTGATCAGAATAATTTTTGTTTTCCATTTTATTAAGGAGAAGTTAATTCAAAGCTTCCCACTACCCAATCTCCATATTGCTCATAGTTAACATAGGGTTGTTTAAAATAATCATCCGGAAAACGGGGCTGCTCAATATAATAAGTACCGTCCTTACCGCGGTGGTATTTTACGTAACCGGACTCGGAAGTGGTTTGCCGGCTCAAGAATAATCCTATTTCTATGTCATATTTCCCCGGCGGAGCATTAGGGGGGATATATATTTTAAATGGGCCCTGCGATATAGTTTTATTAACCTCCCAGGCAGTGGTGGGAGGCGAAGGAGAAATATTAATATCCTTATACCCGGCGTGGTCATAGGCGCGATAGATGTGGATATAGAGATCATAATCGTCAATAAACCTTGAGGAAATGGAAAAAGAAGGCGCTATCTCTATTTCTTCTCCCGGCTTGATCTTATCTTTAGTTATCTTTAGTCCCTCAAATTTAACAAACGGACCCTTTGGTTTATCCAGCCCCAGAGAAGCTAACTTTATATTATCCAAATATATTACCCAATCCTGGTCTTCGGGCGTTTGGCCAACATAAAAATTTAAAGTCCCGATATCCATCAGATCAACGGCCTTACCGACCTCGGAAAGTAAAATGACCAGCGGTTTGGACTTCTCCTGATTATTCGGCACGCTAAAAGTGAACCTCCTCCCGGATCTATCTTTTATTAACAACTGAACGGGGTATTTAAGGTAGGTACGGCCTTCGCTATCTTTCGGGCCGTAAATATAGAGCTGCAGTTCATCATAATTTTGCCATTCGGCGTATTTGGGCTCGGAATAACTAAAAAAGCTGTCCAGCAAGGCCCCCGGGCAGCAGCCGTTATTCTTTAAATAGGTAACCTTGCCCGCGTACTTGGCATCAGCGGCATTGTCCGCATCCTGTTCTAATGTCGCGGAGCGTAGTTCCCATTTTCTAACGTCTTCCAAGGTCTCAAAATTGCTGATTACCAGCTCTCTCTTTTTTTCTGCCTCCAGGGACTGTTTTGCCGGTTCTACTGTAATCTGACCGACAATAAAATCCTTTATTTCGGCATTAGTATACGGCTCTCTGACGTAAAGCGGTTCTTCTGTAGGGCTAAGCTTTGTAGAATACAGCCCCATTTTAATATTATAAGTACCCGGCGGAAAATCTAGCGGGATATAGCCGTTTGCCGGGCCCAATTTTACTATTTCGCCGACTGTCCACCTAGTGGCGGGTAAGGAAGGCGAAAAACTGTTATTAATCAGGATCCGGCCATCCGGCGCGATGATAAGAAAAAATACTACTTCATCTTCCCAGATATTTTTCTTTATACTGATTTGGGCGGAAAACTGATAAACCTGGCCCGGCTCAACTTTTTCCGGGATATGAAGCTTGCGAAAATCAACTATCGCCTCTCCTTCGCGCACAACGGACTTAGCATAAAGGCGTACCGGTAGCGCGATGATTAATAGCAATATTAAAAAAACTTTACGCCATCTTCCCATAAAAATTAAAGTATCACCACCTAATGGGTTTGTCAATTTGAAACTTCGATTTTGCCTACGAGATAATTCTTAAACCGTTTGTCTATAAAGCGCAGGCGGGGAAAACCGGCGCGAAAATCCATCCGGCCATAACAAGCCGACCCCTTGTAATAAGAGCCCTGCGCTGCAGGATTATATAATCCGACTTGAACCATATATTCTCCGGAAGGAAAATCCTTCGGTAGAAAAATTCTTAGCGGTCCGATCTCATAAGGACGGCCCGGCTCCCAAACGGAAACCGCCGGATTCGGGGCCAGATTGACCGCCAAGTAATATTTACGTTCCCGGGAAGGTTTTTTTATCTCACTGACATGAGAGATATGAATGAAGAGCCAATAGTCATGGTTTAATTTTTCAACGATAGAAAACGCAGCGGATATTTCTATGGTTTGGCCTGACTTGGCCTGATCAGGCGATGACAAGCTTACTAAATTAAGAATGGGCTTATCCAATATTCTCCTTACGCCCAGATCCCCGCGTTCTAAATATATACTATCCAAATAAATGGCGGTGTCCTGAGAAATATTTATAAAATAAAAATTTAAATAGGATATATTGGTTAAATCCAGGAACTGCCCCAGGTCTTCCAGAGCAAAAACCACCTCATTATTCTTAGGATTTAAACTAACCTCTTTGTCTATGAACCTGCCCGCGCGGTCTTTTATTTTAATATGTAAAACTAAAATGGTATCTTGCGGATTAAATACGAAAAGCTTAAAGAATTTAAAAAATGACCAGTCCCTTGCCCCAAATGGGCCGAGAAGATTATCCTGACAAACCATCCGCGGCATAACTGTATTAGCGCAATAGGTCAACTTAGCGGAATATTGCCCGCTGGCGGCATGATCTTTTGACAGCTCCATAGATACGCCGGAACTGGACCATTGATAAAGATCCGCGGCTACCTCAAAATCACAAAGCAATATTGTTTTTGGCGGGGCAATATTCCTGATCAACGGTAAAACAAGCGATTTTACGATATTAGCCGCTCCGATCGGTTTTAAACTGAAGGCGATGATCACTGGCCAAGATAAAATAAACCAAGCCAGTAATAAAAATTTTATCCGGCGATCCATAAAGACAAACCCTCCTCGAACAAAAAATCAATCCTGCCCTGAATTATAAATATACTGCCCCTGTTCATTATAGCCGCAATGGACACTGCAGTCTAAGCAATGTTTAAAGTACGGATCCTTGCCATTAACCGTTTTTCTTATTAACTGATACTGCTCGTTGTTCCATAAATCAAGAAATTTATCCGTATTAAATATATTCCCCACGGACAGCTGCCAAACCCCATAACAAAACCTAACCGAGCCATCGGGATCAATTTTAATAAATCTCCAAGGGGAATCGCAAAAGCGCGTCTTTATTTTTTCTTGAGGCAACCCAGGCAGCACCAGTTGGATATGTCTGGCTTTAGCTATTCGGGATGCTTGGTAAAAATTTTCTCTTACCAGTTGAACCTGACGGTACAAGCTCTCGCCCTTGTATTGGTCTTTAGAAACATTCAAATAATTTATAGTGACTCTATCTACTCCTGTTTTATCAGCCAATTTAATTAATTCTGGTAATTCATTGATATTCTTCTTCATCACCGCGCAACGTATATTAAGCAAGGGCAATCCCCTTCTATAATGTTTTTTCAGGTCCGCCATTAAACGCATATTGTCAATTACCTTTTGATAGTCGATCCCGCGGCGGATCGCCTCTACCGTTTCCTGCTTTGCGCCATCAAAAGAAAAACTAAAGGCCTTTAGATAACGGTTGGTAATCAGCCGCTGGCAAATGCCTTCTGTAAGCAAGGTCCCGTTGCTAGTGATATTAATAAAAACCTTGTAGCGGCCGCAGATCTCCAGGAACTCCATAAAATTTTTATTCAAAAACGGCTCTCCGCCGGAACAAAAATACACTTCATAGGCGCGCGGAAATAACCTTTCCGCGATAAAATTAAATTGTCCTAAAGAAAGTTCGGCGTTCCCCTCTGTGGAGTATTTAATACAAAAAAAACAGTCGAGATTACAGGCCTTGGTAGGAACGATATCCAATATTAACGGATAAGATGATAACTTAACCTTTCTTAATTTTACCTCCATAAAATTAAGCATGATATTAGCGATTTTTAAAGGCCCAAACCCGCCAATCGCTCTAATTTCTTCTCTATTTAGCCAGTAGCTGCTCATATAAATGTTCTACTTGTCTGACCATCTTATCCGCCGTAAAATTACCCAATAGCTTATCATTCGCCTGAGAAATAATCTCCCCAACCAAGGCATGATCTCGCGCTAGTTCAAATATCGCCTTAGCCAAAGATACGGGATCAGCCGGTGGGACCAGAATCCCTGTTTTTCTATCTTCGATTAACTCAGGAACCCCTCCGACACCAGTTGCCACTACTGGTTTTCCCGCTGCCATTGCTTCCAAACCAACAACCGGAAGCCCTTCAGATAAAGAAGGGATAACCACTATATCCGCTATTTTTAATAATTCCGGGATATCTCCTCTCTCGCCTAAGAATCTAATCTTGTCCATAACTTCCAAACGCGCAGCCTGATCCATAAGTTGCTGCTTAAGGCTGCCACCCCCGGCTATTAAAACAACAATATTCAATTCCGGATGATCTTTACCAAGATAAGGAATTGCCTCGATCAAATAACCCTGCCCCTTTTCTATTTCCAGCCGGCCAAAGCTGCCCAGGATAAACGCGTTATCGGTAATTCCCAGCGTTTCTCTTTTTCTTTTTAAATCCAGAGAAACCCGGAATTGCCCGGCATCAATCCCGCCATAAATTACGCTGACTTTGTCTGGATTCGCTCCCAACTGTTTTACGCAATAATCGGCAGTTTCACGGCTTACCGCGATAATCTTCTCTGGTAAGATTACCCTGATTTTTTGTTTCAAGAATCCCAACAGCGATTTCTTAAAATAACTACCGTGAAAAGTACTGATCTGTTTTATCCGGCAGATCCTGGCGGCTAAGCCACCCCATAAATCCGCGTTTTGCAAATGGGAATGAAGAATAGCCGCTTTTTCGGTTTTTATAATCTTAACTAATTTTAGAAAATCCCGAAAGCAAAATTTACCGTCATCGCGCAGAACTCTCACATCTATGCCGCTTCTCTTTAACTCCTCTTCTACCGGCCCCGAACATGTCAAGGCCAGCACAATGACCCGAAATTTTTCTTGATCTAATTTTGCGGAAAGCGACAGCAGAATTTTTTCAGCCCCGCCGTACTTTAAACCGTATATAACCTGCAAAATAGTTATTTTACCCATAACAATTAATCGGCGTTCCTGCTATTCTTAGGTAAAGATAGTTTGTATAATTGCACGCCTTGTTGGTCAAAAATCTTTTTATAGATATCCGGATGATTGATTAAAGGAAAGAACTTCTTATTAATGCTATTTTTCGTTAATAGATCATTGGTATTGCCGTCAATCAATACGAAGTCCTGAAATATGCCTTGCGGCTGAAAGAATTCTGTACAGTAATATATATAGATCCGGTTATTGAGTTTAGCGTTAATAACGTACCGGGGGCCGAGAAAACTTCCTTCGGGGCCAACTAAGCCGACTGCTTCTCGTAAAACCTGAGGAGAAGAATTTGTAAGCTTTTGAAAATCCCGGGCTTGGCCCAAATAATATGCCCCGGAAAAAGCAATAACAGCCAGGAATACCGATAAAGCAAGTGAAAATTTTGCCTTTTGCTGGGCCATTCCCCAACACTGTAATTTCTGGCTCAAATAATTTATACCCGAACCCAAAGAAATAAAAAACACTGCAGCGGCGGCCATTTGATAATGGCTGCCGATGTATTTAGCGGGCATATATGATGTATAAAGGCACCCCAGAAGAACCGGCAGAATCAAGATCCATTCCCAATTCAAAAATGGCAGGATTAAAAGCAATGGCCCGAGCAGCCAGTAAAGATACTGGATGTTGGCCTGAAAAATCATCGGCCGGGCATTCAAATCCGGCTTGAGCAGGTCAGCAAAAACAATATGGTTAAAGTAGTATTGCCCGTTTTTGGAAAAAAATGGAATGATTAATTTAAAAGACAATAATCCCCAAATACCGCCCAGGAGAATAGGTGTTAAAATCCACTTCCACTCTCTTTTTTTTATAAAAGAGTACACTCCGAACATAAACACGATGCTGGATAACTCTTCACGCACAAAAAGACATAATAGAGAAAAAATCATATACGCTAAGAATTCCTTTTTTTTCCAAAAATAATAGGTAAAAAATAAAATTAGAGGCAAAAACTGAATTTCTTGAAAATCAAATAACATCTGGGTTAATACCGGTAAATAGAATAAAAATGAAACTGATAAAATGAAGGAAACGGCCCGGGAATGGTTAAAACGCATAATCAGGTATAGAGGGAATATGCTCAAAGACAGGCAGACCGCTCTGATAAAAAGCAATGCCTGAGGGTCAGGCCAGATCTGATAAAGCGGGGCAAAAAATAAAAGTATAGGAGAATTATGAATCCCGAAATGCAGGACTCCTTCAATGGAATTATACAAAGGCATCCCGGCATTCATGGTTGACCACAGGGACTGAGAAAAAAGAATAAGATTTTGTCCAAGAAACAAAAAATTATCCAGCCAGAATACGGTAAAAATGATCCAGAAGACGGCATAAAATGAACCGCTTAATAAAAGCCATAAGCGCGCCCGGCTTTCAACCAATAATAAAAATTTTTCTTTATTTAGAAAATAGGAAAAAAACAGGGAAATTAAAAAAAGTATGGAAAAAAATACAACTGTACCCACCGGCGGAAAAAAACCGAATATAAACTGAGGCAGAATCAACAAAACTAAAAAAAGTGGACAGAACAAAACCGGTAATAGTCTCACGGAGCGTTTATACTTGTTTTTTAAATAAAGTATTCGCATAGCTTATCCACTGTTTTAACGATATTAAATTCTTCCTCTACCTTGCGCCTGGCATTAGCGGATATCTCGGCAAGCTTATCTTTATGGCTTGACAGATTAAATACTGCCTCCGCCAGACCATTAAAATCATTGCTGGCGACCAAAAAACCGTTCTTTTTATCTTCTATCAGTTCCGGTATACCGGAAAAATTTGTGGAGATAACCGGTACGCCACAAGCCATTGCCTCCATTAGAACAATCGGGATACCATCCTGCACGTCCCGGTGCGCCGCTTTTTTGGAAGCGAGCACAAACACATCCGCCTGTTTAAACAGCTCAATAATATCTGCGTGGCAAAGCGCTCCGGTTAAAATTACTTCTTTTTCCAGTCCCTGCCGACTAATCAGTCGCCTTAACCCCTTCTCCATGGGACCTTCACCAACGATCTGACAGCTAAAATTTAAGCCATTTTTCTTCAATTTTCCGCAAGCCAGAATCAAGTCATCAAACCCTTTGGCCGGCATAAGCCTACCCACGGAAAATATGCGTAATTTCTGTTCGCTGCTAATCTGTTTGAGAAACGTAAATTTTTTAAGGTCTACGCCGCAGTGGATTACTTTTACTTTTCCCTTAGGCAAAGCAGGATATAAATTCAAAACGTGGTTACGGTTGTATTCGGAAATAGCAAAGCAGGCCCGGGAATTTTTTATTTTTAAATCCAACATAGTAGCATCATAGAATATATCATGGGCATGGCAGGTAAAAGTAAAAGGCACATTCAGCAGCCGGGATATTATCATCGCGCTGGTAGCGGGGAAATTAGCAAAATGCGCGTGGATATGCCGCAATCCGGCATTACGCATTAAGAAAGCAAAATAAGCTGATTTAGGGACAATAGCTAAGTTCTGCAGCAGGACTAACGGTTTACCCAGGCAATTAATTACTATCTCCCAAATTAAAGTAAAGTAGGACCTTGGGTCTTTGGCGATAAAAAATACTTGCGCCTTCCATAACCCTAAGCCGAATATAAACGGATAGTAAACCGTATTTTCACAAAAAGCGCCCGCTTCTTCCTGCTCTATCTTCTCTCGTGGTTTTTTTAAAGAGAGTATTTTGACCCTATAGTTTCTTTGCCCCAGCCCCAAGAGCTCGTTCAGAATAAACGTCTCAGTATAACAGGGAAAATGAGACACTATATAAGCGATCTGTTTATCTTCAGCCAATATCTACTCCTACCAGCGCACTTTCTTGGCGCCTAAAAAGAAAGATAACGTGCCGATCATATAGGCGATATTCCCTAACACCATGTAAAACGGCAGATAAAGTATTTCCGCCCGCCACCGGAACATTTTAAACAAACCGCCTATCCCGGCCGAAAGGAGAAAAAATAAAAAAAACCTGGCATATATCCCATAAATCTCTCCTGGTATGAAAAATGAAATAATAAAAGAGCTGATTAAAAAAAACGGTAAAAATATACGCAGGACCTTATGGGAGAAAAACTGCCAGGTAATGACACCGCCAAACGAATCGGAAAACTTTCTCAATTTTAAGATCTGTTGCCAATTTCCAAAGCCGATCCTCACCCTTCTTCTAAATTCCTCCTCCAGGTTATAAACTATCTTATCTACTACCACCGCCTTTTCTTCATACACAGCCCGGAATCCCTTGGCGATAATTTTCATCGGAAGATAAAAATCGTCATTCACCAGGTCCGCGGGCAGCATTTCAAAAAGCTCCCTTCTTACGGCGTAAAACGCGCCATGAGCGCCTATAATATTGCCAAAACGACTCTCGGATTTTTTAATACTAATGTCATAGCCGAGATAAGTTTCGTATCCGGAGCCGGTGAGTGAGTAATTCTCCGGAATCATTTTATAAAATCCGGATACGCATCCGACTTGGGGGTCATTAAAATTAGCAGTCATTTCTCTGATCGCGTTTTTGTCCAGCATGCCGCTGGCGTCAGAAAACACAATGATTTCCCCCTTAGTCATCGGGACGGCAATATTTAAAGCAATGATCTTACCCTGGTGCTTTTGGTACTCAAAGAGATTGATACCCTTAGCTACATACTCTCTCACTATCGGACCGGTCTTATCGCTGGACCCGTCGGAAATGATAACGATTTGCAGCTTATCAGCCGAATAATCCAGACCAAGGCAATTAAGAATCTTTTCCCGGATAATTTTTTCCTCGTTATACGCCGGGATCAATAAGGTAACTGACGGTTCAAAATTACCTTTATTGATTTTTTTATGCCTGATCAGCGATAAAAGGTAAATTATAACCGGATAACCAAAGTAGGCATAGACGACAAAAGCTATGCACGCCCAAAATATAATTTTATAAGTGCCCATTAGAATAAAGTTTCCGGTAAAGGTCCTGATATTGATCAACCATCGCGGCCGCGCTAAAATTCTCCTCTGCTCTTTTTTTTGCCTGGCGGCCAAATTCCCGGGCAACTTGGGGATTATCTAATAAAAACAATGTTTTTTCCGCGGCCCGGCCAGGATCCTGCTCCGGGATCAAAAAACCGGTTTGGCCATCTACCACTAATTCAGGATTGCCTCCCACCCGGGTAGCTATAACCGGCAGCCCGCAAGCCATTGCTTCTAAAATAAAATTGCTCAGCCCCTCATATAAAGAAGTAAGCAGGCCCAAATAAGCGATTTTGTAAAAACTCCGCGGCTGCTTAGTATCTTCCCATAAAATGAAATGATCCTTAAACCCCGAATTTATTATCTGGCCTTGGATTTCTTTTCTGGTTTCGCCCTGCCCGATGAGCAGAAAAACAACATCGCTTCTTTTTTTTAATATGAGCTTTGCCGCTTCTACTAATGTGCCGAGGTCTTTCTGACGGCTGAACCTGGCAATCGTCAGTATAACTTTCTTTTCCGTCCCGATGCCGGGAATATCCGGTAACGGCGGCCCCTCGTTTACCGGGCCTTGGGGCCATATACCATTATATATTACAGATACCTTTTCTTCCTTTAAATTATATTTTTTTAAAAGATACTCTTTAACGGCGTAACAATTGGCGGTAAAGTGCCGCGTATGCCGGTTAAGTATCCTATCCGCTAAAACATTCCTGCGTTTTTTCCATAGATCTATGTTACGCACGGAATCAATGATTATTGTTTTCTCCCCTAAGGCCGCGGCCAAACGGCCGTAAAATTCCGCCGTGTATAAGAATGTGTTTACTATATCCGGCCGCAGGGCGCGAATCAGGGAAATAAGTTTTAATAAACACGGAACATCAAAAAATCCCGCCTGGGGTATAGTAAAGACCTTAACGGAAGATTTTTCTAATTCCTTAACCAGCGTATCCGATCCTGAATGTAGATTGCAAACATTGATCTCGAAAATATTTTTGTCTAAATTTTTAGCCAGCAGCGCAAATTGCGTCTGCGCCCCTCCGAAATGTAAAAGGTTATCAATAATAAACAGGATCCTTATTTTTTTCATAAAATAATTTGGCTCAATTAAGGCATACGATCTCTTCTGACAGTTTATAAATTTGCCCGGCCTTATCCTGCCAGGAAGGGCTGCTTCTTACGCGCTCCATTCCCGCCCTGCCTAAACTTTTGGCGTAAGCTTCATCGCTAAGCAGCTTTATCAACGCGCTGGATATCTCCGGGATATTTTCACTGTTAACGGTTATACCGGTAACGCCGTTAATGATGGAATCGGACACCCCTCCGCTGTTACCCCCGATTACCGGCTTGCCTAAAGCAGCTGCCTCCCAAAAAACAATGCCAAAACCCTCTGTATCGCCACCAGCCAGAACACGGTTAGGCATAATAAATAAATCACAAGCCACGTAATAGGCGGATTTTGGCAAGCGGCCTTCGTCTTTATGAAAAAGCACGTAGTCGCTTAAATCCAAGTTACGCGCCAATTCCCTTAAAGCCGCTTCTTCCGGGCCACTGCCGATAATCAAATAGACCAAATTAGGGAAATTTTTTATCACTTCCGGCAGGGCCTTAATTACCTGAGAATGGCCTTTTCTTTTAACCAGCCGGCCCAGCGTAATAATTAACCGCTTACCTTCTATGCCCAAATTTTTCTTTATGTCTGTAAAGTCCGCTTTCCCGCTTTCCAATAATTCATTTTCCACCGCCGGCAGGATCTTAACGGTTTTTCCCGGAGTTGCTCCTAATTTTATGATTAAATCTTCCACAAATGAGCAAGTAACCACAATTTTTACGGCACGTTTTAATACAAAGCGCAAGATCTTCCCTTCGGTCCTCAGCCCGGCGATGGTAGTAATTTCTTCACTGTAAGTATAAATTATATAAGGCACCCTCAAAATTTTACTTAAAATAAAACCCACCAGCCCCGTAGGCAGAGTTTCCCCGCAATGAATAATACTAACCTTTTCTTTTAAGCCAATAAATAATCCGTTTATAAAAAGAGTTAGATACCGGAAAATTTCATACTTAGTCAAATTTATCCGGTATATTTTAAAGCCCTGTTGAGAGTCAAATTCTTTTGCTCCAGGCATGGCCCGCGTAAGGACAACTACCGAGCCCTGGGGTAAATTTTTACAAATATTATAGGAGTATACCCTGGAGCCGCCGATATGCGGCAAAAAATTATCGGTAATAAACAAAATCTTCATTTTATTATTCTAAATTTTCGCGTTAACGCTTTTAGCTCATTGATCTCTTCTTGGGTAAAGAAACGCAACAGGTAAAGAATAATGACATAGCTAAACAAAACAGGCAGCTTTAAACAGGCGGAATAAATTATTGAATCCTGCCTTACCATACGCGCCAGCAAATAAACCAAGAGAGCCGAAAGCATTATCTTGGCGATCCTGGCCCTTTCATATTCTACCGCGAATAGCCGGTTAGAAATAAAATATGTGCCGCCGAAAAGCAGGGCAAAGGCGATCACTGTGGCCCAGGCCGCTCCAATCATCCCGAAACGCGGGATCCAGAGCAGATTTAATACAATATTGGCAGCTGCCGCGCTGGAAGTTAAAAATGGCAGGAACTTGGTCTGATTTTTCAGGAATATCCCATTCACCGACATAAAGTACGCTCCCATAAATAAATAGGACAGGGCCAACGGAGGAATAACAGTATAGGCCAGAATGTAGTTAGGGGCGGACATAACCACGACGATCTCTTTGGCAAAAATACTGATCCCGGTTACCGCGAAAACCAGAAATAAAAGATAATAGCTGATCAACTTGGATATTACAGCCGGTCCGTTTTGCTTTTGGGCGATAGAATAATAAAAAGGAGACCAGGCGTTATTAATGGAAATAACGATCAGGCTTAAGACCAGAGTAAGATTACAGCCCAGCGCGTACAGCCCCAATTCCTGTTCTGAAGAAAGGCGCTGCAATAAGATCCGATCGGAAAGATTCAAGGCCCAATTCGCTAAAAGGTGCGGCACCAACGGAAGGCCAAAGGCAAGCGATCTTATAATGATACTCTTATTTAAAGATACTGCTATTTCCTTGGCCATTATCCATAAATAAGGAATAAAAATTATCCCCGCGGTAATCACTCCTGCCTGCAGGCTGCCCAAGGCGCCTTTTTTTAAAAATACGACAAAATAGACATTAAAACACACCCCCGCCAGCGCGGTGAGCAGGATAAAAATTGTGTAATGTAAGGATTTCTCTTTGGCCCTTAACAAAACTAAGGGCAGAAGCGAACCGATAGATAAAAAAACCCGCACAACAACTAATTTTATGTAACTGGACATTTGCGGTTCCCGGAATATAATTAACGCCAGTTTCCCTGAAAATAAATAAAGGACCAAAGAAATAACCAGGGCAACTAACATTTGGAATAACCAAATTGAGCCCAAGAGTTCCTTTTTGTTTAAATTATTCTCTTCAAAATAAAACCGGAAGGCTGCCCCATGCAGACCAAGGGCGATTATAATCGTCAGACAGGCATCCAAAGCAGTCATAGACGAAAGGACCCCGTAATCAGCGGTAGTCAAAAAACGGGTATAAACCGGCACCAGGAAAAACGAAATCACATTACCGATAACGCTGCCCAGGCCGTAAATAAAAGTATGCTTACCCACCCTTTTCAGGGAATCCACCAAACCTAACGCGCTGCCTGATTCAAACAAGTAATTATCTTTTATCATTTATTATCCCGCACCTGGATCAAAAATCAGTTTTTCTTACAACTAACATATACACAGTAACCAAATTTTGAGCCGGTTAATAATCTTTCCAAAAAATCTAATTTTTCAAGGATTGGAAGGACAGCCCTGCTATAAATTTTACGAAAAATACTCACTTTCCCATGGTCTACGGAAGAAACTACATTATTTTGCGCATGCTCCTTTCTGTAAAAAATTTTACATATACTAGAAAAAAATTCTTTTAAGTATTTAAAGGCCGCTTCCGAAAGAAAGGGCATAATATACCAATCGTGTAAAGGCTGTATGAACATGCCTTGTTTTGAACTGCTGATCAAGGAAAACCCCGCTTCTCTTAGCGCAAGCAACAATTCGGGCGCGCTTAATATCTTTTCATAATAATGGCCCTGTTCTTGATAAGACATATTCTTCTCCAGAGGATTAAATCTATGGGTAAAACCCTGTAAAGTATATTTAAAGTCTCTAACAGGCTGATGCAATAAACATACTTCTTCTCTTTTTAAAACCCTAAAGGCCTCAGAAATTGATTTTTTAGGATCAGGAGAATGCTCCAAAGAAGAGATGAATAAAACGCCGCCGAAAATCTCATCCTTAAAAGGGAGATCCTCCGCATCCGCGACAACGTATAAATTCTTTCCACTGTCCGCTTTTCGGCTGTAATTAACGCAGGATTGTGAAATATCAATACCTACACCCCGGATCCCTGCTGTTTTGTTTAAATAACGCGAATAATCCCCCTGATAACAGCCGATATCCAGAAAAAGGTATTCGGCAGAAAAATTTAACCTTTTAAGAAACTTAATCTTTTTTAGGGCCTGTAAAGTAATAGGATATTCAAAATATACCAAGCCCTCATCCAAATGCTCTATATTGACTTTCCTTGAGTAAATATTTTTCTGGTTTTTCTTAAATTCATCTATTGTTGTCATACGGCCCTATCCCTCTTTAGCTGGCTGATTATTTACGGCGCATTTTCCTCATAACTCGATGGAACATCCGGTACGCTAAACGATATAAATACTGAATTAATGTTTCATCGATGTACTTACTTGTCACCCCGCACTCCATTCGCTTTATATACTTTAAAAACTCTTGGCGATCTTCCATAAAAATGGCATCCTTATCTTTGCGATAGCAAAAACAAACCAGCCCGTCTATGATCTTCAACGACATCAGCTTATAATCATTATTTTCAACCAGCATTTCCACAAAACCGCGGGAGTAATAATTACGGCAATGATTTTCCCACATACCCTTTTTCAATTCTCCGCTATCCGGCAGTAAATGGATCGCGATACCGCCCACTTTAAGGAAATTATGCACGTTTTTAAAACATTCGTATTGCGCTAACTTGGGCTCAACATGCTCGCTGGTACCGGAATTCGTAACTATATCAAAATTATTTATCCATTCCGGAATAGTAATGGGATTAGCCAGGTCTGCCCGGACCGAGCCATGCAGGCCGTTCAGATCAACCGATATATGCGCCACCCCTCTTTTCGCAAAATATTCTTTTCCGGTTTTCTCAATGATTGCTTCATCCATTATCACCTGGTCTCCCAATTCTAACATTTTTTTCCCGGACAAGCCACCGGCTACATGCGCAGCACATTCAAATATGTATTCTAAATAATCCTTTTTTAAACCCAATTCCGGCCTCCTTACCTGTAAATATGCTATTTATGCAAGCCGTAATATTCTTCCACCAAGCACTGGATTGATTTTTCACCGTCAAAAATCTCGCGGAATCTTTCATAGCCGAATTTGCCCATCTCATCCCAAACATCAGGCCGTAAGACCATCTTTTCTAGGGCAGCGGCAAGATCGTTTTTATTTGGGCTACAAACTAAACCATTTTTCCCATTGATAACTGCTTCGGTATTACCGGAAATGTTAGTACACACAACCGGGATCCTCATGCTCATCGCTTCCATAATGGAAAGAGGCAGCCCTTCTTCCGCGCGAGAAGGTTGGACATAAATATCCGCCGCGCTCAATGCCTTCCAGCCCTCATCAATAATCCCCAGCCAGCGGATACGCTCCGAGATACCCATTTCTTGGGCTAATTTTGGTAAACGGCTTTTTGACGGCTCAACCCCTACCGAGAGCAAAAAAACATCCGGGTACTTATCATAAATGACGCGAAATGCGTCCAAGAGAATATCCAACCCCTTGAACGCTGCGTCAAACGCTATGCAAGCTAAAACTATGCTATCTTGCGGTATGCCAAGCATCGTCCTAAGGCCCCTGCGCTGATCCATTGACCGGCTTCTTTCTCCAAACAGGCCTGAGTATAACGTGTTCAGTATCGCCGGCCTTACCCCTGCCTTAAGAAGCGACAACTCAACAGATTTTGAAACAGGTAAAATACTGTCATAGAGATTATAAGCAATCCGGGAGATATTCCTCTTTGCGTACGGAGGCTGATTAAGGACGGTGTAAATAATCCGCTTGCTGCCGGCGATCCGGGCGATAGCAGGAATGGCCGGCCTGGCATATCTATCAACAAAATGAGCATGCACGATCTCTGGCTTGGTTTTAAAAATAAAAGCCGCGTAATTAATCAACATTGTAACCGGGTTGCCATTGATAGGAAAAACCATAATTTCTGCCCCTAATTTTTTGAGTTGGTTAAGATATGCTTGGGAGGCGGGCATTGTCTCATATTGCATCAATGTGCGGTAACCGGTAGCATTACATCGCGCGATAAGGTGAACAAAATAATTTTCCAGAGCGCCGAATTTAAAAGAGTGCATGCCGGTAATCTGTACTATTGTTTTCATCTTTTTATTAAGTACCAGGCCGGATAATCTTTTTCACAAGTTACATATAAACGTTGTCTATGTTTAGCCACAAATTCATTCACTGCCCTTTTTACTCCATAAACACCGGTAGACAGGGCGCCGTTGAGGTAATCGTGTCCGGCAAAAACACCTTTTTTACGTAATTTTGGCCACCAGATCTCAAGATCGTCTTTACAGGCCCCGTAGGAATGATTCGCGTCTATAAAGATAAAGTCGAGTGTTCCGTCAGCAAAAAGCGAGCAAGCATTACGCGATGTATCCCGGATAATTTTGCTCCTCTGGCCGAATTTTTTCAGCCGTTCGACTGCCTGATTATATATCTGCTCAAAGAGCTCTTGCGAAATGTTATCCTGATCTTCATAATCCTTCTCGTCATATCTTTTCCATGGATCAACAGAAAAGAGTATTGAAAAATTGCTTTTTTTAATAATCTCTTCGGAAAATTCCCCGGCCCATACGCCTATTTCCGCGCCTTTTCCCGCCAGGTTCAAATGGTTTAAAAGTAACGGCAGTCCGCTTCTCGTACCAGGCAAAGGTATGCCAGTGGCGCGCCTGGCTACCGCTATTATCATCCCCCTTTTCATTGCCGGGATATCTTTGTCTATTATGTTATAAAAAAATTTTATGATCCTTCTACAGGTTCTAAGGACCTTCCATAATATTGAATCCTTTTTAACTTTTTTTTTCAGCCAAATTTCTATTCTCTGCTTTACCAAATAACCAGCAATCACGTCGTCCTTCCCCGCAAGTTGGGACTAAAATTTATTTGTTTCCAGCTGTTTAATCAATTCCGCTATTCTTTCCGAAGCCAGGCCGTCAATCTGATAAAGCCATTCTTGTTGAAAACGGCCTTGGCCTTGGCTTAATTCCAGCTGCGCCTGGCGGTCGTTTAGCGCCTTTTGCAGAATAGATAAAATATCCTCTTTCTGGTATGCTCCGAATGCCGCGCCATTGGCAACATAAGGTATCTCATCCGGCCTGCCGGTTAAATTTACTATTACCACCGGCCTTGTTAATGCGATAGCCTCTAATGCGCTGGTTGATTCCCAGGTAATCAAAATATCGGACCCCCTAATCAACTCAGTAACATCTTCGTTAATAGAAACAAGCTTGAATTTATCCGGGTGCTTAAGTTTATTTATTATCTGTTCATGAATAGCTATTGGATCGCGCGGATGATGATGCGGCTTGACTATTACATAAACTTCATCCAGCGCATCGCAGGCCTGGTAAATTTCTTTCAGCCAAATCAAATATTCACTTTTAGTGAAAGAACCTTCATTTTCTGATAAATAATCCTTACTGTGGGATATGGAAGTAAACAAAATAATTTTTTTATTTTCGAGAAAGCCCAACCTATTTTTAAATTCGGTAGCGGAGAATTGCTTATTAACTAGATTAT
>Ga0066640_10000822_pt1 | contig 18560 bp, 16 predicted proteins | sample CryGeyCG2114_020_2_FD_59505 | JGI IMG/M metagenome (GOLD analysis project Ga0066640, IMG submission 59505) | Groundwater microbial communities from aquifer - Crystal Geyser CG11_big_fil_rev_8/21/14_0.20 | ecosystem: Environmental > Aquatic > Deep subsurface > Groundwater | place: USA: Utah... | reverse complement strand
CGGTTTTGGTGACAAAAGATACAATGAAGAAGAGGATGCCCGTATAATCGCTAAGCATTTGGGAACAGCTCATACCAGCCTTTATGCTACAGCCGAAGATGCCCTGAATATTATTCCCGGATTACCACAAATATACGATGAGCCTTTTGCCGATTCTTCGCAGATACCGACGATTTTGGTTTCTAAGATTGCCAGGAAATTTGTTACGGTTTGCCTTTCCGGAGACTCTGGAGATGAAATATTCGGTGGTTATAATAGATATACCTGGCTTGAGAATATTTGGAAAAAGATACACCTATTCCCCTATGGCAGCAGAAAATTATTAGCATGTCTATTTTCCTCCTGTTCTTCTGATTGCTTTGAAAATATTTTTGAAAAATTAAAATTTGTGCTTCCGGTAAAGTTAAAAATAAGGAATCCAGGTATAAAATTACAGAAATTCTTAGATGTTTTATCGGCTCCGAACATTGAAGCAGCGTATTTAAATCTAACATCCCATTGGAAGCATCCTGAAAAAGTAGTTTTAGAGCAAAAAGGCGGTATTAATAAATTAGAAACTGAAAATTCATTAAGTTTTTTCTCTGATTACAAAAGACAGATGATGTATTTCGATACGATTAATTATCTGCCCAATGACATACTGACCAAAGTCGATCGTGCCAGCATGAGCGTAGGGCTGGAAAGCAGGTCGGTTTATTTGGATCACCGGTTAGTCGAATTTGCCTGGAAACTACCAACTGAAATGCTTATTAATAAAGCAGGATCAAAATCTGTACTAAGAGATATCCTTAAGAGATACGTGCCAACAGCTTATTGGGATAGGCCAAAAATGGGTTTTGCTATTCCTATTGATATTTGGCTGAGGGGACCGTTAAAAAACTGGGCAGATGATCTTTTATCAAAGGAGTATTTAAAAAGGAAGGGATTTTTTGACCCTGAGGTAGTAAGCCGGAAATGGCAAGAGCATAAAATCGGAGCCAGGAATTGGCAATATGAATTGTGGGATATACTTATGTTTAACTCGTGGCTGGAATTCAATAATATAAATTCATGAAGGTGATTTTTGTTTCCAATGTCTCCTGGAGCCTTTTTAATTTCCGGCGGGGACTAATGACAGAGATTAAAAACCGGGGCCATGAAGTGGTTTTTTGCGCTGCAAATGATGACTATGCCTTAAAGCTGCAGGCATTGGGTTTTAAATATATTCCGATTGTTTTGGAACGTAAAGGTATGAATGTCCTGGCGGATCTGGCGTTATTATTTACCCTAATGAAGATTTATAAAAATGAATCTCCGGATTGGATTTTTCATAATTCTATAAAACCAAATCTTTATGGGTCTATCGTGGCTTATTTTACCGGCAGGTGTTGTATTAATACAGTTTCAGGGTTAGGATACATGTTTATTAGGAAGAGTTTTTTAAGTAAGTTCATTATGATTCTTTATAGATTTGCTGGTTTTTCTGCTAAAAAAATATTCTTTCAGAATAAAGACGATATGCAATATTTTTTGAATAAAAAGTTGATTGCAAAAGAGAAATGTGTACTTGTTGCCGGTTCCGGTGTAAATACTGATTATTTTAAGCCTGGTGTTAATATGTGCAAACAATCATCTGAGAATAATTTTATTTTTCTTTACCTGGGGAGAATATTGTGGGACAAAGGTATTGATGAGCTTATTTGGGCTGTGCGGACATTAAAAAAACGGTATCCTTTGCTTGGCGTAAACTTCCTGGGAATGATCGATAGCGGAAATCCCTCCGGTATAAGCAAATCTCAGATTCAGGAATGGGTTGATGAAGGGCTCATTAAGTATTTAGGAGAAAAAGTTGATGTAAGACCGGATCTTGAAAATTGCGATTGCGTTATATTGCCTTCTTACCGGGAAGGTACGCCTAAGTCATTATTGGAAGCAGCTGCTATGGAATTACCTGTCATCACAACTGATGTTCCGGGTTGTCGGGATGCGGTGAAAAACAGGGTCACCGGGTTTTTAGTGAAGGTAAAAGATCGGCAAGCTTTAGCTGATGCAATGGAAGAGATGATAAAAAAAACTGATTCACAAAGAAAACAAATGGGAAGAAATGGCCGGGAACGGGTTATCATGGAGTATAGCGAGAGTGCTGTTATCAAAACTTATTGTGATCAAATAGGAGTATAATCAATGGAAAATAGTGATTTTATAAAACAGGGGAAAAAATGAATTGCAGATTTTGTAATCATAAGATAGAAACTTTATTTGTATCTTTGGGTTCTTCTCCATTGGCAAATTCCTATCTTAGTAAAGAGCAACTATCTAAAACTGAACCATTTTATCCTTTGGATGTGTATGTTTGCGATAAGTGTTTTTTGGTCCAGTTATTTGAATTTGAGAGCCCGGAAAACATCTTCAGCGACTATGCTTATTTTTCGTCTTATTCCCAGACCTGGTTAAAACATTCACAAGCGTATGTGGACAAGATGATCAGGCTTTTTGGAATTAATAAAAAATCTTTGGTTATTGAAATCGCCAGTAATGATGGATATTTGCTGCAATATTTTATAAAGAAAGGGATCCCTGTTTTAGGGATTGAACCTGCTCTCAATGTAGCAAAAGTCGCACAGGGAAAAGGAATCCCTACTGAAGTGGTCTTTTTTGGGACAGAGACGGCGAAGAGATTAGTCGGGCAAGGTAAACGCGCGGATCTCTTATTAGGTAATAATGTTTTAGCTCATGTTCCAAATCTCAATGATTTTGTCAAAGGATTAAGTATTCTTTTAAAATCCGATGGAATTATCACTATGGAATTTCCTCATTTACTAAGGCTGATGGAGAGCAATCAATTCGATACTATTTACCAGGAGCATTTTTCATATTTTTCATTTTTGACAGTGGAAAAAGTTTTTTCCGCTCACGGATTGGTTATTTTCGATGTTGAAGAATTATCAACTCATGGCGGTTCCTTGAGAATTTTTGTTAAACACCAAAAAGATAGTACAAAATTAATTTCTGAACGCGTTAGTAATATGTTGGATAAAGAAATCAGCTTAGGTTTTAACCAGATCAGCCATTATCTTACCTTTGATAAGCAGGTCCGTAAAATTAAGCGCGACATCCTTGATTTTTTAATTAAGGTCAAACAAGAAGGCAAGGTCATTGTGGGATATGGCGCAGCTGCAAAAGGCAATACTTTGCTTAATTATTGCGGGATTAGGAAGGATTTTATTGACTATGTAGTGGATATGAACCCCTACAAGCAGGGCCGTTATTTACCCGGCAGCCGTATTTTTATTGAGTACCCCGAAAAGATCAAGGAAACTAAGCCTGATTATATTTTGATTCTGCCTTGGAATATTAAAGATGAAGTGATGGAGCAATTATCTTTTATCCGTGGTTGGGGAGGTAAATTCATCGTTTCCATCCCGGAGCTGAAGGTGTTTTAATGGCGAAACGAATTTTTGATTTGGTTTTGGCTTTGGTTTTAATAGTTTTGTTTAGTATTTTGATGTTAGCTGTTGTGGTATTGATCAAGCTGATGTTTAAGGGGCCGGCCATCTTCTGGACGGACCGGGTTGGCGTAAATAATGTCATTTTCAAAATGGCAAAATTCAGGACTATGAAATTGGATACGCCACAGTTAGCTACGCATTTGATGGAAAATCCTGAAATTTATTTGATCCCGCTAGGCGCATTTTTGCGCAGATACAGTCTTGATGAACTGCCTCAATTATTTAACGTTTTAAAGGGGGATATGAGTTTTGTCGGGCCCCGGCCGGCATTGTTCAATCAGGACGATTTAGTGGAATTACGAACTAAAAAAAATATCCATACCCTGGTTCCGGGAGTTACCGGTTGGGCGCAGGTAAACGGCAGGGATGACCTGCCGATCCCCGTAAAAGTTTCTTTCGATGAGTATTATCTTAATCACCGTTCTTTTGTTTTTGACCTCCGCATCATTTTCCTGACCGCTGTAAAAGTTATTAAAAAAGAAGGCATCCAGCATTAAAAAACATCTCAAGAAAACCGCACTAACCGTACTAACCCATTGAAAAAACTGAATTTTGGTATATAATAATTGTTTATGAATATCAAACTTTTGATTTACAAATTACGCCGTTTAATCATCTTAGCGATTCATTTGGCTTTGGTGATTTGTGCCTATCTGCTTGCTTTTTACCTTCGGTTTGATTTTAAGATCGATAGCAGCCAATGGCAAGTTATAATTAAGACTCTCCCCGTTATTATCTGTATTAAAATGGTTATTTTCGTGGTTTTTGGCCTTTATTCCGGTTTATGGCGGTATGCTAGTGTAAATGATATTTGGAGGATTATTAAAGCCCATATTTTAGCCATAGCGTGTTTTATTCCTGCAGTGGGGTTTTTCTATCATTTTGAGGGTTTTCCGCGCTCAATTTTCGTTCTAGATTTTATTTTAAGTTTTTGTTTGGTCGCCGGTATTCGTCTGGCTACTCGTTTGTTCAGGGAGACATTCCGCCCGGCTTTAGGAAGTAAACGCAAAAGAGTAATAATTATCGGGGCAGGAGAAGCCGGCGTGATGGTGTTAAGAGAGGCACGGATTAATCCTAAGGCTAATATAGAAGTAATCGGCTTTATTGATGATGACCGGCATAAAAAGAATCTGCGCATCCAAGGTGTGGATATTTTAGGTACTTGTAATGATTTAGTCTCGATTGTTGAAAAACAAGGTATTGATGAGATTATTATTGCTATCCCCTCTGCTAAGGGTGAGGTGATTAGAAGTATCATCTCACGCTGTCCGGCGTCTTCTGCGAAGATCCGCATCGTTCCGGGCTTACAGAAGATATTAAATGGAGAGCTGGAGGTTAAGCCCCGGGAGATTAAGGCTGAAGACCTTTTGGGTAGGGAGACGGTAAATATAAATGAGAAGGAAATCAAAGATTACTTATTTAACAAGACGGTTTTAGTTACCGGAGCCGGCGGATCAATCGGTTCGGCACTTTGCAGGCAAATAGTGAGGTTTAGTCCTAAGGAGGTTTTATTATTTGATCATAATGAAAATAATGTTTATTTCTTAGGAATTGAATTTTTAACAAAATATCCGCAGATTAAATTTAGGACAATAATCGGAGATATAAAAGACGTGGGGTTGTTAAAGAACGTATTTTCGCTCTATCGTCCTCAGGTTATATTCCATGCGGCAGCCCATAAGCATGTTCCGCTGATGGAGGAGAACCCTGCAGCCGCGGTAAAGAATAATGTTTTCGGGACTCGAAATCTTATCTATGCAGCCAATCACTATAAAGCCGAAAGATTTATTTTCATTTCTACAGACAAGGCGGTAAATCCGACAAGTGTGATGGGCATTACCAAAAGGATCGCGGAGATGATTTTACAAGCCAAGGCTAAAATGAGTAAGACCAGATTTATGGCGGTCAGGTTCGGTAATGTTTTAGGTTCCGATGGAAGCGTGGTTCCACTGTTTAAGAAGCAGATTGAGGGGGGTGGGCCTGTTACCATAACCCATCCGGAAGTAAAAAGGTATTTTATGAGCGTTAATGAGGCAAGCCAGCTTGTTTTGCAGGCTGGGGCTATCGGTAAGGCAGGAGAGATATTTATTTTGGATATGGGGGAGCAGATTAAAATATTAGATCTGGCCAAAGAGTTAATTACTCTTTATGGCTTGAATCCCGGAGAAGATGTAAAAATTGAATTTATTGGCCTGCGTCCAGGGGAGAAGCTTTCCGAAGAAACGTTGTTAAATAGTGAAAAAGATAAAGCAACTAAAGCAGAAAAGATCTATATTAGCCAAGCCGGAGTTTTTGATAGTGTTTTTCTAAGGAAGCAAATAAAGCAACTGGCAGATTGTGTTAATTCCATGGATAAGGAAAGAATCATCAGTAAAATAAATGAGATTGTCGAATAATAATCATGTTGAATAAAGAGAAGATTTTTTTATATTTTAACCGGGCAATAGTTACCTGTTTGTGCCTGCTAATCTTTTGTTTGCCGTTTTCAAAAGCCGTAGCTGAAAGCTTTGCATGGACGGCTATTGTTTTATGGATACTAAAGAGAGCCTTAGGATACAGATCTGAGGCATTATGGGGCTTACTGCCTAAGACAGGATTAAACAGGGCTCTATTAATATATACTCTTGCTAATGTCGTATCGGTAATTTCTAGCGCCAGACAGGATTTATTTTTAAGGGGGCTCTTCGGTAAAGAATTAAAATTTTTGCTTTTATATTTCATTCTGGTGGAAGTAGTGAATAATAAAAAACGCTTGTTTTCTGTTTTGACCGCTTTAATTGCCTCAGCGGCGCTTATAATATGTGACGCTGCCGTGCAATATTATACCCAAACTGATTTTTTAAGAAAATACGCTATGCTTAATCATAGTTTTAGCGCTTCTTTTGATAGCTCAAGCGGTTTTGCCGGTTGGCTGATTGTAATTATCCCTGTATTTTTGGGAATAATAGCTTTAAATTTATTCCCGTTCCGGAAAATAAAATTTTTTCTATTGCTGGCGGTTATTATCCAATCCTTTTATTTGTTAAAGACTTATTCGCGTGGCGCCTGGTTTGGATTTTTAATTTCGATATCATTTATGACGTTCTATTTTGTTAAAAAATATCCTTTAAAAATTAAAATTTTATACTTAACTGCCGGAACTTGTTTATTGATAGTGATTTTATTTTTACCATTTCTTTTGAGCCCCCAGTTTAAATATGAGGTTTTAACTAAATTTAATTTTAGTCAAGGTATAAATTCTCGTTTAAAATCAATACCGCAAATAAGCTGGGGTTCGAATCTGCAAAGAGCTAAGCTCTGGAAAGAGTCGCTTAGGATAATCAAAGATTATCCTTTGACGGGTTGCGGTTTGAATAACTATTCAGTAGTTGCCAAGAATTATAAAAGTTTTGACTATGGAGGCGTATATCCCCATAATTCCTATCTTCAAAAAACCGCTGAAACGGGTATATTGGGCTTATTCGCTTTTATTTTTGTTCTATTCAGCTTTTTTAAAATCGGGATCTTCCATTTAAACAAGCATAATAATTATTTAACTTTAGGGTTTTTGGCGGGTATCTTAGCATTTTCAGTGCAGGCTTTTTTTGATACTCATTTTTATTCTCTGCAGATGGTAGTTTTGTTTTGGTATATAGTCGGCTTGACGGTGGCCATAATTAAAATAGATCGGGAGGATGTGAATATGTTAAATATTAAGAAAGGATAATTATGCAAGTTATAAAAGGAAATGTTTTGGTTACCGGAGGAGCAGGCTATATTGGTTCTGTGCTTGTTCCGGAGCTTCTGAGAAACGGATACAAAGTCACGGTATTAGATAATTTTATGTACAGGCAGACTTCTTTGCTTGAATGCGCGGCAAATGAAAATTTCGAAGTGGTTAAAGGGGATGCCCGGGATGAAAATATTTTGAAAGAACTTTTACCTAAAGCCGATTTCATTATTCCTTTGGCGGCTTTGGTTGGCGCTCCACTGTGTAACCGGGATAAAATAGGGGCTGTTACCATTAACCGAGATGCGGTTGCCTCTATTGCTAAACTTGCCTCCAAGGAACAGAAGATAGTTATACCTACGACAAATAGCGGTTATGGGATTGGCCAAAAGGGAATTTCTTGTACTGAGAAAAGTCCGCTTAATCCAATTACATTATACGGAAAAGTAAAGATGGAGGCTGAAAGAATAGTCCTTGATCGAGGCAATTCCATCAGTTTACGCCTGGCTACTGTTTTTGGGATGTCTCCAAGAATGAGAATTGATCTGCTGGTCAATGACTTTACTTACCGGGCAGTGAAGGATAGGTTCGTAGTTGTCTTTGAAGGCCATTTTAAGCGTAATTATATTCATGTGCGTGATGTGGCAGCTGCATTTGGCTATTGCCTGGAAAATTTTTCCAAGATGAAGAATGAAGCGTATAACGTAGGCCTATCGACAGCCAATATCTCCAAGCTTGAGCTTTGCGCTAAGATAAAAGAACAGGTCCCTGATTTTGTTTATCTGGAATCTCCTATCGGAGAGGATCCGGATAAGCGGGATTATATTGTTTCAAATGAAAAAATAGAAAAGGCGGGTTTTAAGCCAAGCCATTCCCTTGAAATGGGAATAAGAGAGTTAATCAAGGGCTACAAAATACTTTACAATAATATATACGGAAATGTCTGATCAAGAAAAATTATTTAAATTGCTGCGAGCAAAGGCGCGCTGGGTAAAAAAAGAGACCTTAAAGATCCATAAAGAGGTTAGCGAAACCCGGCTGGCATCATCTTTATCCGCAGTGGAGATATTCACAGTTTTATACTACGGCAAGCTGGTAAGATTTAATTCTAAAGATATTAGATCCGAGAACAGGGATAGGTTCATTATTAGTAAAGGCCACGGAGCAATATCTTTTTATCCTATATTGGCGGATTTGGGTTTTTTCCCTAAAGAAAATCTTTGCCGGGTTTGCAAAGAAGGTAGCATCCTTGGGGGGATACCGGATTCCGTCATTCCTGGATTTGAAACAATTAACGGTTCGCTTGGGCATGGCTTAGGTGTTGCCTGCGGGATCGCTTTAGGCTTAAAAAGAAAGAAGCGCAAAGAAACCGTATTTGTATTGATGGGGGACGGCGAATTAAACGAGGGCTCGGTGTGGGAAGCGATTATGTTTGCCGGAGAGCATCAATTAGATAATCTTATCCTGATCGTAGATAATAACAAGGCTAGTATGCTTGATTTTTGCAAAAACATTATCAACCTTTCGCCTTTAGATAAAAAATTTAAAGTTTTTAGATGGAAAACAAAAACTGTAAACGGGCATAATGTAAAAGAATTATATACGAGCTTAAAAATTTTAAAAGAGGATTTAGGTGGTAGGCCTAAGGTGCTAATTGCTGATACCGTAAAAGGAAAAGGCGTACCCAGGCTTGAGATCGATCCTTTAAGCCATATCAAAAACTTAAGCCTCCAGGAGGCCCAAGCTCTAATTGTGGATTTGGAATAATATGGAAACCAAAGTAATGCGGGATGTGTTAATTGAACAAGTTTATCAGCGCATGCATGATAATAAGGATATTTTCTTTCTGTGCGCTGATTTCGGCTCACCCAAACTGGATAAACTAAAAAATGATTTTAAGGATAGGTTTATTAATGTCGGAATAGCAGAGCAAAACCTGATTAACGTATCTACGGGGCTTGCTCTGGAGGGGTTTACAGTTTTTTGCTATGCCATTGCGCCGTTTTTGACCATGCGGGCTTATGAGCAGATCAGGATAAATTTGTCTTTGCACGCCCAGCTTAGAGAAGTTAATGTCAATTTAGTCGGCGTGGGAGCCGGCCTTAGTTATGATGTTTCCGGGCCAACTCACCATTGCTTGGAAGATATTACGATTATGAAGGTTCTACCCAATGTAGAAGTTTTCTCTCCCAGCGATTGGATGTTGGCTAAGGGATACGTAGATTATTGCTTAAAGGTTAAGAAACCCAAATATATCCGCCTGGATGGTAAGCCCTTGCCCCGGATTTATAATTCAGAGAATGGTTTCAAATTTAGTCAAGGTTTTTCTGAATTGAAAAAAGGAAAAAAATTGTGTTTGGTTTCTACGGGTATTATGACACACAAGGCTTTGCAGGTTGCTAAAATCTTAAATCAAGAAAACATCGATATCGGAGTCATGGATGTGTTTTTAATCAAGCCGCTAAATGAAGAGTCATTTATGAAAGCGTTAAAAAAATATCAGGCAGTAATTACTTTGGAAGAAGGATTCATTAACAACGGCGGGCTGGATAGCTGCGTTTTGCAATTAATTAATCGCAAGGGCGCAAGAATAAAGTTTAAAAATATGGGTTTTGCGCAGCGTTATGTTTTTGATATCGGCAGCAGGGATTATCTGCACAAACTGAATAAATTGGATGAAGGAAGTATTATTAAAAATATTAGAGGGTTATTAAAGTAGTTATGGCCTCAGAAAAACTGGATATTGTATTGATCAATCCGGGGGATAAGAAGCAGGTCTATCAGGACCTGGCTAAAGATTATTCTGCTGTTGAGCCTTCTTTTTGGGTAGCCGTTATTGCCGCCTATTTGAGGAATAATAAACTCAAAGTAACGGTTATTGACGCTAACGCCGAAAATATTTCTCCTGATGAGATTGAACAAAAAGTTAAACAGTTGGATCCGTTATTATCAGCAGTTATCGTGTACGGATCTCAACCTTCTGCTTCTACCCAGAATATGACGATTGCCGGAAAAATATGTAAGGCAATCAAAAAAAATGCTTCGGCTAAAGTTGCTATCGGTGGTTTGCATCCTAGCGCGCTGCCCTTAAGGACTATTCAGGAAAATGATGTGGATTTTGTTATTGAAGGTGAAGGGCCGATTACATTACTTGAACTGATTAAGGCGTTAAAGTCTAAGCAGCCTGATTTTACGGTTGTACCCGGGCTCTGGTACAAAGAAAATGGCGTAATTAAAAATAATCCCCGCGCAGAACTGATTACAGATTTAGATCAGATGTTTCCTATTGCTGCCTGGGATTTATTACCCATGGATAAATATAAAGCGCATAATTGGCATTGTTTTGATGATATCGAAAATAGGGCGCTATATGCGGCTATCTACACTAGCTTAGGCTGTCCTTATAACTGTGTTTTTTGCTGTATCAATGCTCCGTTTGGAAAGCCCGGAATAAGATACAGGAATCCGGAATTAGTCGTTCAAGAAATAGAACTTTTGGCAAAAAAATATAAGGTTAAGAATATAAAAATAGTAGATGAATTATTTGTATTAAATGAATCGCATTATATGAAGATAGTGGATATGTTGATTGAAAAAGGCCTTGATCTGAACTTTTGGGCGTATGCGCGGGTTGATACTGTGAAGAGTGAAAACCTGAAAAAAATGAAGAAGGCCGGAATAAATTGGTTAGCTTTAGGAATTGAATCTGCCAATCCCAAAGTAAGAGACGGAGCCTCTAAACAATTACGCACCAAAGAAATAAAAAATGTAGTTAAAGATATCCAGGAATCCGGTATCCGGGTTATCGGGAATTTTATCTTTGGCCTTCCGGATGATACTTTGGAAACAATGCAGGAAACCCTGGATATGGCTAAAGAGCTTAATTGTGAATTCGTAAATTTTTATTGCGCGATGGCTTACCCTGGATCCAAACTTTATGATATCGCTAATAAAGAAGGCTGGCCGCTGCCACAGGAGTGGCATGGTTTTTCCCAGCATGCTTATGAAATGCTTCCTTTGCCTACAAAATATCTTAGCGCCAAACAAGTCCTGAAGTTCAGGGATGAAGCATTTCATGGATACTTTAGTAATCCTACCTATTTAAATATGCTTGAAAAAAAATTTGGGCCAAAGGTGAGGGCGCATATTGAAGAGATGAGCCGGACAAGGCTAAAGAGGAGGATTTTGGAATGATTATAAGTAAGACCCCTTTCAGGATTTCATTTTTTGGCGGAGGAACGGATTATCCGGCTTGGTTTGAAAAATTCGGTGGAGCGGTGTTGTCTACGACCATAGATAAATATTGTTATATTAGTATCCGTTACTTACCGCCGTTTTTTGATCATAAACACAGGATTGTTTATTCAATCGTGGAAAATGTTAAATCCACTAAAGAAATAAAGCATCCGGTAGTTAAGGCCATCCTAAAGCATTTTAAGATCGATAAAGGTGTTGAAGTTCATCATGACGGAGACTTGCCTGCCCGTTCAGGATTAGGCTCAAGTTCTTCATTTACCGTGGGTATGTTGAATTCGATCTATGCCTTGAAAGGAAAAATAATTTCAAAGAGTCAATTGGCAAAAGAAGCAATTCATATCGAAAGGGATGTGCTTAAGGAGAACGTAGGTTCGCAGGATCAGGTTGCGGTTGCCTATGGAGGTTTTAATAAAATAATTTTTCACAATGACCATGATTTCAGGGTAGAGGCGGTAACGTTACATAAAGAAAAAATCAAGCAGTTGCAAAATCATCTTATGCTTGTATTTACGGGTTTTTCACGTTTTGCCTCAGAGATTGCTGCGGAACAAATTAAAAACACGCCGAATAAAGAAAAGGAATTAAACGTTATGCGTAGTATGGTCGATAATGCCGTTGAAATATTAAATAGCGATACGAATTTTGTTGAGTTTGGCCGGCTGCTTAATGAATCCTGGCTTGTTAAGAAAAAGCTTTCGAGTAAGGTTTCTAATTCCCAGGTAGATTCTTTGTATAACAAGGCTTTGAAACACGGCGCTATCGGAGGAAAACTCTTAGGCGCAGGCGGTGGAGGTTTTATGCTTTTGTTTGTCAGGCCGCAAGACCGGCAAAAGCTTGCCCGCGGGCTAAAAGGTTTTCTGGAAGTAAAATTTAAGTTTGAGAAAGAAGGAAGCCAGATAATTTATTATAATCCTCAGGAGGTATAATCGAAGATATCGATGTTTTGATCCTTTGCGGGGGAGAGGGCAGGCGCCTCAAAAAGATATCCGGCAGTGTTCCTAAGCCGATGGTCAGTATCGGAGGCAGGGTTTTTTTGGATATCATGATTGGACATTTGAAAAGGCTTGGTTTTAAAAGGATTATTCTGGGGATAGGTTACCAGGCGCAATTTATCCGAAAATATTATAGCCAGCATAAGATGCCCGGAGTAGAGATCATTTTTTCGGAAGAGAAAAAACCTTTGGGCACCGGTGGAGCCGTTAAAAAAGCCAAAAGGTTTATCAAAAACAAATCTTTTCTTGTGCTTAACGGAGATACTTTTTCGAAATTTAATGCTAAGAAATTTATTGAATTTTACCAGCAGAAGAAAGCCAAATTGTTAATATTATTGAGAAGAGCAAAGTCTAATAAAGATTACGGGGCGATAACGGTTGATAGGAACTCAAAAATAACAAGTTTTAACGAAAAGGATACCTCCGGGAGCAATAATTTTGTTAATGGAGGAATTTATTTGTTTAGCCAAAGCGCGCTTGTACAGATGCCTAAGCAGGAAAAGTTTTCTTTAGAGTATGATTTTTTTCCGAAAATGATCGGAAAGGGGCTTTACGGTTATCATAAAGGCGGATTCTTTATTGATATAGGAACTCCGGCGAGGTATTTTGAGGCAAAGAAATATTTTTCAAAGGATTAAATGGAAGAATTTGATATTGTTATCATTGGAGCCGGTGTAGTTGGCTTAGCAGTAGCAAGTGAGCTTGCGCAATCAACAGTTAATAAGAGCATCCTGGTGTTAGAGAAAGCCGATTCTTTCGGGCGGGAGACCAGCTCGCGTAATAGCGAAGTAATCCATGGTGGGATGTATTATCCAGCAGGCACTTTAAAAGCTGATCTTTGCGTGAAGGGGAGAAGATTATTGTACGAGCTTTGCGCAAAGCAAAAGATACCTTGTAAGAAAATCGGGAAACTTATTATCGCTGTTGAGGATAAAGAATTAGCTGATTTGGAGGGTATTCACAGGCAAGGAAAGCTCAATAGTGTCGAAGGTTTAAAAATGATTTCTGGCACTGAATTGAAGAAAATGGAACCTAACCTTAACGGAATATCCGCCTTGCTTTCCGAAGAGACCGGAATAATCGATTCACATCGGTTGATGGAGTATTTTCTTCAATCATCAAAAGATAAGGGTGTTACGGTGGCATATAACTGCGAAGTCGTAGGAATTGATAAGATAAATAGCAGCTATAAGATTATGGCTAAGAATATGGATGAGACTCTGGAGATCAATTCGACTGTAGTGATTAACTGTGCCGGGCTTGATTCTGACATAATAGCTAAATTAGCCGGTATTGACCTTAAGAAGAATAAATATGAATTACATTATTGTAAAGGGCAATATTTCAGGGTTGCCACCGGTAAAGCTAAGCTATTAAACCATTTGGCATATCCTGTTCCTAAACCAAAAAGCGCAGGGTTAGGGGTGCATGCGACTTTGGATTTAGGAGGAGGCTTGAGGCTTGGCCCGGACGATAAATATCTTCACGACCGGATCAAGGATTATTTGTTCGATGAAAGTAAAAAAATCGAATTTTACACTTCGGCAGTAAAATTTATGCCGTTTATTAAAGAGCAGGATTTAAGTCCGGATACTTCCGGCATACGTCCGAAACTTCAGGAAGAATCAGGCGAATATAGAGATTTTGTGGTTAAGGAAGAATCAGATAAAGGCCTTCCCGGGTTCGTTAACCTTATAGGTATCGAGTCACCGGGCCTAACGGCTTGTCCGGCGATAGCTGAATATGTGAAAGGGTTATTAAGATGAAGGTTCCTTTTGGTATGATATCAATTACTAACAAATCCCGCCAATTAATTAATCAGGCCATTGATTCCGGAAGGGTCTCTAACGGAAAATTTGTCCGCGAGTTTGAAGAGAAATTCGCCAGGCTAGTAAAGGCAAAAGAAGCAGTAGCTCTTAGTAGCGGCACGGATGCTGATATTTTAGCACTGGCTGTGCTTTATGATTTTGGGGCAAAACGCCAGGATGAGATCATTGTTCCTGCTCTGTCTTTTGTTGCCACGGGTAATGCAGTTTTACATGCCGGATTTAAACCAGTGTTCGTAGATATTCAAAAAGATACTTTGAATATTGACCCAAGCCTTATCGAAAAAAAGATTACCAGAAAAACGCGCGCGATCATGCCGGTGCATCTTATGGGTAAGCCGGCTAAAATGGAGATCATTAATAGGATCGCTAAAAAGAATAAGTTGTATGTAATTGAAGATGCAGCCGAGGCTCATGGCGCAGTGTATAAAGGCAAAAATGTCGGGGAGTGGTCAGACATGGCAGCCTACAGCTTATATCTGGCCCATATTATCACTACCGTTGAAGGCGGTATTGTTACGACTAATAACGCAGAGTTTGCCAGCATATTAAGGTCTTTGCGTTCTCACGGACGCGCCTGCAAGTGTAAATGTTGCGTTGTAAATACTTCTTCTGAATATTGCGCCAAGAGATTTAAATACGGAAAAGATATCCGTTTTATTTTTGAACGCGTTGGTTTCTCTTCGAAAATGAATGAACTTGAGGCAGCTGTAGGTTTAGGTAGCCTGAGTGTGTACCATAAGATTATCAATAAGCGGCATAGTAATCTTATTACTATGATTAAGCGGCTTGAAGAGTTTAGCGAGTATTTTTTTACCATCCAGGAGGAAAAAGACGAGAGGATTGGGCCGCATGCCTTCCCGATAATTGTCAAAGATACTGCTCCGTTTACCCGCGATGAACTGGTAGATTATCTGGATAAGCACGGGATTGATACACGGGATCTTTTTTCTTCTATGCCTACGCAATGCCCGGGATTTAAATATCTGGGGTACAAGCTGGGGGATTTTCCTAACGCCGAGTATATGGGCAACTATGGAATCCATATCGGTGTGCATCAGGATATAAATGAAAAACATATTGATTACATTTTTAACGTTCTAAAAGCATTTGTTACTGCGAAAGTAAAATGAAGAAGAGCTCACGTATATTTATTGCTGGACATTCTGGTTTTGTCGGCAACGCTTTGACGCAAAGACTTAAAGCCCTGGGTTTTAAAAACCTGATCTTAAAGACGCATCAAGAGATTGATTTGACTGATCAGGCTAAAGTAAATAAGTTATTTAAAGCGTGGCGTCCGGAATATGTTTTTCTTTTGGCAGCTAAAGTGGGCGGAATTCGCGCGAATAATACTTATCCTGCTGATTTTATTTATCAGAATGTTGCTATTCAGGCAAATGTAATACAGGCTGCATATGAATATAAAGCGAAAAAATTAATTTTTCCGGGCAGTGCCTGTATGTTCCCGAAATATTGCTCTCAGCCGATGAAAGAGGATAGTTTGCTTACCGGACCGATCGAGCCGACAAATGAACCTTTTGCAGTCGCTAAGATTGCCGGGGTCAAGATGTGCCAAGCTTATAACCGCCAGTATAAAACTGATTTTATTTCTGTTGTCCCGGCAACGATTTACGGTCCGGGCGATCATTTTGATATTAATGGCCACGTGATGGCTGCTCTGATTGAAAAGTTTAGCGGGAAAGAAGTCAATGTCTGGGGCAGCGGTAAACCAAAAAGAGAATTTATTTTTATTGATGACCTTGCAAGCGCCTTGATTTTCCTAATGCAAAATTATAACGGAAGCCAGATAATTAATATCGGAACCGGAATTGAGATCTCCATTAAGAATTTAGCGCAAAAAATAAAAGAAATTACCTTATTCAAGGGAAAGCTTACCTTTGACAGAAGTAAACCTGATGGTATGCCGCGCAGGCTTTTGGATTCCAGTGCATTATTAAATATGGGATGGCAACCAAAGGTAAATTTAGAAAGAGGGATTAAGTTGACATATGAGTGGTATAAATCAAAGCATAATAAAATTAAAAAAGAATAAAATATGAAAATATCTTTTTTGTTTCCATCTTGGACTGAAGTATTTGGCAAATTCTCAAGGCTTGCCCAGAAGACTTCCGGTTTTCCTCCGCTTAATATGGCTCTATTAGCTGCAATTGCGGAAAAACAAGGCCACCAAGTACAAATTATTGATGGGGAGATCGAAGGGCTGAATAATCAGGAGATTATTAAGCGAGTAAAAGAGTTTTCTCCTGATCTTATTGGTATGACCGGGACAACCCCAGGGTTTCATCTGGTTGCCAGATTGGCCAAGGAATTAAAAGAGCAAATGGATGTGCCGATTACGGCGGGCGGCCATCATGTTACCTTGTTTAAAGAAAAGATTTTTGATAATAATTTTGATTTTTTATTTGTCAGTGAAGCCGATATTAGTTTTGCGGATTTCTTAAAAGCTTACGCAAAGAAGGATGATCTAACTAAGGTCAAGGGTTTGCTTTTTAAGCGCAACGCAGAGATCATCTTCACAGGTAACCCCGGGCTTACCCAGGATCTTGACGCGATTCCGTTTCCTGCCAGGCACCTTTTAAAATATGAGAAATATAAAGTAGGCACTTTGCATGGGACCCTTAACTATACTTCAATTATGACGACCCGGGGATGCCCCTTTGAATGTATATATTGCTCTAATAGTGTTTATGGTCGAAATGTCAGAAGAAGATCGGTTGAAAATGTGATTTCAGAAATTGAAACGGTGGTTAATCAGTTCGGTATAAGGCATTTTTATTTTGTGGAAGATGTTTTGACTTTAAATAAACAATTTAGTTTGAGCTTATGTGATGAGATTGACAAGCGGGGCTTAAAGATCACTTTTGAAGGAAGTACCCGGGCTAATCTTTTTGACGAAGAGTTGGCTAAACGTATGTCTAAAAGCGGACTAATCCGTTTAAGTTTCGGTCTTGAATCTGCTGATCCGAAAATATTAAAAATAATCAAAAAACAAGTCCCTCTTGAAAGCTATACTCAGGCAAATAAACTTACTAACAAATACGGGATTGAGACGATTAATTCGGTGATGTTGGGCCTTCCCGGCCAAGACAGGGTAAGTATTGAAAAGACGATTACTTTTTTGCGCAAAGCAAAAGATATCCAGCATACTACTTACGGTATTGCTATGCCTTATCCGGGGACGGAATTTTACGAAATGGCCAAAAAAGGGGAATACGGATTAAAATTGCATACCGAAGATTTTTCAAAGTATCAACGTTACGGCAGCGCCGTACTTTCGGTCGGCGATTTATCTCCAGAGGATCTTATTCGTCTTCAGAAAGAGGGGTTATTAAAGATTTATATGACTTCTTGGAGGATTTGGCCGATGCTTAAGAGGGTTAAGTTAAGATCAGTAGTTGTTCCTGTCTGGGAAGCGGTCTGCGCGATAGTCTATAGTTTATTCAGAAAGAAAAATAAAACTATGGGGAAAAAATGAAAGCTACTTTAATCGTTGCTACTTTAAATGAAGTTAACGGAATGAAAGCAATAATGCCTCGCATTGATAAAAAATGGTGTGACCAGATTATTATTCTTGACGGTGGCTCGACTGATGGGACGATAGAATATGCCAAAGCGCAGGGATATTTTGTCTATGTGCAGAAGAAGAAAGGGTTTCGCAATGCTTATAACGAGGTTCTCTCCTATATTGAGGGAGATGTGGTAATTACTTTTAGCCCTGATGGTAATTCTATCCCTGAGTTAATTCCTGAGTTAATCGAAAAGATGAAGGATGGTTATGATATGGTTATTGCCTCCCGTTATTTTAAGGGAGCCAAAAGCCAGGACGATGATCTGGTTACCGCCTTTGGTAACTGGCTTTTTACCAGGACAATTAATCTTTTGCATGGTGGTCATTATACTGACGCGTTAGTTATTTTTAGGGCATATAAAACAAAACTGATTAAGGAGCTGGAACTAGATCGGGACGAGGGGTACTGGTTAGTGGAGAAATTATTTAATACTCAGATTAGCTGGGAGCCCCTACTGTCAGTACGGGCCGCTAAATGTAAGCTTAAGGTTTTGGAAATTTCCGGTGATGAGCCTGTGCGTATCGGGGGAGAGAGGAAACTTAAGATCCTTAAATGGGGAGCGGCATATTATTTCCAGTTTTTTAGGGAAGTTTTCTGCTGGAGAAAGAAATTAACATGAGGCTGGTTCGATGGTAAAAAGAATATTTGAATGGTTCTTGCGTCAACCTAATTGGATAGACACCCTTGCGTTATCCTTA
>Ga0066640_10000820_pt1 | contig 18567 bp, 18 predicted proteins | sample CryGeyCG2114_020_2_FD_59505 | JGI IMG/M metagenome (GOLD analysis project Ga0066640, IMG submission 59505) | Groundwater microbial communities from aquifer - Crystal Geyser CG11_big_fil_rev_8/21/14_0.20 | ecosystem: Environmental > Aquatic > Deep subsurface > Groundwater | place: USA: Utah... | reverse complement strand
TGAACCGCTCCACGGTCTGCGGGGTGAGCGCGATTTCCGGCACCAGGCAGATCGCAGACCGGCCCTGCTCCAGCACCCGCTCGATCGCCTGCAAGTACAGCTCGGTTTTGCCTGAGGCTGTGACGCCGTAGAGCAGCAAGGCCTGCGCGCGGCGTTGATCGATGGCGCGCCCAATCGCCTCAAACGCCTGCCGCTGATCGCTCGAGAGCGTGAACCGCGTCGTTGGAAAATCTCCCGGCGCGGCCGCCGCCTCCGGCGCATCGACGCGCGGCAAGCGTAACGTGCTGGGCACCATGGCAAAGAGCGCTTCGCCGAGGCTGCAGGCATAGTACTCGGACATCCATTGCGCCAGCGCCCACCGCTCATCGCTGATGACCGGACGCGGATCGATGACCCGGCGGATCGGCTTCAGGTGTCGGATGGGGCTGCGGGCCAAGCACTGGGTGACCAGGCCGATGCGCTGCCGAGGCCCGAACGGTACCGACACGCGCATCCCCGGCTGAAGCGTGTCCCGTAGCGGCTCAGGAATCAGATAGTGGAAGGACCGCTCGATAGGGAGGTTAAATACAACTTCCGCAATGGGGGGCGTGGGGCGTGGGGCGTGGGGCGTGGTCAAATGTTCTGAAGAACTCATGGTTTAGCTGCCTTCCCTCGCCCCTTGTCTCCCGCCCCCTGCCCCCGACTCAAGTAATTTCTTCACTAGTTTCAAGTCGGCCCAGGCGAACTTTTTAGCGGGTGGGTTGCGCAGGAGGTAGGCCGGATGGAAGGTCGGCACCAGCGTGATCCCGTGATAGTCGCGCGTCTCGCCCCGGACCTTCGTGATGGAGATGTGCGGGCCCAGCAGCGCTTTCGTCGCGACCGCTCCCAGCGTGCAGATCACGCGGGGCTGCACGATCGCCAGTTGCTCCTCGAGGAACGGCAGGCATGCCTCCATCTCCTCCGGCTCCGGTGTGCGGTTGCCCGGCGGCCGGTCCTTGAGCACGTTACAGATGTAGACGTCCTCGCGGCGAAAACCCATCGCTTGGATCATTTTCGTCAGCAGCTGACCGGCCGCGCCGACAAATGGCACACCCTGCAGGTCTTCGTCCCGGCCAGGGGCTTCCCCGATGAACATCAGCTTCGCGTTGGGCGAGCCATCGCTGATGACCGGGTGCGTGCGCGTCCGGTACAGGGGGCAGCGGTGGCACTTCCGCACCTCTTCGGCCAGCTGGGCCAACCGCGCCGTTTTGGATGCCTGTGATGCGCGCGATGCGGGAGCGGGCGCGGTGGGTGCGCTGCGCGGCAGCGCGGTCACCCCCAGGGCTTTCAAGCCCTCCACATGCTGACGCAGCGCCCCAGCCAGCGCCCGACGCGGGTCAGCCATGCGACACCAGCGGCTCGACCACCTCGGCCATGATGCGGGCCGCGGCCTGCGGATGACTGATCTGATGCGCTGCCCGGCGCATCGTCTCAAGCCGTGCCGGCTCCATGATGCACGCGGCAACCGCCCTGGCCACCTCACCGGGGCGGCGGGCGATGATCCCTGCGCCGTGCGCCGAGACGTAGCGGGCGTTGAGCTGCTCTTGTCCCGGAATGATATGGTACAGCACCAGAGGCACCCCCCGGCCCAAGCTCTCGCTGACCGTCAAGCCGCCGGCTTTCGAGACGATCAGATCGCTAACCGCCATCAGATCGGCCATAAACTCCACGAACCCGAACACCTGCACCGGCATGGGGCTGTGCCCTGCCCGCGTAAGCAACCGGCTGCGGGTCCGCTCGTCCTCGCCGCACACCACCAAGAGCTGCAGCCGGCCGGGCAATGAGGCTTCCAGCGCGATCAGCGCTTCCACCACCTCTTCAAACTGGCCGACGGTCGTGCCGCCGCTGGTCACGAGGATGGTCTGCCGTCCGGGCTGAAGCTGAAAGCGCTGCTGCAAGGCCCGGCGGTCGATCGAGGACCCAAACGCCTTGCCGATCGGAATACCCAGGACACGGATTTTGCCCTGCTCGACCCCTCGGCGGATCGCAACTTGGGCGCTTTGCGGCGTGCTGACCACCAGCGCATCCCGGGGCGCTGACAGCCAGAACCGGTGCGGATGCAAATCGGTCACTACGACGACCAGCGGGCATCGAAGCCACCCGGCCTGGCGCCCGGCGCCGCACACGTCTGCGGGAAGAAAATGCGTCACCAGCACGATATCGGGCGGTTCAACCCTCAGCCGCTCGACGAACCGTTGGACGATGAGGAGGTTCCACCAGCGCCGCAACGGTTGGAGCAGATGATAGAGCGGCCATCCATCCAACAGCCGGTAACTGACGCGCCATATTCCCGACACGTGGCGGACGAGAAAGAGGTACGACCAGTTGTAGCCGGTCCGGAACCACGCAGGAGCCAGATGCAGGACATCGAGGCATTCGATGGTAGCCTGCGGAAACCGTTCGGCGGCGGCTTGCGCCAGCGCTTCCGCGGCACGGCGATGGCCGGTACCTGCCGTCACGTAGGCAATGAGAATGCGGATGGGTTGAGGAGAGGTTAGCCGGGCTGCTTCAGCCGGCGGAACGCATCGTAATAGCCGGACACTTTCACCAAGAAGGCGAGCGGATTCGTGTCGCGCTCCGTGATCTTGACGCGGCGCAGCGCAAAGCGGTCTAGCCCGTTGCGCTCAAACGCCCGATTGGTCGTGCAGGCCGCCGCGTAGTGGTCGGAGGCGATCTCGATGACCCGGCGCGTGAACCCGCCCACCGGATAGCTCAGGGTATGGATCGGACGGCGGATCTTGGCCTCGATGACTCGTTTCGACTCGAGCAGTTCTTCCGCGAGCCGGGCTTCCGGCACCAGCGGCAGGTAGGCATGATGCATCGTGTGGTTGCCGATCCCGAACCCGTCGGCCGCCAACTCCGCCGCCTGCTCCCAGGTCAGGAACCCTGGTTTGCCGATATCGCCCGGGGTGATGAACACCGTCGCCGGAAATCCGAACCGTTTGAGCATCGGCCATGCCGTGGTGTAGGTATCATCATAGCCGTCATCGAAGGTGACCGCGATATGGCCCGGTGGTACGCGCTCGCCGCGGCTGAGCCGGTCGCCAATCTCATTGAAACTGATGACCCGCAAGCCAAACCGGGCGATGAGGCGCATCTGCCGCTCAAAGGCGGTGACGGAGACGGTCGGCACGTGGTCGGCCTGCGTGGGACCGATGCGGTGATATTTCAAAATGGGCGGATAGGAGGCGAAGCGGCTCATCGCGAAGAGCCAGTATCATAACATACGGAGGCGGCAACGTGCAGCGGCTTGCGAGCAATGACGAGTGCATAGCGGGCGCACACCTCTCCAGCTCCATCCAGCGAAAGCTCCGCCTGCAGCCACCGCTCGCGCTGCTCCACCGGCAGTTTCGAGAGGTTCAACCCGGACAGCCAGGCGAGGCGATCGATCGGATGCAGCGCGATCCACTCCAACCCGAGCGAGGCATACAACGCTTCAAGCTCTTCGCGCGTCTGCCAATTGTAGTACGTGCTGCCGCGAAATGGGCCCTCCCTCCGGCTCAACACCGAGCCGGCCATATCGAAATCCCCAGCCTTGAGCGCCTCAAGGAGATAATACGTTGAAGGCCGATGGGACACGCACAGCAACCCGCCGGGCCGCACCGCCATCGCCAGAACCTGGAGCATCTCGCGGTACTTAGGCGATAAGTACGTCACTTCCGCACAGACGATGACGTCGTATTGCCGCCGCGGCTTCTCCTGCAAGACGTTGAGCACATCTCCCTGCCGGAAGGACGCCTGCACGCCGGCTTGCCTGGCATGCACGCGGGCTCGCCGCAGCGCAAATCCTGAGGTATCGATACCGGTCACCTCAAAACCCTGCCGGGCGAATGAAATGGCCAACCGCCCGGTCTGGCAACCAGCCTCAAGCAGCCTCGGCCGTGGCCTACCGCCGGCCCCGGCACTTCCGTCGCCACCCCGCGCGGAGCGCAGGGCCCCCGGCTCGGTCGCCGGCGGGATGATGCCAACAGCGCGGGCATGGCGCGTAATCCACTCCAGGTACAAGCGGGCATACCATTGTTCGTTCACATCGGCGTACATATCGTAGTAGCTGGGATCGTAATTCACCACCGTCCGCAGCAACTTCCGAATCACCTTGCGCATCTTAGGATATTTTGGTGACGCGCAGCTCAAGACATTTGGCCCACTTCAGGAGCTCGAACCACGCGTACAAATAGGCAAAGAGCACCCCATGCGCGCCTTCGCGATAGCCCTGTTTCTTGACATAACACTTCCAGAACGTCTTCCAGGGGCGATGCACTAATCGCTGAATCAGCGCGAGGCGGCCAAACGGCTGCTGCGAGAGCTCGCGCGCCTGAAGCGAGGTGTACCGGTTGTGCCGGCTGATGAAAGCGGCCAGATCTTCGCAGGGGTAATGCTCGATATCGGCGTCGAGCACACCGATCGTGCCTTCAACTACCGGGCGCTCATGCACGTCCCCGACGTACCGGACATCCTCACGCCGGACCAGATTCGGCAGGTAATGGTACCACCCCCCATAGCGCATGAAACGGCCCATCAAGTAGCTCTTGCGGCGGAATTTGTAGGCGGCGTGTTGCGATGCGCCCTGCAGCAACACTTCTACAGCGGTGCGGAAGGCCGGCGTCACCACGTCATCGGCGTCGATTTGCAGGACCCACTCGGCGGTGGCATGCCGCATGCCCAGGTTGCGCTCTTCGGCAAAGCTGCCGCTGAACGCATGCGGGATGACGCGCGCTCCGAATTGGCGACAGATCTCAACCGTCCGGTCGGTGCTCAGCCCGTCAACCACCACGATGTCATCCGCCCAACGCACGCTCTCCAAGCAGCGCGCGATGCGCGGTTCTTCATTGCGGGTGAGGATGACCACGGAGAGTTTCGGCCGCTTGATTCGGCCCGGGGCCGCAGGGGCTGACAGGATGGCGGGGGTGTCCATCGTCAAGGCTGTGGTTCCTGATGGCGGGAGAGAAACAGGTTCGTATGCCGATCTCCCCGCTCGCACAGATGCAGGAGCTCATCGAACTCCACCGGCAGCAACCGCTGTGTTTCGCCATGGAGCCGAAAGGGTTTGAACCCGGCATCGCAGTACATGCGCCACAGCTCTTCAGGCGAGCTTCCAGCCTGGGAGAGCGCTTGCGGTGAGAATTCCATCATCAGCACGAGGTCTGGGTTGCGCTGCAGCACACGCTGCATCCCGCGCCAAGCCAGGCACTCCGCCCCTTCGACATCGATCTTGATGACATGAACCGGTGGCGGCTCTGGGCCGAAGTACTCATCGAGCGCCACCGCCTCAACCGTAAACGCTGGCCGCGTATTCCCGCAATCAGCAATGCTGTGACCGCCGGAGTTGCCAGGATCGCGAAAGAGCGTCAGAGCTCTGGTGCGCTCGGCCACCGCTTTGGGCACGGTGATGACATGGCGGTAGCCGCTGGCCGCGACGTTGCGCTCCAGCCGCGCGTAGTTGGCGGGTTCCGGCTCAAAGGCGATCACTCGGCCCGCGGGTCCCACCCGTTGCGCTGCCAGGAGCGTGTACCATCCGACGTGCGCGCCGACATCCACGACCGTCATGCCAGGCAGAAGCAGCCCGAGAAAATATTCCGTTTCGTACGGCTCGTGCGTTCCTTCAATCACCAGGCTTCGCGTGAAATAGGGATCGTCCGCATCCAACGTCCAGGCGAGGCCGCGGCACGTCATGGTCAGCTCCTCCCCGCAGCGCAACCGGCGATACATCGAGCCGGACAGTTTGCGCAGCGGGCGCCATCGCAGCCACCCGCGGTCGCGCGCCGCGTCTTGCAGGCTCAGATAGTTTTCGAAGAGTACGGTTTTAATGACGCTCACGGGATGATCTCCAAGTTCCAATACGGATGCGCGCGCAGGAGCTCAGGCAAATCGCTGGGATCCACCGGCAGCGCTTCCGGCAATCCCTCGGGATCGAGCGGCTGCAAGTTCTTCATCGAGCGCTGCTGCGGCCATTTCATCCACACATCCTCGAACCACCCGTTAACAAAGTGGCGCTGCTGTTCTGAGGTATCAAACTTAAGCCGCATGCGTTCTGTCGCCCGGGCATAGCCCAAGTGGTAGAAGATCGCCTTGTGCGGGGGGATCAGATAGCGCGGTCCTAGGCTGTTTGTCCGGTTCGGGCCGGTGATCCGGCAGCGGTAGGGGACCGAGAGGCCGAGCAGCTTGCGCGAGCGCGTGATCTTAAAGAGACGCCAGGGCGTCCATTTGACGCCCCAATACGGAATCCGGTAACGGAAACTATGCCATAACACCGTGCATTTGATGTGGAACGTGCCGACGTCCGGATGCGCTTCAACTTCCTCCCGGATGACGCGAAGATGGTCGGGCCGGTACACCTCATCTCCATCGATCAAAAAGTAGTAGTCGATCCCCTCGTTCACGCAGCATTCCATAGCAGTTTGGCGCTGGGCGACCTCAGACTCCCAGACGCCTTTCTTCACCACGAACTTCGGATCACTCGCCGCCAACCGGTCGACGATGTCCTCAGTCCGGTCCCGCTGCGCATGCTTACGGCGCGCCTCGCTGTTGTAGGCGCTCCATGGCGCCATGCCAAGACAGATGACGATCCGATCTACGGCTTCGTAAATCGAACGGATGGAATATTCAATGAACTCTTCCTCGTTATAGATGCAATAACAGGCGGCGATCTTAGCTGGCCGCGACATTGGCCTCGTGCCCTTTGCGCCCCATCTGGCGCCCCCGTTGCACATAGAGCCGCACGAGCTGGGACGCGTAGCACCAGAGCGTCCCGACGCCCAGCTTGCTGGAGCCGCGCTGGCGATCGGCGAACTGGTAGGGGATTTCCCGCACGGAGGCCGGGCGGGCGCTGGCCAGCAACTCCAGGAGGATCTTGAACCCGATCGGTTGCCACTCCAACCGGCGCAATGCCTCGGTGCGGCAGACGAAGTATCCGGAGGTCGCATCCCGGACGCCGACCAGAGGGCGTGCCATGAGGTTGCCCATCCATGAAAGGCTTCGACGAGTCCTGGGCCACTTGGCGATGCCGCCGCCGGCCACGTACCGGCTGGCGATGGCAATCTCGGCCCCATGGCGCACGGCGGCGACCAGCGCCGGAAGCAACTCCGGGGGATGGCTGAGGTCGGCGTCCATGACGGCGACAAGATCGCCCTGCGCCTGCCGGACCCCCTCGGTCACCGCGCGACATAAATTCGAGGGGCCGGAGATCACCAGCGCGCGACCCAACTGCTCCGGGCGCAACAGTCCGTCGGCGGCGCGCGCCGTGCCATCCGGCGACGCGCTATCCGCGATCAGCACCTCCAGCGGCTCGCGCAGGAGCGCGCGGACCGCCAAGAGACGCCGCACCAACGGCTCGACATTCTCCCGCTCGTTGTAGGTGGGAACAATCACGCTCAGCATTGCGCTATGCTAGAATGCCTTGATGTCCGCACGACATCTTATTGGACGCTTCCTGCTTCCCCATCGCTGGCCGCTCATCGTGTGGCTGGGACTCCTGGGCGCAGTACTCCTGATCCGCTTCCCGATCAAATTCCTCCTGGACCCGCCGTATCTCATGGATTTCGAAGTGTTCCGGACGACCGCTCTGCGCATCCTCCAGGGCGATGCGCATCAACTCTTTGCCCCGGTTGAAACGGAGCACATGTTCTTCAAATACTCCCCGTGGTGGGCGCTGCTCATCACCCCGCTCGGCTGGATGTCAAGCCACGCGGGTGCCGTGGTCTGGTCGGGGTTGAACGTCCTCTGCCTCCTAGGCACCTGTTGGGTCACGGATCGTTTGTGCCGGCATCTCGATGTTCAGCCGCCGCCGTTTGTAGGCATCCTTGCGGTCCTCATGCTGGTGCGTCCCATCACGTCGGAATTCTTGCTCGGGCAAACGAACCTCTTGTGGGGATTGCTGATCGCCGGCGCCGTCCTCTGCGACGTCCGCCATCGGGCATGGGCCGCCGCAGGACTCTTAGCTCTGGCCATTTCGCTGAAACTTCCCGCTCTGATCTTTCTCGCCTATTTCACGCTCATGCGCCGCTGGCGCATGCTCGGGCGCGTTGCGGGGTGGCTGCTGCTTCTCAACGGAGTTGCCGCAGCCATCCTGCTCCCGCAGAACCCGGTCGGTTTGCTACGTACTTGGATCCAGACACTCCTGGCCAGTGGATCGGCGCGCGCGTTTGAGATCGGCAATCAATCGCTGCTCTCGCTCCTGGGCCGGCTGCTGCGCAATGACGGCTATCGCTTGAATCTCTTCGTCTTACCCGATGCGACCATCATGCTGATTGCGGCAGGACTTGAACTGGTGCTGTTCTTGTTGTTGTTCCTCCCGTCCTCCCGCCGCAACCCCTCCGCGAGCCAAACCATCTGCGACGGCGCATTGCTGACTACGCTCATGGTGCTGAGCTCACCGACGTGCTGGATCGCCACCTACAATGCCCTGTTGATGCCGGTGATGCTGCTGTTGGGGTTCGTCGCGCAGCGGCCTCGCCTGACGTGGACCTCGCCCGCATGGACTCCGGGCCTAGCTCTCCTGTTCCTGTGCAGCCTGATGATGCATGCCAAATTTTGGCGTTTCCTCGGGGTCAATTTTTTCCGGGGCGAATCCTACGTCTACCTTGTGCTCATGGTGTTTCCCTGGTTCGGCCTGTCACTGGGCTGGTGCCTGTGGAAACAGCGACGGGAACTCCTGGAGGCTGCGTCAGGAGCCTAGCGTTTGGCGCTGTTTCGCTTCGAGATACTTGGCGTAGCTCAGCACCTGGTACGCCGAGGCGAACCACGCCACCAGGAACCCCAGCATCCCATCCCGGAACCCTTGCTTGGCGACGTACGCCCGCCAAAAGCGGTCGGCGGCGCGCCACAGCGCCTTACCGAGCGTCACCTTGCGGCCGCCCGCGATCCACTTGTTCGCTTCCAGCGTCGTTTGGCGATTTAGCTTCTCAATGAAGTCGCTCAGGTCCCGATACGAGTAGTGGAGGATATCGTGCCGCAGTGACGGGCACGGGCGGTCATCCGAGAACGCCCGGGGATGGACGCTCGCTTCTTCCCACCGGAGGACCGAGCGCTTGAACAGCTTCAGCTGGGCGCTCGGATACCAGCCGCCATGCCGCACCCACCGCGGCCCAATGAAGTTCCGGCGAGGAATCGCATACGTCTCATACGCGGGATGACCCTGCACGACGGCGGCGATCTCTTGGGCCAACTCCGGCGTCACGCGCTCATCCGCATCCAGGTTCAACACCCACTCGTGGGCGGCCTGGGCTTGCGCCCAGTTCCGGTGGCGGCCCTCGTTCTCCATCGTGCGGCGCAGGACCCGCGCGCCAAGCGATGCGGCGATCTCGCGCGTGTCATCGGCGCTGTCATCATCGATGACGAGCACTTCGGCCGCCCATCGCACGCTCTCGATGCACTCGCGGATGCGCGCGGCTTCGTTCTTCGTCAAAATCACAACGGTAACCGGGACCTTCGCGTCCATGCCTGTGTCAGTTGCTCCTCATCAGCGGCGTTCACGACATCAGCGCGATGCAGCCAGCGCAGCCCGCCGACCAGCCCGCTCCAACCGGGCTGAGGCACTACAATCAGATCGAAGGGCTTTTTCTGGCGACTGATGATGGCGGTTACCGTGGCCAAGGGGGCCAGGGCCCGCGGCACCACGCGCCAATGGATATCCGAATGGGGCCGCAATCCCACCGATGTAAAGAGCGTCGGCACCGTGTAGCCGGTGGGCACCGGCGCGTAGACGTAGACATGCGTGCGGCGGCGCGCCCAGCGCAACAGTTCGCCCAGCCAGCGCCGCAGCTCATCCGAGCCTGGCGCGGGCGGCTCAAACTGCGGCCAGGCGATCCGCACCCACCGGCCCCACTGTTCGTTGCACCATCGTTGGTTGCGGCGAAAGAGCGCCTCGCGCTCCGGCAGCTCTTGAACGCTTTGGTGCTCGGCATGGTAGACATAGGCGCCTTCGGCGACCACGCAGCGGAAGCCGGCGCGGAGGGCCCGCATCGAGTAGTCTTCATCCTCGAAGAACACGCGATCCACCGATTCGCTGAGCAATCCGACGCGCTCGATGACCGCGCGCTTGATCAAGAGACAGAATCCGATGCACATGCCGACTTCGGAATGCTCGCCTCGCCTGCGACGGATCGCGTCGAGATACGCGTCGGATGACGTGCCGGGCGGCGGCCGGTGCCCGAAGGTATTGCTGGCCGGATTGACGAGTCCGATGGCCGGCTCGGTCTGCGCTACGTCGAGCATCTCCCGCAGCCACCCGGCAGTGAAGCGCAGGTCGTTGTTCAGCAGGCAGGCGAACGGCGCGGACGCGGCGCGCAGCCCATGGTTCATGCCCCGTGGGAACCCCTCGTTGGTGGCGTTTTGGATCAGCACGACATCCTGGATCGCGCCCTGCGCCCTGACGCCGGCCAGATACGATCGGACCGCCGGCTCGCTGCCGTTGTCAACGATCAAAAGCCTCGACGGCACATCCACCGTCGCAAAGAGGCTGTCCAAACAAGGGCGCGTTTCCTCGAGGTGGTTCCAACTCAGCACGATCAAGTCGCACACCGGCTCCGTCATCAGCGCTCCGGGACCAGTCGCACCGATGCCTGCATTGACGGGGCGGCTGCCGCTTCCCCGTTATCCGGCATGCTGACCCGTGCGGCGGAGAGAATGTGGCGCAACCGGTGTTCATAGGTATGGCGCGCCCGCGCCACCGCCGAGCCGGCCGCCGCGATCGAGCGCCGCTGTTGCGGCTCCGCCAAGAAATGGTCAATGAGCTCGAAGAGCTCGCGCGGGGTCCGGTATGTTGCCAGATGTTGCCGGTCTCGCAGACCAAGCCGTTCCAGGGCGTCCCCCGCGAGCCGGTTGGTCACAAGCAGCGCCCCGGCGCAGAGGACTTCAAAGAGCCGCATGTTCACGTCGTTGGCCACGGCATAGTTGAAGCCGACGCGGGCATGGCTGTAGACCGCCCCCAGCTCGGTGTGCGGCGCCCATCCAATGCGGCTGTTGGGATAGCGCTCACGCAGCGCTTGCAGATAAAATTTGCGCGGCACGCCGCCCTCAGTGCCGACAAACGCCACATCCCACACCGCCTCCCCGGGCGATGAGGCGGCATGCAGCTCGACATCGCATCCCAGCGGTACCCACAGACCGTTCTTCAGCCGGCGGGCCGCATCCGGCTGTGCGCAACAGACGAGATCGTAGGCCGGAGCCATGCGGTGAATCTTGGGCCAGCTATGCCGCAGGTGCGTGTCGATAGCGTAGAAGACCGCAGGCCGGAGCCGCGCAGGAAGCGGACGGTAATCATCGCCATGGTCGATGCGCAGGTACAGCGTTTCGCCCGATGGAATTCGCTCCGCATCCTTGAACCACCAGTGATCGACCGGGATGCCCAGGGCCCGGCAGGCGCGCTCGAAATAGATCCCGGTCGTATCCGGACGGTGGCGGTCAAAAATCAGCGCGAGGCGCATCGTGTGCTAGGCAGCCGTCCAGCGTGACGATTCGATCCGCTGGCCGCGCTCCCACAGCTCATACCCATCCTGATGAGCGCGCACCACCAAGAGAGCCGCCCCGCTCCACCGGGGCCACCAGCGTAGCTTGGCGGCGGTCTTCTCGTTGTCGACGAGCACCGCCCGAAGTCGGCCGAGGCACAGGAGCCATATCGTCCAGGCGCCGACGATGGGCCAAAAGGCTTTTCGAGGAGCGCTGTGGATATGGATGGAAGGCCGTGGTGCGATCAGACCGCGCCATGCGGGCCGCAGCCAGCCTTTCACCACGTGCACGACCGCCAGGCCCTCGCGCTCGACGTCAAGAGAGAACGTCCGAGCGGGATGCCAGCTGCGCTCCACCAGCGACAGGACGACGCCGGTCCGCTCAGCCATCATGCCCTCCAACGGCCACTGCGCAGGACGTATCGAGCAGCTCGACACACGCGGTCATGACTTCCTCCACATCAATAGTCGTCAGGCAGGCCCGCTCATAGGGGCACGGCGGCAACCGAAACTGGTGATAGCACGGACGGCAGACCAGCCCATAGCGGCAAACGACCCGGTGCTTGGCGCCGCAGGAAGGATACGGACCATACACGCGCGGATCCACCGGACCGAAAATCGAGACCGTTTTCACGCCTTGGCTGACCGCCAGGTGCAGCGGGCCACCGTCATTGCAAATCACGAGATCCAGCCGGGCGAGCAACCCGACGAACTGTCCGAGCGTGGTCCCCCCGCTGAGATCCGACGGCGAATGGCGCATGAGCCGGCTGACCGTTTCGCATATCGGCCGGTCTGACCGTTCGCCGAACAGCACGACGTGCGCCTGGTAGCGCTGGGCGAGATAGTCCCCCACGGTCGCGAACCCTTCGGAGCTCCACCGCCGAAACGGCGCGTCGATGCCCCAGCTGACGCCTCCCGCCGGCACAATGCCAATGAGCGGGCGGCCATCCGTCAGGCCGCGCGAGCGCAGCCACGCCGTCGCCCATGTCTCGTCTTCCGCGGCCACCTGCAGCTCGATGGTCGCGCGCGGGAGGCGCACTCCAAGAAACTCGAGGAGCCGCTGGTAGTACTCGACCACATGCATATCGTGGTATCCGTCGATCGCCAGCGCGCCAGTCAGGAACCGCCCACGCTGTCGGTAGTCGAACCCGACGCGCCGCCGCACGCCGAGCAGCTTGAGAATGAAGCTATAGCGCTCGCCCAGCGACAAATCAATCACCATGTCGAAACGGTGGCGGCGGATGCGCCCCAGCAGCGCTGCGACGTCGCGCGCCGCCTGCCACCAGGCACGATCCCACGTGGCGGTCAGTTCATCCTTTTCATAGATGAAGAGCTCGGTGATATTCGGGTTGTGCCGGAGGATTGGTTCGGTGCGCCGATTGCACAGATAGGCGATAGCGCTCTTCGGAAACGCCTCCCGGACCGCGCGCACCAGCGGCGTGCTAAACAGCACATCGCCGATCCCGAAAGGGTTGACGATGAGAATGCGCCGCGGGTCGGCGTCGAGACGTCGCCTCATCGGCGTGATGGCAGGGGGGCCGCGTCCAAGACCCTCGATGGCTGCGCGACCGCTTCAAGCACGTCCTGAACGGCAATATCGGTAATGACGCCGCGCTCAATGACGACATGCCCGCTTCCCCATGGCCCCCATCGTCGAGGACCGGTCGCTTCGACCGCCGCCCCGAACAGCACGACCGTGGGAAGTCCGACCGCCGCCGCAAGATGCACGGGCCCGCTGTCATTGGAAATGAGCCGCTCAGCGCACTGGAGCAGCCCGGCCAGCTGCGGAAGCGTCAAGCGCCCCACGAGGTTGATGACCTCAGATCGCAGCGAGAGCGCGCGCGGCAGCTGGGCGGCTTCCGCCTTGCCCCCGATGAGCACGATTGGCTTCCCCGCCTGCTCGATGAGGCGATCGATCAGCTGGCGAAAGCGATCCAACGGCCATTGTTTGAGAGGGTTTGACGTCCACGGATGCACGACGATGAACGGCCCGGACGCGGACAGTCCGGCCTGTTGCAACAGCACTCGCGCCTCATCCTGCTGCCGGGGCAGCTGAGGAAACCGCCATGAAGGCGCGATCCCATCCACCCCCAGAGGTCTGAGAAGCTCCATGTTCGCTTCGACTTCATGCTGGAGCCCTAAATGTTTGCGATCCGGCAGTCGAGCGGTCAATAATCCACCCCACTTCCGGTCATACCCGATGCGCTGGGGAATGCCCGCGAGCCAAACCGCCAGATGGTATTCGCGTTTCGGGTTGGAGATGATAGCCACATCAAATTGCGCCATGCGCAGCCTGCGGCTCCATGAAAGGCTGCGGCGCCACCATGCCCGCGCATCCACCGGCTCGATCACGAGCGCGTCGATTTCCGGCACGAAGGCCAAGAGCGGCGCCACATCTGGGTGGACGAGCATCGTAAGACGAGCGGCCGGCCACGCTCGATGCAATGCCGCGATGGCCGGCAGGTTCAACAGCACATCCCCGAGCCGGTCTGTGCGCACAAACAGCACGTGCATCCGCTGGCTCATTGAGGCGCCCGGCTGGATGAGGGCGACAAGAGGCGCTGGCTGAGTCCAAGCGCCAGCCCTGCCAGCACCCAAAAGAGCGCTGCCTGGCGCATGACATAAAAATTCGTATCGAGCCCCGCTTGAGCGAGAAAGGCGATCAGGCTCGCCCACATGGCTAGGAGCGCGAATTGGTTCTCGCCGCTTGACCGCCGCACACCGCGCCAAATGCTCCACAGAAGGCACGCGAGGACCGCCAGAAACGCCGCTAAACCAATCAATCCGGTTTCCGCCGCCATTTGGAGGTAGCAGTTGTGCGCGTACCGCGGCTGCCGTTCCCCGCCAACCCAATACGTCAAGTAATTGGCCATAAACGTGTTCAACCCGTGGCCAAGCCAGGGGCGGTCTTCGATCATGCCAAGCGCGGCCTGCCACATGACCCGCCGATCCGCCGCCCCGGGCCGCTGAAGCAACAGCGTGTCATCGAGTATGCCCTGCCTTGCGAGATACGCAGCACCTCCCAACGCCAGAAGCGCTCCCAGCACAAGAATGAGGCGGCGCGTCTGACGCCTGGCCAGGGCCATCACCCCCGCACCGATGCTGAGGCCAAACCACGCCCCCACCGCTTGCGTTCGAATGAGGCATCCCATCAGGACGAGGCTCAACATGCCTCCGGCCCGACGGGCCAGGCCCTTCCAGCGGGCAAGCGAAGCCAGCAGAATCGGCAGCATCACCATGAGATACGTTCCGAGGTCGATCGGATTGCTATACGGCCCCCGCATGCGCCCGTAATAGCGGATCTGATCTTCGTGGAAGAGCGGGATCCCCCGGATCGGGCCGCGTCCAAACAGTTCTTGCCCGATGGACTCGAACGCAACGAAAAACGCAGACCAGGCGATGGTGCCCAGAATGCGGGGCATGATCCGCGCATCGGTCCACACCACATCCGCCACAATGACCAGGAATGCGAGGTATTCAAGCCACTTCGTCACGAGCCCGCGGAGGCTTTGCAGCGGATAGCCGCTCACAGCAACCGACGCGGCACACGTGCCGACAAATACTACGAGCGCAATCCGCAGGACGCGCAATCGAGGAACCCGCCAGACGCTCTCTTGCCAGCCCCGGGCGGACAGGTGCTGGACGCTCCAGCCAATTAGGAGAAAAGCGAAACCGATCTCAATCGCGGCGTTCGAGAACGGGAGAAGAAAGATCAATCCGAGCAGCGCCGCCTGCTGCACACGGATCGCTAGGTGATCGAGCGTCATACGGCGCCGGTGATCACCCCGGCCGATACCGTGCTCCAGGCCACACCGCGCGGCTCACACACCGATTGCACCTCTTGCAGCAGCCCTCCGGGAGGATCCGTAATCGCCACGAGGACCGCGCGCACGGCATGGCGATCGATCAACTGGGCGAGCATAGTTCGCGTGCCCAGGACCGGCACGCCGTGGATTCGCGTTCCGCATTTGCGGATGTCATCATCGAGAAAACCGATCACCGACCGCTCCCCCTTCTCTTCATACCGGAGGTAGCGCAGCACCCGCTCGCCCGTGTCTCCCGCCCCGATGATCAGCACGGGAACGGTGCGGACCTTGCCGGAGGCGATCCATTCATCGAGCAGCCGCTCAACGACGCGAGCGCCCGCGATGCCGAGAAATGACAGCATCCAATCGATGATGAGCACGGCTCGAGAGTACCCCTCGAAGCGCCAGAGGTACAGCAAGGTGATCATCGACACGATCGAACCGCACGCCACCGCCTTGAAGATCGTCATGAGATCGGACAGCCCCAGATACCGCCAGAGGCCCCGATACAGTCCGCAGGCGGAATGGCAGGTCAGTTTAATGACCAGGATGATCGGTAAGGACCGCATGATGAGCCGCTGGAGATCGCTCGTCAGCACGCCTTCAAACCGGAGCAGATACGCGAACACGTAGGTGCTGCTGAGAATGCAAAAATCCACGAGGATTTCGATGAGCCGGCGCTTGTGCAACAGCATCGTTTCCACCAGGGTGGTCGCGGTCGCCGGTTTCGCCGCCGCGGATTCCAGCGGCGATTCAACCCGGTAGACGTTGACCTTTCCTAAGTAGGCGCCAAAGAGCAATAAAGCGGCAAACGCCAACAGCCAGGTCATGACGGCCGGCAGCCATGCCATCTGGCTGGAGAGCACGCTCAGCAACCCTAACAGGCCGCTGACCGCATACAACGCCGTCACCACCTGGCGCGTGCTCAACCCAAGGATCGCCAGGCGATGCGAGACATGATCGCGCCCCCCTTGAAACGGATGCTGGCGGTGGGCAAGGCGCTGAATCGTCACAAAACACGTATCAAAGATCGGGACAGCCAACACCAGGACCGGCACGACCAGCACGCTGAGCAACTGCGTTGGATGCCGCCAACTTCCGACGAGCGCGAGCATGCCCAGCCCCAGGCCCAAGAGATGGCTCCCTGAATCTCCCATGTAGACTTTAGCCGGGGGGAAATTCAGCCGAAGAAAACCCAGACAGGTCCCCATGAGGATCGTGCTGAGCAGCACGGCCGACCACTCTTGAGCGCGGCCGGCATGGAAGGCGCAGAACCCGGCCGCCAGCGCCCCGATCCCGGCCGCCAGCCCATCCATATTATCCAGGAGGTTAAAGGCGTTCATCACGAACACGAACCACAGGACGGACAGCGGAATGGAAAGCCACGTCCAGTGCGCGAGCGTGATGCGCAACCCGCTTGCCACGGCAAAACAGCCGATCAAGAGCTGCACCACAAGCTTTGTGTAGGGCGGCAGATGATAGATATCATCCACAATCCCCAGCACGAAGACGAGCGACAGGCTGACCAGGAAGGTGACGATCGTCGGCTGCAGCGGCACCCAGTACAGGATCGCTCCCACGCAGCTGACGAACATCGCAACCCCGCCCAAACGAGCCGTGACGCGGCGTCCCCAGCGGACTTCGAGCGGTCTGCCGACCCATCCGTACCGCACCGCGATCGCGCGGACCAGAGGCGTCAGCAGCAGGCTGAAGCCGAGGGCGGTCGCACCAGCCCAGGCGGCGGTACGCCACTCAGCACTCATACAGCTCCCGGAACCGCGGGTTTCTGGACGCTGTCGATCACGCTTTGGATAATTTGATCGAGCGTCATCGTAGGCTCAAACCCGATCAGGCCGCGAATCTTGCTGATATCCGGGACCCGGCGCGGCATATCTTCGTAGCCTTCTTCATACGCTTGCTCGTAGGGAATCAGGCGGACGGTCGAGCGACTGTTCGTCAGCCGGATGATCCGCCGGGCGAGCTCTTCGATCGTCACTTCCTCCTGGCTGCCCACGTTGAACACCTGCCCGACCGCTCCCGCATGCACCACCAGCTTCGTCAAGGCCCCCACCACATCCTTCACATGGAGAAAGCAGCGGGACTGCTGTCCGTCGCCGTGGACTTCCAGCGGCTTGCCGGCCAACGCCTGGCTGATAAACCGAGGGATCACCATGCCATACGCCCCCGATTGCCGGGGGCCGACCGTGTTGAAGAGCCGGACGATCACCGTCGGCACGCCTTTCTCCTTCCAATACACATACGCCAGAATTTCATCGACCGCCTTGGACGTGGAATAGCTCCAGCGGGTCTTCAGCGGCGAGCCGAGCACGCGATCCGTATCCTCGCGCAGCGGGCCGTTCATGTTCTTCCCGTATACTTCCGATGTGGAGGCGATCAGCACTTTTCGCCGGTAGCGATGGGCCATTTCCAGCACGACTTCGCTGCCGCGAATGTTCGTCATCATTGATTCCAGCGGGCGCTTGATAATCAGCTCGACCCCGACCGCGGCCGCCAAATGAAACACCACATCGGCGCGTTCGACGAGCTTATCGACCAAGGTCTCGTTCAAGATGGTGCCGATGACCACCTGGAAGTTGCTGTGACCATCGAGGTGGGCGATGTTTTCGTAGCGGCCGGTGGAGAGGTTATCGATGATCGTCACCTCATCCCCGCGCTCCAAAAGGACTTCTGCGAGGTGCGATCCTATAAACCCCGCCCCACCGGTGACAAGCGCTTTCATCGGCTCTCCTTTGCACCCACACGGTCATACAACTCGGCCATGTCCTGCACGAGCCGCTCGTGAGCGAATCGTTCCAGCACATAGGTCCTCGCGGCCTGGCCCAAACGATCCCGAAGCGCGCGATCCTCCGCAACGGCCGTGATGGCCTTCGCTAATCCCTCCACGTCCCCCGCCCGCACGAGCACCCCCCGATCTCCGATGTGAAATTGGCCGGTGGGAATCATTTCGGCGGCGTCCGGATGATCTTCCAAGAGATCCTGCACTCCCCCAACCCGGGTGGCGATCACTGCGCGGCCGGCCGCCATCGCCTCAATCAGTGCCACCGGCGTCCCTTCGTTCCACGACGTCAAGCAGGCCGCCTCCAACTGGCCGTAGATGGAGAGCAGATCGCGTTGCCATCCGGTGAAGCGAACGCGGTTGCCCAACCCCAGCTCGATGGCCTCGCGTTCCAGGGCGCTTCGCATGGGCCCATCGCCCACCACCACACCCCACACCGGCGAGGCCGAAGCGTCCGCGCGGACCGTCCGATGAAGGGCGTTCAGAAACAGTGCGGGGTTCT
>Ga0066640_10000811_pt1 | contig 18719 bp, 14 predicted proteins | sample CryGeyCG2114_020_2_FD_59505 | JGI IMG/M metagenome (GOLD analysis project Ga0066640, IMG submission 59505) | Groundwater microbial communities from aquifer - Crystal Geyser CG11_big_fil_rev_8/21/14_0.20 | ecosystem: Environmental > Aquatic > Deep subsurface > Groundwater | place: USA: Utah... | reverse complement strand
ACCAGCAAAATTTCTGCGGAAGCTTATGCTGAATGTTTTTTGAATAATTATGGTTTGAAAATCAGCATAGTGCGCTATTCCAACTGTTTTGGCCCAAATCAGCATCAGGATAATCCGTATAGCGGGGTGATAGGCAAATTTATCGGGCGCGCCTTGCGTAATGAGCCGCTAGTTATCCATGATGATGGGCTGCAAACCCGTGATTTCACCTATATTGATGATGCCTGCGAGGCTACGATTGAAGCGGCAATTAATCCAAATGCAATCGGTAAGATATATAATATCGGCACTGGCGTAGAAACCACGATTAATGAGCTGGCGGAAACTGTGATTGCTGAAACCAAAACCGCTTCGCTGATTGAGCGTGAGCCGCCGCGCCCAGTCGATACAATAAAACGCAGGGTTTTGGATATTTCGCTTGTGCAAAAAGATTTAGGATGGCAACCTACAACTTCTCTCGCCGAGGGGATTCGTCTGGCAATAGAATGGGAAAAAACTCAGCTTGCGCCAGAAGGTGAGAATAGTCAAAGAGCGGTAATATAGGTGGCGATAGCAAAGGGCAAAAAAATTGTTTTTCTTACAAATTCCGAGCTATCAGCGGATTCTCCAGCCGATTTATCCCTTACAAACCTTGCCCGCCTTGCAAAATTATCGGGGAATCATCCGGTGATATTGGGTGTTGCAAAGGGTGCAGCGCCAAAATCCTATGAAATTGATGGTATAAAAATTCTCTGCATCGCCAACCCTTCTTCGGGGCTGGATAGAGGTGAAAAATCCACCGAAAAAATCAATAATATCGCATATGACGCAAAGCGCGTGGATATCCATATTGATTATGCAGCACGCGCGGCAAAGCTGGCGGAAATTATGCTGGAAATTGAGCCGGAGATTATCCATTCCTATGATTATGGCGGGTTGGAGCTTGCAAGCCGCGCAATTGAAGATTTGCGGGTGGCGAATTGCTGTCCGGCATGGCTACACTCTGCACCAAAATTTATCGCGGCACTGGCTGCCGGAGAGGATAATTTCGCAAGGAATTATGTGAAAAAAGAAGAAGTTCTGCTGCGGCAGGTGGATGCAATTATTGTTGATAATGCCATAAAAGCGCAAGTTTATGAGGAGAGATATTTTCTGCCGGAAACGCCTTCTGTAATTGCCGATTTACCATCTGCGGTGAGTTGCAAGAAAGTCTCAAAAATCAAAATCAAAAAAGCGCTGAAATTGAAAGATGAGAACGCGCTGGCAGTTTATATCGGCGATGTAAAAAGAATCGGCGCAATTGATTCTGTTCTGAAAATGCTGGCAGATAACCCGCAAATGATTTGCGCAATAATTACCGGAGAGCGCGGGCATTTTATCGAGAATATAAAAGATACTGCGCGTGAAGAGGGCGTTTTGCGGCGTTTAAGAATTGTCCACCCGCCAAAATCTGAAGAGATAATATCATTTATTTCGGATGCAGATTTTGTCTTCGCTCCGACAATGGGCGGCAAAATCTCTGAGTATGAAATCCCGCAGGAAATCTATTATGCAATTCATGCAAACCTTCCGATTATTGCCGCGCAAACTGAATCTGTGGAAGCGCTGCTGAAGGAGCATAAATTCGGTGAGATATTCAAGCAGGGAATTTATTATTTATTGCGTGAGAAAATTGAGGCGGTGCTGGCAAATTCTGCGAAATATAAAAAGAATATTAGCGCAGCATTGAAAGCGCAATATTCACCGGAAGTGCAAGCGGTGAGTTTGGCTGAAATTTATGCGAATACATTACTCAAGAAAACCAAGCAAGGCAAGCTGGCAGTGTTGCACGGGCTAACCGGAGCTTCAGGCCTGCCATGGGCAATTTCACGCGCCCAGCGCAAATTGGGGATTGAGTCTGATACGATTTGCATGGATGGCAATAAATTCAATTATCGCGCCGATAAAATTATCCCCGATACGGTGCATTCAATCCATGGGATGCTCAATGATGCGGTGAATAAATATGACGTGTTTCAGTTCATATTCCGTCCGGCATTTTGGCAAGTAACCACCAATGATTTTCCCACCGGATTTGATTTACTCAATCTGCGTGCGGCAAATAAGCATGTCGTAATGTATTTTATGGGTTCGGAAGCGCGCTATCACAGTATGTATAGTGAATTATGCGAGTTTGATTATACCAAGGAAGGGCCGGGCAATGTTGCAAAATTTCCGGAAGAAGCACAGCGTAGAATGATGAAATATATGCGCGGAGTTGCGAGTAAAATCGCAGTATGTGATGCTGAAATGCAAACATATATTCCCGATGCCAGAATCATCGAGCGCGCCATAGATTTAGAGAATTATAAATATATAGGCGCTGGTTCTACAGGTTTTGAACCGTTAGTTTTGCACGCACCTAGCCGTAGAATCGTCAAAGGCACGGATTATGTTGAAAAAGCCGTAGAAGAACTGCGCGAAGAGGGCTTGAAATTCCGCTTCCAGATGATTGAGGGCATGACCCATGAAAAGGCAATTGAGGCATATAAGGAAAGTGATATTTTGGTCGACCAGTTGCGCATTGGCTGGTACGGATTTTTATCGGTGGAAGCAATGGCGATGGGCAAAGCGGTGATTTGCTATTTGCGTGATGATTTATTGCATCATTTTGGTGAAGATGGCCCACCGCTTGCAGTTGCCGACCCGAACACATTCAAAGACACGCTGCGTAATTTGATTCTCGATAAACAAGCGCGGCGCGAGCTGGGCATGAAGGCGCGCGCTTTCTGCGAAAAAATGCATGATAGCAGGGTTGTCGCCCGCAAATTTATGGAGCTTTACGAGGATTGTGAAAAGGATGCAAATCCTGTGGATGTCGCTGCCGTTACTGAGTTTATGCAATATCAGCGTGAACGCTACCGGAATGTTATTACTGAAAATAACCATAGATTTATGAAGTTCTCGACCAAGTCAAATAATCTCAAAGCGAAATTAGCTAAGGAGAAATTGCAAAATGCCTGAAAAGAAAAAAGACATGTCGGAAATTGATAAAATGCTGGATAAGATTGCGCATGATATGCACGCTGATATTGATTCCGTGCGCCGGAAACATGCGGTTATCCTGACTTTTGAAAGCCCTTTGATTGCTCCACGTTCACTTCGAATGGCGCAACAGCTTGAGAGCAAGGGCTATAGGGTGACGATTCTTAGCGTTGCAAAAAGCGGCGAAGGAAAAGAGATTAAAATCGGTAATGTGAAGATAATTCTGCTGCCCAAGATCGGTCTTTTGCTGCATGAGGATTATATCAAGGGTAGAAAATTTTCTGCGTCCGATTTGGTTCTGAACGTGAATAAGAATATCAACTTTTTCTTCGAAAAGATTTCTGAATTAAACCCGGATATCCTCATCTCTAAAGATAATATCGCGCTTAGAATCGCATCGGAAGTGATTTTACGAATGAATCTGAAAGGGAAAATTATTCCGTGGATTCACGACAGCACAATCTATGTCAAACGTGCCGATAATATTGATGCGGCTATGAAGAAGAAATTACTGCAAAATCAGAAACATTATTATTTGCAGGCAGATGCGTTGATTGTTGCAAATGAAAGGCTGCAAAGCCGACACGAAAAAGATTATAAGCTGGCAGCCAAGCCATTAGTGATTAGCGGTGCGGCAAATCTGAAGAAATCCAAGAAATCCACCGCTACTGATATAAAATTGCGCCACCGCATCAGCGCCGATATAAAAACCGGAATTATCTTCTTCGATAGTTCGCAATATACTTCCGGCGCATATACAAAAGCCTTCTTTGAATTTGTGGCAAATCTCATCAATGCATCAAAAGATTTTCATCTGGTGGTTGTGAGTAGGGACACAAAAGTCAGCGAGGGGGTGATTGCGCAATTCATCAAGGACGAAGAAGAAAAGGCAAGAATGCATTGCTGCCAAATTAGCGAAAATATAGATTTTATTGATTTTGCTTCCAGCGCAGATTTCGCTGTGATTACCGACCATTGGCACAGCGATCACAGCCACAGCCTGCCCAATGTCTTTGCCGAATACATTGCTGCCGGAATTCCGATTATTGCAACCAACACATATTTAACCAGAAAAACGATTGAGGAATATGGGCTTGGTGCGGTTTTTAATGATTCTTTGCTAACACTCACCCCGCAAAATGTCCGCAAAAGATTTTTCGCAAAGTCCGAAAAGGCTGAAGCGGAGGAGCGCGCTGGAGAAATTGAATTTCATAGCTCTGTAGCTGCAAAAAATTGCGTGGCTGAGATAAATAAGGTTCTGGAAAGCTTGGCAAATTATGCATCATCCATTGCCAGCTATAATGAGAAATTCTCTTTTTCAAATGAGGCGGAAAAGCTTTTTGCGTTAGTGGATAGCAAGGAAAAGAAAAGCTCTAACAAAAAAACTCCTTTGGAGAATATTGATAATCTGCGGGTGTTACATTGCCTGACAGGCTCGGCAGGGCAGCCTTGGGCAACCTCGCGTGCGCAAAGAAAAATCGGCATGGATGCGGATTGCATGATAGTCGGCCCGAATTATATCGGCTACAAGATGGATAAACATTATCCGAATATGGATGATGCTTCGCTCACACGGGCGGTAAATGAGGCGGCGAATAATTATGATGTTGTGCATTATTATTTCCGCAGCTTTTTCTTTGATAAAATCTCGCTCGAATGGCCAACAGCAATGGATATCCTTGCTTTGCGTGCCGCAGGAAAAGTGGTGGTGATGAATTATCGCGGGCATGAAGTGCGTCTGCAAAATGATTATGCGCGGCTTTCTCCCTATAATTACGTTGAGGAAAGACCATCCGGCGTAACAAATTTTCCCGATGAACAGCAACGCTTGATGCTGGATTTCGCGCGTTCGGTAGCAAGTGTGATTACTGTGCCCGATGTTGAGCTTGGCAGCTATGTCCCCGATGCAGTGGTGATTCCGCGTGCATTGGAGCTTGAAGAATGGCCGCATATTGGCTTGCTCGATGATGATAATCCGCTAATCGTTCATGCGCCGACAAAGCCGGAAATGAAGGGTACGGAATTTATTTTGCATGCGGTGGAGAATCTGCAAAAGAAAGGTCTGAAATTCCGCTTTGAACTGGTCAAAGGCTTGAGTAATGCCGAATCTCGCGAGAAATATGAGAAGGCTGATATTATCATGGATCAGTTGCGTATGGGTTATTATGGTGTGCTTGCAGTCGAGGGTATGGCGATGGGCAAAGCCGTGGTGAGCTACGTGCGCGAGGATTTGCTGCCTGCATTCGGCAAGGAGGGCGCTCCGGTGGAAGTTGCAACTTGTGAGAATGTTGAAGCAGTGTTGGAAAAGCTCATCACTGATAAGATATATCGCCGCAAAGTGGCGAAGCGTGGGCATGATTATTGCCTGAAATATCACGATTCCAACCATGTTGCGCAGAAATATAAGGAGCTATATCAGGATTGTATCCGGAATCCAAAACCAGTTGATTTTGCCGGTGCGATGAAGTTTATGCGCTATCAATATGAATATCATCGCAAAAATATTTCTGCGTCAGAGAATAGGGCACAAAATGCGCTGAGCAATTTACAGGTACTTGCCGAGAAGTTAAAAGCCTAGCTGCGAATTGCCGAAATTACCGCCTGAATAATATAATCCTGAGTTGCTTCATCCAAATATGGGTGCATTGGTAAGCTAAAAACCTGCTGGCTTAAGGCTTCACATGTTTTGAGCGATTCAGTTGCACGCGGGAATTTGGCATAGGCGGTTTGCTGATGCAGAGATTTTGGATAATATACCACGCTTGGCACGCCTTGCTCTTTGAGTTTTGCCATCACCTCGGCGCGTTTCTCGGCATTAATTTTGAGCGTATATTGCGCCCATACGGAAGTTGCATTTTCCATCACTAGCGGTGTTTGGGCAGCGCCGGATAATGCCTCATTATATCTTGCTGCAACTTTATCTCTGGATTTTATCTCATCAGGGAATATTGCAAGTTTCTCCAGCAAGATTGCCGCCTGAATAGTATCAAGTCTAGCATTCATGCCGATTCTGGCATTGTCATATTTATCTTCACCCTTACCATGCACGCGCAGACTCTCCATTTTTTGTGCTAATTCTTCATTATCGGTGAAAACTGCGCCGCCATCGCCATAACAGCCAAGCGGTTTTGCTGGAAAGAAGCTGGTTGCGCTGGCAAGCCCTATCGTGCCGGAATTGCGCCCATTATATGTGCTACCAAATCCTTGTGCGCTGTCGGATAAAACCCATAAACCGTTTTCATCGGCGATTTCCTGAACTGCATCATAATCGGCAGGCTGCCCGAATAAGTCCACGGGGATAACTGCTTTTGGTTTTAGGCCATTTTGCTTGGCAACGATGATTGCTTGCTTGAGGCTTTCAACATCAATGTTGAACGTATCGGGCAAGACGTCCACGAAAACCGGAGTTGCACCAAGTAGGGCAACAACTTCAGCAGTTGCAGCAAAGGTAAAGCTTGGGCAGAATACGGCATCACCAACGCCGATTTCTTGTGCTGCCAGAGGCAAAATCAACGCATCTGTTCCGCTTGAGCAGGAGATGCTATATTTCGCGCCACAGAATTCGGAGAGCTTGGTTTCCAGCTCGGTTATTTCAGGCCCCATAATATATGCGCCATGCTCCAGCACTTTAGCGATACGCGCTTCAATCTTATCTTTGATAAGCGCTTGTTGTGCTTTCAAATCAATAAATTGAATCGGTTGCACTGGTTTTTCAGGCAGATTGTTTTTCTTTAAGGCTTCCATTTTCATCCACATAATATTGTTGTTTTGTTCGGGGGCAGACCATTTCCGCACCCAGAATTTCTCCTTCATGGCTCACCCAGCCGATTTGACGGGCAGGAACTCCGGCCATCATCGCATGGGGTGGCACTTCTTTGGTGACGACTGCGCCTGCGCCGATAAGGCAATAATCACCAAGCTTGTTGCCGCATACAATAGTTGCATTCGCGCCGATTGTTGCACCGATTCCCACCAATGTTTCACGATATTCGTTCTTGCGCTCAATCTCGGCACGCGGCGTATTGACGTTGGTGAACACGCATGAGGGCCCGCAGAAAACACCACGGCTTAGGCGCACACCTTTATATAGGCTGACATTATTTTGGATTTTGCAATTATCGGCGATTTCGACATCAGGGCCAATCATGCAATTTTGCGAGATAATGCAATTTTTTCCGATTTTTACATTGCCTAAGATATGCGAAAAATGCCAGATTTTTGTACCCGCGCCAATATCAACCGGCTCATCAACATATGAGCTTTCATGGATAAAAACATTTTCGGCTATCGGCATTATTTATGCGCTTTGTTTGAGTTGTTTTTTTGCAGCCGCTTCCAGCGAATTTTGCGCTTGCGTCAGAACTTTTAACACGCGCAAGCCTTCACGTCCATCAGTGCGCGGGGTTTCGCGTGTTGCGATTGATTGCAGGAAGTGGCGGCATTCATCTTTTAGTGGTTCGGATTGTTCGAGCGCGACATATTCCAAATCTGCTTTTTCATGCAATGGCGGCGCATTTTGTGGGAAGGTGACATTATGTCTGCAAATCGCAACTTTAGTTTCCCAAGCTTGCGTATCGTCAAAAATGATTGAGCCTTTATCTCCGGTGGCAACAAATTTATGCTCCTTAAACGGGCTCAGCCAGCTATTGAAAATATGCGCTGTAACGCCGGAAGGGAAGGTTAGATGCGTATGCACGAAATCCTGATATTGCGGTGAAAGATATGCGCTACCAAGTGCTACAACTTCGGACGGTTCTTCATTCGTAACACTCAAAATCATTGAAATATCATGTGGGCCTAAGCTCCATAGCACGTTTTCGGCAGTTTGTACTTTACCGAAACTGATGCGGTTTGAATATACGCGCAGTAAATTGCCGATTTCACCATTTGCAATCAACTCCTTCACCTTAATGAAAGCAGAATGATATTGCAGCAAATGCCCAACCATCAAGGTTAAGCCGAGTTTCTCGGATTTCGCAGCAAGAGCTTCGGATTCTTTGATGTTCAGGGTAAGCGGCTTTTCTACAAAAACATGTTTTCCGGCATCAAGCGCAGCATCCGCAACTGCATAATGTGCAGGGGCAGGGGTGGCAATCACTATGGCCTGAATTTCGTCATCTGCCAAAATTTCCTCAAAGCTCATTGCTTTGGTAGAAAATTGTGAGACAACCATTTGCTCATTTTCTGGGTGATTATCGCATATGGCGGCGAGGTTTCCAAGTTCGTGATAATTGCGGACGTGGTTTCTGCCCCAATAACCGCAGCCGATAACTGCAACTTTTATGTCATTTATATCTGTCATGTTTTTTTACGTTTTAATAATTTTATTTGGAGCTGCTTCAAGATGATGTGTAGCATTTCTGGTATCGATAACCAAATGACTTTTATCAATAATCGTTTGCCAGTCAATAATATCATGGTCGGTAGCGATAAGTGCTGCATCAAAATCGGCAAAATTTATTTCATCCCATTCCAGAGATTTTTTGCCCTCAATGCCATGCTCGTTTATTTCATGAATTAGCGGGTCATAAAATTCAACTTGTGCGCCGCGCTTTGTTAGCAAATTGATGATATCCAGTGCCGGACTTTCGCGCAAATCATCAACATTCTTTTTGTATGCAACGCCAATTACCAGGATTTTTGCACCGTTCAAACCTCGTGAATATTTTTTATCCAGTGCTAGCGCCAGATTATCAATTACATAAGCCGGCATTGAGCTATTTATCTCTCCCGCAAGTTCGATGAATTTGGTGGATATCCCAAATTCGCGGCTGCGCCAAGTGAGGTAGAACGGGTCAATCGGGATGCAATGCCCCCCAAGGCCGGGGCCTGGGTAAAATGGCATATAGCCAAATGGCTTGGTTTTTGCAGCTTCGATAACTTCCCAAACATCAATGCCCATTTTGTCGTAAATCACCTTTAGCTCATTGACCAAGGCAATGTTGATGGAGCGAAATATATTTTCGGTAAGCTTCACGGCTTCGGCAGTCTCAGAAGATGAAACCGGAATAACTTTCTTAACGAATTTGCTATAGAGTAAAACCGCAAGTTCTCTAGCTTTATCACCATTCCCGCCAACAACTTTGGGTGTCGATGAGGTGTCAAAATGGATGTTGCCCGGATCTTCGCGTTCCGGTGAGTAGGCAATGAAAATATCAATTTCGGATTTCAGCCCGCTTTTTTCCAAAATTGGTTGGATAACATCACGACTCGTGCCGGGATAGGTAGTGGATTCCAAAACTACTAACTGACCGGGGCGGATGTGCTTGGCAATGCTTTCGGCAGTTGCTTCAACATATCCCAAATCAGGCTCGCGGTTTTTAGTGAGTGGGGTCGGCACGCAGATTAAAATCGCATCAGCATCGGCAAGGCGTGACATATCAGTTGTGGCGGCGAAGGTTTTTTTCTCCACCAGCGCAGAGATTTTTTCTTCATCAAAGCCTTTGAGGTAAGATTTTCCGTCATTGAGGCTATCTACACGAGATTGAATAACATCAAATCCCAGCGAGTTGATGTTTTTTGAGCTAATTGCCATCATTAGTGGCAGGCCGACATAACCAAGCCCAACAACGCCGACAGTGATTTCATCTTTATATATTTTATTGTATAAATCCTGAAAGGATGAATTTTCGCTGCGTCCGAATCCGGCTTGTTTTATGGTGGTTGGTTTTGACATAAATCCCTCTAAACTCTTTGTAAATCTATATAATCGGGGTTTACATCTAAAAGTTCTACATCTCAAGCGTTTATTAAGAATAATTGTGAATATGGTAAGTTTTTTATCTAACCAGTAACTTCTGTAATAAAAGCTTCGTCCTCCGGAATTGTAACGCTATTGGCGCGCGGAGTTTCAAATGGCCTTTCTGCTGGTGGGAAATCAATTTTCAAGCTATTCCCGCCGGAGATTTGTGACTGATGCCATTCACGCGAATTTTCGTGATATTCTTTGCGTACACCATTGATTTCCGAACGATATTTCCTGCTAGCGATTTTTTCCCATTTATGTGCTCCGCGCCCAGTTCCGGTGAGGGAAGCGGTATTGAGCAGGGCATAATATAACACTAGCGGCATACGGATAATTTGATTCGGCGCGAAGCTCAGCTTGAGCCTTTCCCAAAATTCAGTGTCAGCACCAAATCTTACCGTGTCGAAATAGCCAAGTTTACTGAGTATCGGAGTTTTCTTAAACATCATCAGGGCGAAAGCACGCTTGTTGATTTCTCCATTAATCTCAATAGGTTGTTCTTCTCTGTTAACGCGGCAATAGAGGTGGGTGCTGGCAACAACATCCTTGCCGGACATCAACCCGCCAAGTTGAATCCTAAGTCGGAATGGGTGCGAGAAATCATCGGCAGCCTGAAAAGTTATAATTTCTGCATCTGTATGTTGCATCAGCCAGTTGAAATTATAGAACACGCCATGGTTATGCTTTGAGCGGAATATGCGGATGCGCTTATCTTCGCTTTGCAATCCCTGCAATTTTCTGATGCTGTTATCGCTACTGGCATCATCAACAATTAAAACTTCAACATTCTTATGTGATTGCGATAATATGGAATCAACCGCTTTTTCAATCGTTTGGGCGGAATTATAACATGAAATCAACACAGCAACTTTCTTATTGCGGTGGATAAACCCCAAAAACCCATAATAGAAATATGAAATGACGATATATATTAATTTTTTGATTCTTTTTATGGCGGGCATTGCTTTTATTGCTGTAATGTTTTTAATAATCTAAGTAGATATATACGTGAATATGCTTGAGGCTATTAAAAAGCAAAGAAAAGTTGTGCGAGCGCTCATTCTTCGTGAGATGAAGACGCGTTTCGGTAACAGGCGGTTAGGGTATCTCTGGTCACTCATTGAGCCGGTGATTCATGTTATGTTCTTCATTTTATTGTGGAAAATCTTTGGCAGGCTCGGCCCGCACCGTATGCCGCCTGAAGTGTTTCTGATTAGCGGGATTGTGCCGTTTTTTATGTTCCGCAATACGCTTTCCAGTGTGATGAATTCAATCAAAAGCAATCGTGCGCTGCTGGTTTTTCCGCAAATCAATATGCTGGATTTCTCCATCGCCCGTGCATTGCTGGAGCTATATACATATACGATAATATTTATCGCAATGATGGTGGGTGCGAGCCTTATCGGTATTGAATATGAGTTGAATGATATATTAGGTGCGATGAAGATATTTTTGGTGATGTGGTTACTGGGGTTTGGCATCGGGCTTTTCCTGTTGCCTGTTGCGGCATTATTCCCCGTGGTGGATACGATTGTTGCTATCCTTATCCGCGTGATGTATCTGATTTCCGGTGTGATATTTTCCATTGATAGAATCCCGCCAAAATATTACGATTACATTTCATGGAATCCAGTTTTGCATTGCATCCAGCTTTTCCGCTCGGAGCTGCTGACAGGGATTAATGCTAAGGATGAATTCTCTAACCTGCCATATGTACTTGGAGTTACAGGGATTTTGTTTCTTGCGGGGTTGGTTTTGCAAAAACGGCTTAATAGGTTTATTCTCACATCATGATTCAGCTAAAACATGTTTATAAAGGCTTTATGAAGCAAGACCAAAGCTGGAAACAGGTTTTGTCCGATGTTAGCGTTGATATTCCGGCAGATAGGAATCTCGGTATATTAGGTCGCAACGGGGCGGGTAAATCAACATTACTCAGGCTTATTTCCGGTTTGGATACGCCGGATAAGGGTGAGATTATTTTCAACAACACCAGAATATCATGGCCGCTTGGCTCTGCCGCCGGAGTGCATGGCAGCCTGACCGGAAAAGAGAATATCAAATTTATTTGCCGTATTTATGATAAATCTATTGTCAACACTACCGCATTTGTTGAGGAATTTGCCGAGCTGGGGGATTATCTGCATATGCCGGTCAAAAGCTATTCATCGGGAATGAAGGCGCGCCTCGCTTTCGGGATTTGCATGGCAATTGATTTTGATACATATCTGGTGGATGAAGGGTTCTCGCCGGGTGATTCTAAGTTCAAAGTCAAGGCGGCGGAGTATTTTGAAAAGAAGTTCGTCAATGCGAATATGATAGTTGTGTCACACAATGCTTCAATAATACGCAAATATTGTAACTTTGCTGGAATATTACATGAAGGCAGCATAAAATTTTACGAAGATGTGGACGAGGCGATAAAAATATATGAAAATTTGTAATCAAAACATAATTCAAAACGGAGATGAGCTATGAAAGATAAATTATTTGAGATTATGGGGATGTTGCTGCTTCTGCCGCTATTCTTCACCGTTACAAATTGTAGCCAAACCGGTGGTTTCAATTATGCATACGACCATCCAACCGTGCAGCCGGGTGAAAATCCACCAAAGGTGGAAGAAGCCAGCGAGTTTGAATGGCCGTTGGAAAATGCTGATTTGTATCTCGAAGAAGCAAAGCCGGGTGAAGTTATCAATACTCTGAGCTATGAAGGTGAGCCTGCCGAGTTTGTGGTGGCAATGGAATATCGCTCAGCCAGTAAAAAATTCTGCAAGAATTATTATGTGAATAAAGAAGAGTTTTTGGCATGCTTCAACCCGCATTGGACTCCGGTTCGTTTGTTCAAGTAAGCTATAAGGACTCGCGTAGATATAACTGATTTTAAAGAAGAAATAGAAAAAGATGGTCAAGCAGCAAGCTTCAAAGCAAATAGAAAAAGGGGTTGATTTTTTCAGCAAAACCCATCTCCGTATGGGGCTGTTCATATTCGTTCTTGTGCCAACTTTTCTTGCTGCCTTTTATTATCTGCTCGTCGCCTCTGATATTTATATCTCCGAAACTAAATTTTCCGTCAATGTTGAGGGGCAAAATTCGCAAGCCAGCATCGGGCAAACCCTGATTCCAACCATGGGCCCTGCGCTGAATATTCAGGAAGCAATGGTGGTAAAAGAGTTTTTGCGCTCACGCGGGGTGTTGGATGCGCTGGAAGGGAATATTGACCTTAAAACGATTTATAGCAGTAAAAAGGCTGACCCGTTATCTTCAATTTCGCGCTCTGCCGACAAGGAAGATTTTCTCGAATATTTCCGCGAAATTGTGGATGTGCAGCTTGATGATGTTTCCGGCATCACGACTTTGCGCGTGCGGGCATTCGCGCCGGATGACGCGCTTTTAGTGGCAAGTTCAATGGTTGATCAGGCTGAGGAGTTCGTCAACAAAATGTCACGCCGTGTGCAGGAAGATGCAATTTCCTTCTCGCATCGTGAGTTAGAAAATTCCGAGAAACAGGTGATTGCCTCAAATGACAAGCTCACGGAATTTCGTAATAAAAACAAAAACTTTGATCCAACTCTTACTGCAGAAGGTGTGCTAAAAATTATCGGCTCGCTAGAATCTGAATTGGCATCAACCGAGGCAGAAATTGCTGAAATGAAAAATTATATGCATCCGGGTAGCCCGCAAATATTATCGCTTGAGGCAAAAGCACGCTCACTGCGTCAGCAAATCGGCAGCCAAACCGGAAGGCTCGCCAGCGAAGAAGGTGCACCGCTTGCCCAAATCGCGCAGGAATATGAGGCGCTTTCCACGCAAAAAGATTTTGCCATCAAGCGTTATGAATTATCATTGTCATCGCTCGAAGCCGCACAGGTTGATGCCCGCAAAAAAAGCAAATATCTGCTGCGTATCGTTGAGCCGACAAAGCCGGAATCTGCCGAAGAGCCAAAACGGTTCAAGGAAATCTTGACTGTTTTCTTCACCTGCCTTATCGCTTATTCAATCTTCGGTTTAATTGTAGCTGCAATAAAGGATCACGTAAGACCATGAAAAAACTAAATATAAAACTATTCGTATTATTGATTTCGTTAGTATATTCATTCGCTGCCAGCGCTGCCGATGACAGGGCGCAAAGAAGCCCGTTTGACGGCAGGCCGGAAGAAAAGGAAATCGCAATTCCGACTGAATTTAATCCGGGTTATGGATTTTTCGTTCAGCCTGATATCCCGCCATTCGGCGCAAGCTTATTCTCGCGTGACCCAAACGGGCAAGAAGGACGCAAAAGCGGGCTGAACCCGAATTATCGTGTCGCTCCGGGTGATGAAATTGATGTCCGAATTTGGGGCGCAAAAGATTTTGAACAAACCACCACAGTTGATAGTCAGGGCAATATATTCTTGCCTGAAGTTGGCCCAGTTCCGGTGAAAGGTGTCGCGCAGGAGAATTTAAATAATGTCGTGAAAAACCGTGTGAACCGTGTGTTCAAGGATAATGTGCAGATATATACCAACCTCCGCACCAGCTTACCGGTTTCGGTTTTCGTAACCGGAGCAGTAGCAAATCCCGGCAGACATAGCGGCATTTCCACCGATAGTGTGATTGATTTTCTCGCTCTCGCCGGAGGTATTGAGCCAAACCGTGGCAGTTATCGCAAAATTGATATTATCCGCAATAACCAAAAAATAGGCACGGCAGATTTATATGAATTCTTGCTGGAAGGTAAAACCCCCGAAGTGCAATTGCGCGATGGTGACACAATTCTTGTTCATGAAAAAGGCATCAGCGTGGCTGCCGGAGGTGATGTCAAAAATCAGTTCCAATTTGAGTTTAATACTGATTGGACATATGGCGCATATCTGAGCAATCTCGCTTCACCAACTTCCTCTGCAACGCATATTGTGGTGGAGGGAATCCGCGAAGGCAAGCCATATCAAACCTATATGAAAACCAGCGAATTTGGTGATTTTGCCTTGCATGATGGGGATAAGGTGATTTATCAGGCGGGCTTGCATGGCGATGTTATACAGGTTTCTATCGTCGGCGAGCATGAGGGCAATAAGACTATGGTCGTGCCAAAAAATGCCGGATTAAAAGAGATTTTAAACCATATTCAGGTTGACCCGGCGGTTTCCGATGTGCGCTCAATTTTCGTGCGCCGCCGCAGCGTAGCTTTCAAGCAGAAAGAGGCGATTGAGGAATCTTTGCGCCGCTTGCAGGAATCACTGATTCTCGCACGCGCTTCCGGCACAACCGAGAAAGCCGCAATCAGCGATGCCGAGGTGACTTTGCTGCAGGAATTCGTAAAACGTGCCAAGCAAATCACCCCGCAAGGCAAGGTGGTTGTTGCCGGTAGCCAAGGTGTGGGCGATGTGCCTTTGGAAAATGGTGACCAAATTGTTGTTCCGAAAATCACCAATGTCGTGATGGTGAACGGTGAGATTCTGATGCCAAAAGCGATTATTTGGGAAAAAGGCGAATCGGTTATGGATTATATCCAGAAATCCGGTGGCTTTTCCGAGCAGGCAAATGAATCACAAATCGTTATTGTGCGTTTGAACGGTGAAACCGAAATTGGTCGCGGCACGGAAATTCATCCCGGGGATGAAATTATCGTATTACCGGAAGTGAAAATTAACAGCCTCGAACTTGCCGGACGAATAGTTGATATCATCTTCAAAATTGCGACATCTGCGGCAATCCCGTTTGCGCTTTAGCTTGTTGCATAGGTTGCGGAAATGAAGCTTGGAATATATTCGCGTGGCATTCATTCTATCCCGAATCTGGAGCAATTCCTGCCCGAATATGAGCAGATAATCCTAAACCCGAACCCTGCCAGAATTAATGCGGTTGCAGGTTGGGGGCGCAAGCCAACTGCCGCAAAAGCCAGAAAAATCGCCGCAGAAAATGGGCTGCCATATATATCGCTGGAAGATGGTTTCATTCGCTCATTTGGGCTGGGGGTGGATGGTGCAGCGCCGATGAGCATAATCACAGATGATTTGGGCGTGTATTATGACGCAAGCAAAGAATCACGTTTGGAGAAGCTGATAGAGCAGGGTGCAAGCGCGGCGGATGCAAAACGCGCGCGGGCTTTGATGGGTAAATTACATTTAGAGAAGATATCGAAATATAATTGCTATAGCGAGGATTGGAGCGCGCCAGCGGGAGATTGCGTTCTGGTGGTTGACCAATGTTATGACGATGCCTCGGTGAAATATGGCAATGCTGATGCGGAGAGTTTTTCGGCAATGCTGGAGGCGGCAAAGGCGGAAAACCCTAATGCGCAAATCATCATCAAAACCCACCCCGATGTGGTGGCGGGCAAGCGCAAAGGCTATTTGAATTTTACCGAAAATACAGATGATAATGTGACGATATTGAGCGAAAATATCAACCCGTATATTTTGTTCAAGAATGTCAGCAAGGTTTATACAGTCACCAGCCTGCTTGGGTTTGAGGCATTGCTGGCGGGAGTTGCTTTACGCTGTTTCGGGATGCCGTTTTATGCCGGATGGGGGTTGAGCAATGATGAGCAGGAATGCGCGCGGCGCGGCAAAAATGCCAAGCTCGAAGATTTGGTGGCAGCGGTATATTTCTACTATGCGCGTTATGTGAATCCATATTCCGCGCAGAAATGTGAAGTGGAGGAGATTGTTGAAATTATTTGCGATTTGAAAAATTATTATGCCGCGCATCAGGAAAATTATCATCTTGTCGGCTTCTCAATATGGAAGCGTGCATTCCTAAAAGATTTTTTAGAATCTCCTTATAACAAATTGAAATATCATTGGAATTTTTCATCAGCAGCGCGGGCTGCAAATTCGGATGGCGCGGCGGTGGTGATTTGGGCGGCGAAGGAAGATAAATATAAAGAAGATTTGGCGCAGGCAAAAAGGCTGTATCGCCTTGAGGATGGATTCATTCGTTCACGCGGGCTTGGCTCGGATTTAATTCCGCCCGGTTCGCTGATTTTGGATAGAAGCGGCATTCATTTTAATTATAAACTCGGCAGTGATATTGAGAAGATATTAAATGCTAGGAATATATCAAAAGTGGAAATTCTTCGTGCGCAAAAATTGCGGCAATTAATTTTGGAAAATTCCATTACGAAATATAATAGTGAGTCGGCACGGGATTTGCCAGAACTACCCAAAAATCAAACTAAGATTCTTGTTGTTGGGCAGGTTGAGGGCGATGCGAGCATCCGTTTCGGCTCGCCAAAAATCCATACAAATCAGGCTTTGTTGGATGCGGTGCGGGCAAAAAATCCGAAAGCTTATGTGATTTATAAACCGCATCCAGATGTGCTGGCAGGCAATCGGGAAGGGCGTTGCGATACAAAGCTGGCAGATTATGTGGCAGCAAATATCACGATTCACGCCTTGCTGGAGAAAGTTGATGAGGTGCATACAATAACTTCCACAGTGGGTTTTGAGGCGCTGCTGCATGGAAAAAAAGTTGTGACATATGGCGTGCCATTCTATGCAGGATGGGGGCTGACAGTGGATATGGAGAAAGCCACGCAGAGAAAGCATGGCGATATAGGGCTGGATGAGATTGTTGCCGCAGCGTTGATAAAATATCCCATATATTATGACTATCAGGCAAAATTGCCATGCACAGCCGAGATTTTAATCCAAAAGCTTGCCAGTAACAGCCAAGTTGAGGTAAAAAGGTCGAAATTCAGACGAATCCTCAACTCAATTCTGGTTCTTGTACGCAATGGCTAAATTGTCTCAAATCAATGGTGATAGAAATTTTCTTTTCTTGCAAGGCCCGATGGGAAATTTTTTCACAAAGCTGGCAGAAGGGTTAAAATCCGAGGGTTGCAAAGTGATGCGCATCAATTTCAATGGTGGAGATAGATTTTATTGGAATGACGCAGACTCAATTGATTTCAAACTCACTCAGGATAAATGGCCGGCATATATCGCTGATGTTGCGCGGCTGCGTAAAGTGACGGATTTGGTGGTTTATGGTGATTGCCGCCCACTACACAAGGATGCGATTGCTGCGCTGAAACCGCTTGGTGTGCGCGTGCATGTTTTTGAAGAGGGCTATATTCGTCCGCATTGGATAACGCTGGAGCGCGACGGGGTGAATGCTTATTCGCTGCTTTCCCGCGATCCGGTATTTTACATGAAGAAGAATGCAAAAAAACTGCCGGAAGCCAAAGTCTTTGGGCATAATATGTATTATATGACGTTTAATACGATAATGTATTTTTATGCCGCATTGCCAACTTTGAACAGTGAATTCAAAAATTATCGCCATCATTTTGACCATACGCCAACCGAAACAATGATTGCTTGGATACCGAGGCTTGCCACTGTTTTTTATCGAAAAATCAAGGCGAAATTTCAGCAAAGAAGGATTGTCAAAACCGATTATTTCCTTGTGCCTCTTCAGCTTGGGCGTGATTGGCAAATCCGTGAGCATTCCGATTTTTCCGACATACATGATTTTATCGAATTCGTAGTGAGAAGTTTTGCCAAGAATGCAGCAAAAAACCAGCGGCTTTTATTTAAAAATCACCCGCTTGATAATGGCTTGCTGGAAGTGCAAAAATCGGTGGAGAAATTCGCGATGAAATATGATATCGCAAAACGGGTGGAGTTTATTGATGGCGGGCATTTGCCGAGCTTGCTGGATAATTGCAAAGGCGTGATTACGGTCAATAGCACGGCGGGGCTTTCTGCCATACATCATGCTGCGCCGACAATTGCATTGGGCGATGCAATTTATAATATTGAGGGATTGGTGAATAAATGCGGGCTTGATGAATTCTGGAAAAAGGCGAAAAAACCAAGCCGCACATTATACGAAAAATTCCGCAATTATATCTCATATAAAACTCAGATAAATGGCAGCTTTTATAACCCGAAAGGGGTTGCTCTGGCAGTGGAAAATGCTCTGGATAGGATTCTCGGACGTAGCCGCGCGGAGAAGGAAGAGCTGCGAGTTGAGAATTGAG
>Ga0066640_10000775_pt1 | contig 19024 bp, 19 predicted proteins | sample CryGeyCG2114_020_2_FD_59505 | JGI IMG/M metagenome (GOLD analysis project Ga0066640, IMG submission 59505) | Groundwater microbial communities from aquifer - Crystal Geyser CG11_big_fil_rev_8/21/14_0.20 | ecosystem: Environmental > Aquatic > Deep subsurface > Groundwater | place: USA: Utah... | reverse complement strand
TTGACATATAGGCAAAATAACCCCGTCAGCTCCACTGGCCAAATATGGGTTGGCAAATGCCTGGTAGAAAATATCGCGAATAAGTTGATGACTTTTTTTAGCGCCACTACCATGAAATAATTCAATCCTTTCATTCATATCAAAACCTCTTGTTCTGGGCCTTTATAAGTGTAATAAGCAGCGCAACTTCCCTCTCCCGAAACCATACACGCGCCCATGGGATTATCTGGCCGACATGCTTTGCCAAAAAGAGTACAATCGAGAGGCTTTTTTTGTCCTTTTAAAATCTGGGGACATAAACATTTAGGATGATCCTCCACTTTATTATGCTTCAAGGAAAATCTTTCCTCTAAATCAAATTGGGAAAATTGTTCAGATATTCGAAGAGCACTAAACTGGATCTCTCCTAGTCCTCTCCAGGCAAATGCTTGGCGCAGAGTAAAAGTCTGTGCTACTGCCTCTTGTGCCAAAATATTTCCTTCACTTTTAACTGATCGGGAATAAGTATTAACGACATTATAACTGCGCGCGTGTGTCTGCAGGATTAAATTTTCCAGGGCACGAATCAAATCGATAGGGAAAAAGCCAGATATGGCGACTGGTATTTTAAAATCATTTGCCACAGCATCAAAAGAATGTGGACCGGTAATAGTACAAACATGGCCAGGACCAATAATTCCATCCAAGACCAGAGGCTCCTCTTGATTTTCAAGCAAAGCGCTGGCCGCAGGCGGAGTCAAAACATGATTGGAGTAAATCAGCAAATTCTGTAGCTGATTTTCTCTTGCCTTAAGCATAAGTAGCGCGGTAGGCGGCGTTGTGGTTTCAAAACCTATGGCAAAAAATACATGCAACTTGTCTGGCTCTTTATGACAGAAGTCTAAAATCTCTAAAGGATTGTAAACCATACGAATATCCAGGCCACGCGCCCGCGCTTTAAGTAGACTATCGCGATTTTCGCTTGGGACACGCATCAAATCACCATAGCTATAGAGAACAATTTCAGGATGATTCTGCATTAAATGAATGATTGAGCTGATTCTTTCCGCTGGTAATACACATACCGGACAACCTGGACCATGGATCAACTCAATATTTGCAGGCAGTAAAGAGTGCAGGCCATAACGGAAAAATGCATGGGTATGGCCACCACAAAATTCCATAAAGCGATATTGACGTGTTGGTTCGACAAGACTTTTAAGCATAGCAAGCTTTTTTACAACATCATCTTTACCATGGTATTCGGAATAAAATTTCATTCCCCCCCCCAGGTTTTTAAATAATCCTCAACTTCATCGTCTTCAAGCAACGAGATCGCCAGTCCTGCGTGAACTAAAACATATTGGTTGACCTGTGCATGGGGAACAAAATCCAGAGCAATAGTTTTTCTAATGCCTTTTAATTCAATTATGGCCTGATTATCAGGGCCTTTTTTTAATATTTTTACTGGTACACATAAACACATACTAAAGCTCCCCTAGCCATTGCATCCATTGCTCCATTCCTTCGCCTGTTGTCGCCGAAACTTGAATAATCTTAGCCTTGGGATTGACTTTATATAATGCCTGGTAGGCCCTTTCTTCGTCCCATGGAACATATTTTATCAGATCAATTTTTGTTATCAGAACCAAATCTGCTTGATAAAAAAGGCTGGGATACTTTAAAGGTTTTTCCTCTCCTTCGGTAACTGAAAGTAATGCTATTTTAAAGTGTTCTCCTAAGTCAAAAGACGCTGGACAGACTAAGTTGCCGACATTCTCTATTATCAATATTTCCTCATCTCCACTTATAAAATCTCCCAATTCAAGCGAAATCATTTGAGCATCGAGATGACAACCATTGTCTGTATTGATCTGCTTGGCATGTGCATGCGCTTTTTTTAAACGATTGGCATCGATATCAGTTTGCAAATCTCCAACTAAAATAGAAACTTTTTTCTTTATGCTTTGGCATGACTTTTCCAGCAAAGTTGTCTTTCCTGAGCCAGGTGAGCTCATAATATTAATTGCCTTGATTGCATGAGTATCGAACCAACCTTGATTGCTGGCGGCAATGAGATTATTTTTCTCCAAAACACTGCGGCCGATATGCAATGTTTTAGGCAAAGCTGCGATAGATGGTTTTGCTGATGGCGATCTCATAACAAATTGATGATTGGCTTCATTACAACCACAATCTATGCACATTATTCCACCTCCATGCTAACTAAATTAAATTCTTTACCACTTCGAATTTCAACATTTGCATTCTGACATTTTGGACAGAATGGATAAGGAGATTCTAAATTCATTTCAATTTGGCATCCCGGGCAAAAGATAATTAAGGGAATTTCATTGATATACAATTGACAATTTTCCAAAGCACTTCCGCGACAAGCTTCTGGAAAACAGAATTTTAAAGCGTGGACTGAAACACCACTTAAAGCACCGACGTCCAAACTGACTGACAGAATTTTATTTCCGGCATTTTCCAACATAATATCTGTTGCCTGCTGAACAAGAGCGACAGACAAGCTTAGTTCATGCATAAAACCTCTCTGGCTAAAAGAGCTTGCCCGATGCTAATACTGGCATCGCCGACACAATGATCCTTGGCAATAAAAAGATCAAAATGATGGCGAGGAAATAATTGAAAGAGGAAATTGGTTAAAACTTCATTATTAAAAACGCCACCTGAAAGTGTTACTCGGCTTAAACCTGTAATTTCTCTGGCAAAAAGACATTTAGCCAAGGCCATATGGGCCAAAGTGAAGTGAAAATCAAGCGCTAAGTCTTGTGCGCTTGTATTAGCGCATCTTTGTATTAAATCTTCCAGCATCGGGGCACTATCTATGATTATTTTATTTTGTGTAACGCTTTCCTTGAAACTTAATTTATTGGGAGAAGATTTCGACTGTAGCGCCATATTTTCCAAGCGAATAGCTGCCTGGGCCTCGTATGTTATTTTACCCCTTTGCGCGCCAAGTAGAACAGAAACTAAATCAAATAGCCGACCAACAGAAGACGTGACAGGGGAATTAACACCTTTATCACAATTCTCAAAGATGAGTTGCCATCTCTTCAAATCGTCATCTACTGTATGGCCTAAATTTTTTGTCCAATAAAAAAAGTCCGCAAATGTGCGTCCACTTGTTTTAAAATGGCCTAAAAGAATTCTCATTGGATCGAGTATGGCCTGTGTGCCTCCCGGTAATAATAAATGACTGAAGCCTCCAGTATGCAAAAATTCTTTGCTACAAGTTTTAGCAAAGATTTCTCCACCCCATAAAGTATCGTCATCGCCCAGGCCTGTGCCATCATAGACTAGCCCTAAGCAACTGTCCCAACCGGCCTGAAATGCCGCTGCTGCGGCATGGGCACGATGATGACCAATTTCTAACAGAGGTAAGTGCCAATCCTGCGACAGCTCTCGTCCCAAATGACTTGAATGGTATTCTTGGTGGCGGTCAACCACAACAAACTCTGGTATGACGTTTAAGTAAGTCAAAAAATCATGGGTATTTTTTTTATAGTGACTAAATGATTTAGGATTTTCTAAATCTCCCTGGTGGGGTGAAGTCCAAAGAGAGTTTCTCATTGCAATACTAAAAGTATTTTTTAAATCTGCGCCTAAGGCCAATATCCTTTTATCAAAGCCTTTTTGGCAGGAGGATTTAAGCGGAGTCATTCCTCTGGCACTACGCCAAACTCGATTACCTTGTTTCGCCTGAAAGATAAGGCTGTCATCGATGGGACGTTCAATAGGGCGATCACAATAAAGAAAATAGTCGGCATAATTTGATAGCTGTCTCAATGCTTCCTCAGGCATGTACTCCAAAGGCTCGCCATGCAAATTACCACTGGTATAGACTAAGTAGTCAAGCCCTTGGTCTTCGGCGCCAAAAAGCAAATATTGAAAAGGATTGGAAGGCAGCATGACACCCAAAGTATCACTGTCTGGGTTAAGATCATCTTTTGTTTTAATCATGTCATTTAAGCATGGAGCAATAACAATAGGGGCAATTTGTGATGTCAAATTCTGCACAGACTCACTTGAAAGATTTACCCATGCCGCCAGCGCTTCTAGATTTTTTCCCATAATGGCCAAGGCCTGGTGAGGTCTGCGCTTTCTCATCCTCAATTTTGCAATTGCCTCCGAATGAGTAGCATCACATACTAGCGCAAATCCGCCGATGCCTTGGAAAGCAAAAATAGCACCAGATTTTAATTTAATGGCAACTTGGCGAGCCAGATCAGAATAACTGTGATAAGCAATAATCGCTCCTTCTGATTTTCTAAAAATGGCACGCGGGCCACAATTGGGGCAGGCGATTGTCTGGGCATGAAATCTTCGATTATGACTGTCCTTATATTCAAAGTGACAAAAATCACAAAGTTCATAGCTTGAAAAAGTAGTATTTTTCCGGTCGTAAGGACTTTTAAGAAAGACTGAATAACGTGGTCCGCAAAGAGTACAACTCAAAAATGGGTAGTATGATCTCACCCCATCACTATTAAAAAACTCCTGCCAGCACTCTTTACACGTCGCTAGATCTGCAGGTATCGAGGGAAAGCTTTGGGTCCCCTCAGTACTAGGAATAATACTTATGCCATCTATGCCTTGAAATACCTGCCACTCAACCTCCTGACTTTCTATTTTGGCCTGTTCTGGCAAGACATTACGGTAGCTTTGCAAAAATAAGAGAAGGCATTCTTCCGAACCTTCAAGTATTAATCGCAGACGATCGCCACGATTTTGCAAAGTCCCAGACAGGCCCAACTCTTGGGCGTGACAAAAAAGTTTAGGGCGCAATCCCAAACCTTGAGACAAACCAAATATATCAAGTTTAATCTGTTTATAATTAAAACAAGAAGAATTTTTCATAAGGCCCATGCTATCCTATGCTCGATCCAGTTGTCGGCCACTTTTATTTTGAGGTAGAAAAAATAAATGGAATCATTCGTTAAAAATCTACTTACCCAGTATGAGCATGATCGATGTCATCTTCTCGCCATATTCTGGAGCATTCAAAAAAAATATGGATATATTTCAAAATATGCCCTTCAATATCTTGCTGCGCAATTGAATACAAGTGTCATTGACCTTGAGGACACCTTGAGTTTTTATCATTTTTTCTATTCCGCCCCAATGGGTCAGACACAAATCTATCTCAACTCCTCAATCACGGCCTGGCATCAAGGACAGCAAGAGATACAGCTTGCATTTGAAGATGAACTTGGTATTAAGCTTGGAGAAGTAAGCAGAAAGCATAACATTGCTTTATTAGAAACCCCTTGCATCGGCATGAGTGATCAAGAACCTGCCTGTTTGATAAATTTTTTACCCTTTACCAACATGACCCCCAAGAGAGCACGCTTCATTGCTCAAGAACTTAAAAATGGCACTAAGCCAAAGCAACTCTTGGGCCGGATCGATCAAAAAATGCAAAAGAAATTATTCAAAGGACATGAGGTCAACAATATAGTTCATACTAAAAGTTTTTTGCTCAAAACATACCGCAAGGGAAAGGCCCTACAAATAGCAATTGCGATGGATCATTCAAAAATAATTGATGAGGTCAAAGAATCTGGCCTGCGTGGACGCGGAGGTGCAGGATTTCCTACCTGGAAAAAATGGCAATTATGCCGTCAGTTTGAACATGCTAGGCCTGTCGTTGTTTGCAACGCAGACGAAGGCGAACCGGGAACTTTTAAAGACCGAATGTTAATGAGTGATCGAGCTCCCATGCTTTTTGAGGGCATGGCGATCGCCGGACGTGCAATCAGTGCGAGTGAAGGAATCATTTACCTACGCGCCGAATATCAATACTTGCTGCCACGGCTTGAATCGCAACTTAAACAATTTAGGAAACTGCATTTGCTAGGAGAGGCAATTCTCTCTCAAGATAACTTTAATTTTGATATTCGCATTGTTGTGGGAGCGGGTGCATATGTATGCGGCGAAGAGACAGCGCTAATTGAATCCCTTGAGGGAAAGCGCGGAGAACCGCGTATTCGACCGCCATTTCCAGTCGAGTTTGGCTTTAAAAATCGTCCAACTATTGTTAATAATGTAGAAACCTATTGCTCCGTAGCGAAAATAATAGAAAAAGGAGCGAAAGAGTTTAAACAACTGGGGACTGAAAATTCCTGCGGCACGCGACTATTTAGTCTGAGCGGAGATATCGCTAAACCCGGTATATATGAATGGCCCTGGGGCATTTCAATTGCCCAGATTTTGGAAAACGCGGGTGCAAAAAATACCATGGCGATTCAAATCGGCGGTCCATCAGGGACCTTGATCAGCGCGCAGGAAAGTACGCGGAAAATTTGCTTTGAAGATATCGCAACAGGCGGAGCTATTTGCATTTTTTCACAAGAACGAAATATTTTCGAAATTCTACAAAATTATACTAAATTTTTTGTCAACGAATCTTGCGGTTGCTGTACCCCATGCCGCGGTGGAAGTGTTTTGCTTCTTGATTTTGTAAATAAATTACAACAAGGAAAAGCTCATCATAAAGATTTAGAAAATGTTAAACAATGGGCGAATATAATCACGCAAACCAGTCGCTGTGGTCTTGGTCAAACTTGCTCTAATCCAATTATGACTAGTCTAAAATATTTTCCCTATATTTTTCAAAAATCTCTTCTTCCAGATCCAGCTGATGGAATTTTTGATTTTGATTTAGATAAGGCGACTGCACAATATGACCACTTAATGAACAAAAATGAGAAGGATATATGAAAGAGGTACATTTTCTTATTGATGGAGAAAGCTGTAAAGCACCAGAAGGTGAAAATCTTATTTCAGCGGCCAAGAGAAATGGCACATATATACCAACTCTTTGCTATCTTGAAGGCCACGAGAGTTTGGGCACATGTCGCGTCTGCACCATTCGCTTACAAGGAAAAAGTGTAGCTGCTTGCACTTTAAGTGTCAGCGAGGGAATGGAGCTTGAAGTTAATAGCAGCGAGCTTCAAGATATGCGCAAGGCCTTAATTGAATTACTTTTCGTTGAAGGAAATCACTTCTGCCCCAGTTGCGAAAAAAGTGGTGATTGCGAGCTACAAGCGCTAGGTTACGCTATGGATATGCGTGTTGCACGTTACCCCTATCGTTTTTCACCCTATGATGTCAATTACCAAGGTACAAAAATCATCATGGAACATAATCGCTGCGTTCTCTGTAAAAGATGTACAAATCTGTACCTTGACGATGAAAATAAACGGGTCTTTAGTTTTATTGGTAGAGGAAGTGATACTCGGGTCATGCTCGATTTGGAGCGTGAGAAGAGCTTATCCCAAGAAAAATTGCTAGAGGCCAAACATCTTTGTCCTGTCGGAGCGATCTTAATACAAGGCGGAGGATTTGACCGGCCTATTGGAACGAGAAAATTTGACAAGGCCCCCATTGGAGAAATTCCCTCCGGAGATTGAATAATATGTCGCAAAAAAAAGTCATTGCAACAATAAGTTTGGCCGGGTGCTTTGGCTGCCATATGTCTTTTTTAGATATAGATCTTCAACTTCTTGAACTGATTGAACTCGTCGAATTTAACCGCTCACCTCTAACTGATATAAAAAAAATAACTAAGCGCTGTGATATCGGTATAATCGAAGGCGGCTGCTGTAATGATGAAAATATTCGCACCTTGATTGAATTTAGAAAAAATTGTGATGTCTTAATTAGTCTGGGGGAATGCGCCATCATGGGAGGTCTGCCAGCCTTAAGAAATAACATTCCTCTGGGCGACTGCCTTGAGGAGGCCTATTTGAAAGTGCCAACAACAATTCAAGGAAATCAAGTGATACCCCATCACGAAGAGCTGCCTAAAATTCTGGATAAAGTTTATCCCTGCCATCATATTGTGAAAATTGATTACTTTCTGCCTGGTTGCGCCCCATCATCTCAAAGTATTTGGAAAACAATTGAAAATATTATTACCGGAAATAAGCAGGCCATTCCCTATGAATATCTCAAATATGATTAAGGATTAATATGAGTAAAAAAATAACCATAGACCCCGTTACGCGCGTCGAAGGGCATGGAAAGGTCACTATTCATCTTGATGATCAAGGCATAGTTGAAGAATCACGCTTGCACATTGTTGAATTTCGTGGATTTGAAAAATTTGTTCAAGGCCGACCTTATTGGGAAGCCCCTGTTGTGGTCCAAAGATTATGTGGCATCTGCCCTGTTAGCCATCACCTATGCTCGGCCAAAGCGATCGATGAAATTGTCGGAATCTCGCAAGAGTATCTCACTCCTGTAGCGATAAAAATGCGTAGACTCATGCATTATGGCCAGGTTTTACAAAGCCATGCCCTCCATTTTTTTTATCTGGCATCACCTGATTTATTACTTGGAATTGAAAGTGACCCTATTCGAAGAAATATAGTGGGTGTGGCGCTAGATTATCCTAACTTGGCAAAAAAAGGAATTCTGCTTAGAAAGTTTGGGCAAGAAATTATAAAAGTGACAGCAGGTAAAAAAATTCATGGAATTTCGGCAGTACCAGGAGGAATCCACAAGAATTTGTCGCTGGAAGAAAAGCAATTATTTTTTCAAGGCAACGACATTCCAAGCATAGCTGAAGTGATCCAATGGGCACTCGAAACCCTCGATTTCTACATCGACTACCACAAAAAGAACTTACAGTGGATAAATAGCTTTGCAAATTTTGAATCCAATTACTTGAGCCTGGTTAGGAAAGATGGCGCCATGGATCTTTATCATGGCGTTTTACGTGCCATTGATTGCAATGGCAAACCTCTTTTAAATGATGTTGACTACCACGACTATGTCGATCTTTTTGCCGAGGATGTCAAAGAGTGGTCGTATATGAAATTCCCCTTCTTAAAAAAACTTGGTGTCGATAATGGTTGGTCGAGAGTTGGCCCGCTAGCACGTATAAATACTTGCGATTTTATCCCCACCCCCTTGGCGCAAAAAGCGCTTGAATATTTCAGGTCTTTCAATGGTTCCGATATTTGTCATCAAACATTGAGTTATCACTGGGCCAGGCTAATTGAGATTTTACATTGCGCTGAAGTTATTCAGGATTTGCTTCATGACCCCGACCTGCAAAATGACAACCTGATAGTCAAAGGCAAACGCGCCCCGCTTGGTATCGGTTTTTTAGAGGCCCCGCGTGGCACTCTCATCCATCACTTTGAAGTTGATGACAAGAGTTCGATAACAAAATGTAATTTAATTGTTTCCACAACCCATAACAACCAAGCGATGAATTTGGCGGTAAAGTCGGTGGCAAATCAATATCTAAACCAAATTCCCAGCAAAATTACCGAAGGAATGCTTAACCATATTGAAGTGGCGATAAGAGCTTATGATCCATGCTTAAGCTGCGCCACCCATGCCATTGGTGACATGCCCCTTATTGCATCTTTATTCGATTCTAAAGGTATTTTACTTGATGAAGCCCATAAATAAGCTACTCCTTCTGGCCATTGGCAATCCCGCCAGGGGGGATGATGGATTGGGCCCTTGCTTGATACAAGAATTGGCCAAGATGGGGCACGAATCTGAACATATTTTTTGGGTTTATCAACTAGCAATTGAACATGCTGAACTCTTTACCCGATATAAAAAGATTATTATTATTGATGCTCTCAAAGAAGGCGACCAAGCATTTCAGTTCGATATAATTAGGCCAGGTAATGCCGCTAAATCTGATTTTTCCAGCCATATTTTATTACCATCAACAGTATTAAAGCTAACTCACCAGCTATATGACGCTTGGCCTGAAGCCTATCTCTTGGGAATCAGGGGGCATGAATTTTCACTCACTGAAAATCTATCACTGGCAGCAAGAAAAAATTTGGCTTGCGGCCTACACTTTATTTGTGACTATCTAACTAAATCAGAAGTGTAAACTATTTCTTATTTGGATCTTATATTCATTTAAGTATGTCTATCAAAAACCGAAAAATAGCCATCATATTCGAACTTAAGCAGGAGTGTTAATGCTAGGTCTTATTCTAACAAAAGCTGGTATTCTTAATTCATATTTTGAAAAGATTTTAGACGAGCGTTTCCACATTAAATCAGTTGCAACAGAAAGTCTTTTCCATTTGATTGATTTAATCAAAGGTGGATATCGACCTGACATTTTGATTATTGAGCTACCGGAGTCACAACTCGCTGATTTACACCCTGTGCTAGAAAAATTCAAAATCAAAATCCCGCTTTTGTTATTTGCCACAAAGGATGAACTCGATCTTCACGCCTCTTCTATCCCATATCATCCTCTAATCTCAACTATTGATATTGCGACTGGTGCAAACACAGTCGGCAACGCCATTGCACGTCTATTGCGAATAAAAAAGCGTCAGGAGCATGATAACCAACGCTATTACCAAGTATCTTCCGATCATTTTATGCAATCCGGACATACCGCCTATGATCTCTACATTAGAATTGGACAGGAAAAACATTTAAAAATTTTTAGTCAAGGCGATCAAATAGAATCTTATGAATTAGATAGGCTCACCGAAGGAGGAGAGAGAGAACTCTACCTCAAGGAAAACGATTATGCCCACTTCACTCAACACCTACTTGGAATGGCAAGTAATAACATAGATCAAAAATCTACTGATATGGGACATGCCACGGCTTTGGCGGTTTTCGCTCAGAAAACCCTAAATTCAACTTTACATCAAATTGGTATCAATGAATCAACCGTCGAGACTGCAAATGACTGCATTGAAATTGTTAGTAAACTAGTTGAAAAAAATGGGACCTTATCAGATTTTTTAAGCAAATGTCTGCACCAAGATGATTTCTCGTCTAGGCATTCTGTTGTAACGGCCTATGTAGCGGTGGCCATGCTTTCATACACGCCGTTTTCTTCGCAGTCCACTCACCTGAAAATGACTTTGGCAGCGATGTTTCATGATATTGCACTCGAGGACGAAGAACTGATTAAAATCCCCTCTAACGAAGATAAAACCTTCAACAAATTATCAAGTCATAGGAAAAAAATATATTTGCAGCATCCTCAATTGGCCGTTGATATCCTTAATAAAATTGATGGCCTCCCTCCCGACGTGGAAACAATCATTCTGCAACATCATGAACATCCTGACGGTCACGGTTTCCCAAGAAGTCTGGCATTTAATCGCATCCATGCCCTAAGCGCTTTCTTTATTATTGCAGAAGATTTTACACACTCAATAATTACAAGCGGTATAGCCACAGAGAATATTATTTGCATCTTACAAAATATGAAAATTAAATATCACCACGAAAACTTCAAAATAGGCATGACTGCGCTTATTCAAGCACTCGGGCGAAGAGAGATGCAAAAAAGCCAAAATGAAGTAAAAAATGTTTCCTAGTATAAATCAACTCTCAAAAATTTATATTGCAGATTTGATCCCGCTTGATCTTGTATTGCACTTTATTGTTGGACTTAGCATTTGTATTTTCTCATTAAAAAAAGGCCTGAGTTACCCCAAAACTATATGGCTTCTATTTGCCATTGCCCTGCTAAAAGAAATTCATGACTGGATGACAGCCTATCCGGCTAATTTATTTGAATATGTCAGTGATTTTTCAGTCACACTGATATACGCCATTTTATTATACCCTACGAGAAAACTTAAAAGACATCTTCAAAAAAAAGAAGAACAAATTAAAAAAATTAAAATCTATTAAGACATTTTCTTTTTTTGTAACAGACATAAGAAAAATCCTTCAAATCTCTCAGATGGAATAATTCTAAGTGCCCTTAGCTTTCCTTCATGCAATTTGATTAATTCAGGAAATTTAAACTCATTATGATTAATCTCAAGGCATGAAATCTGCCCGGGATACTCCTCTAAAAGTTGCAAAATGACATTTTCATTCTCTTCACGATTGAGGGTACAGGTAGAGTACAGCATCCTTCCTCCCTCTTTTAAAAGACGAAGGCCATTGCTTAAAATCTTCTTTTGTAATTTGGCAAATTTAGCAATTTCTTTAGAACGCCAAGATAAATAGCTGGGCGGATCGAACAAATTAAAACGCCCCTCACCCGAGCATGGCACATCGGCCAGTATGGCGTGGTATATTTCCGACTCATCCGCCCTGAATTTTTCGGCCCGGGTTTGATGAAAACGAACGTTATTAGCACCCAAAATATTGCAATTATGCTTGAGCCGCTCCATCCTAATAAAATCCGGCTCTATCAAATCTAAAATACCTGAATTCTCCATAAGGGCAGCCAGCATGGTACTTTTACTACCTGGAGCCGCCGCCATATCCAAAACATGATCGCCTGGTTTGGGAGCAAGCACAATCGGTGACAGCATGCCCGAAAGACCTTGCAAGTATAACTGACCATCGCGGTAGCAAGAAGTACCTTGTAAATCCTTTTCTTTACCTTCAATTTGAAAGGCGTAGGGTAGGCCAGGAACATCCTTAAATTTAAGACTTTCTTTTTTAAGTTGAGTAACAATAGCGGTTCTGTCACCCTTGAGTGGATTGATACGAAAGCTAGGAATGCGCTTACGCCTCATGGCCTCATAGATGCCACGTACAATATGGGGTGGAAAAGAGGCCTCAAGATCATTCAGGGCCTCATTTGGGATTTTACTTTTTATGTCTTTAATGGAAAAGTCCATGCACTGCGTGTACCCTATTTAGTGCGCTTGCCCAAGGAAAAAAACTGGTGGCCGGAGAAAACTTTAAAAATTTGCTTGTATACGAGGATAATTGCCTAATGGCCATGAACAAGCCGGCCGGTTTAGTCACTATGGGTGCAAAAGGCGAAGATTCTCTCTACTCCAAAGTTTTAGATTACCTGATGAAAAAAGAAAGGAAACGTGCTTTTACCGCCCATCGGCTAGATAAAGACACCAGCGGTATAGTTATTTTCATGAAAAGTGAAAAAGAGCTTGAAATCATGCAGAGTCTTTTTAAGCACCGCAAAGTTCAAAAAGAATACTTTGCGATTGTCTCAAATGAAATTGAACGTCTATTTGATAAGTCTCTATGGAGACCCGAGGATGCAAAATTTTTAAATATTTTTCATGAAAATGGAAAAGACGGTATCGACATCAAACTGCCGCTCTTTGGCATAAAAAACAAGTCTAGAGTGGATTTTGAAAAAGGCAGCGATGCCAGAACCAGGATTTTTATCCTTCAAAGCTCTACTCACCACGCATTAATTCACATTCAACCTAGAACCGGGCGTTTTCATCAAATTCGCTGCCACCTTGCCTATCTTGGCTTCCCTATCATCGGCGATCCCATCTATAAAGGCACTATGGGTGTGGGAAGATTATTTCTACACTCATCTCATATCGAATTTACTTGGCCGCCCAATAAAAAAAAATATCATTTCAGCGCCCCTCTTCCCACAGAGTTTCAAAATTATGTAGAATAGCTTTATCCTAATTCTGAATCATAGGGAGTTCGCATGAAAGCCACTATCTTCTCCGCCGCATTTCGGCCCTTCTTCTTTCTCTGTGCCATCGCGGGGCTATTGCTACCCAAATTTTGGATCTCTTATTATTTAAATAATCTCAGCTATCATGGAGCTTTCATTAGTTTACTCAACTGGCATTCATATGAAATGCTCTTCGGATTTACCGAAGCACTATTAGCTGGATTTTTACTCACTGCCAGTGTCAATTGGTCGGGACGTGCTCCTCTCAAAGGGTGGTGGCTCGCCAGCTTATCCTTATTGTGGATTATTGAGCGTTTTGCCAATATTTTACCACTTTCTCAGAATGCTGTACTTTTTTTAAATGCGCCTTTCTCCCTGCTATTTATTTATATGGCAGGAAACCAAATGTGGAAAAATAAAAATTTTAAAATCATGATTCCATTTTTAATTCTTATGCTGGTTGGCAAATATCTACTACTTTTAGGTGATTTCTCCGATAATATTGGACTGGCCAAATCAGGTCGAGATCTTGGTCTAGGTCTAATTCGCTACATTCTGGCCCTCATGTCTTGCCGCCTTATTCCATTTTTCACTTCAAAAAGATTTCCTGAATATGGCTCTCCTGCAGTGGCACTGCCTATACGATATGCCTTCCTTTCAGGTCTTATCATTGTCGATACTTTTCATGTTTTTTCACATTTTTTTCCCGTCACAATACCGTTGCAAATTGCCATACTTCTGACTACCGCCCTAGGCTTTGGGGTTTGGGGCGGAATGCTGCCACATAAAACGTACAAAGAGCCAATGCTATTAATATTAAATCTAGCAATGCTATGGCTTATTCTTTCCTTGCCAGTAGAGTTCTTACAGCCTTTCAATGTCAATCTACAGGCGGCCAATATCCCCATCCATATGCTCACCGCTGGCGCTCTGGGTTGTTTTTCAATCGGCATGATGACAAGAGTCTCTCTCGGTCATACCGGAAGACCAATAAAAGCCACCAAGGGCATACTCTTCATGTTTGCCCTTATCATTTTGGGTGCTATTGGTCGCACTCTATTGCCACTCATAAGCTACAATGCCCATGTCCATGGTCTACACACAGTGGGAGGATTATGGGTTGGGGCCTATTTTGTTTACCTAATTATTTTTAGCAAAAAGTTGTTTAGACCAAGGCCAGATGGAAAGGCCTTCTAAGGAAACCAAAATGAAAAAATTAAATGTTGCCCTCATTTTTGGTGGCAAATCAGGAGAACATGAAGTCAGTATTGTCTCGGCCATGTCAATTTATAAGGCACTAGACAAGAACAAATACGATGTTCAATTAGTCGGTATTGATAAAACCGGGCGCTGGCTCTTGCCCAAGGAAATAAAAGGTCTAGTCGAGGCACAAAATCCGAGATTAATAAAACTTAATGAAATAAAAAATAGCGTATGTCTTCTACCCTTCGATGCCAAAGAACAGCTACTGCCCTTAAGCGAAAGTGGCCAAACAGTTACAAATGCATCCCAACATGTCGACGTCTTTTTTCCCGTGCTACATGGAACTTACGGAGAGGATGGAACCATCCAAGGCCTGCTCGAACTTGCTAATGCTCCTTTCGTTGGCTCATCTGTTTTAGGCTCAGCCGTGGGCATGGATAAGGATGTTGCAAAAAGATTATTAAGAGATTCAGGCATTCCAGTTGTGCCTTTCCTTTGCTTTAAAAAGTTTGAATTCTTAAAAGATGCGGAAAATATTCTGCAAAAATCTGAAAATGAGTTTTCGTATCCTTACTTTGTCAAGCCGGCCAACATGGGTTCATCTGTTGGTGTATCCAAAGTAAAAAACAAGCAAGACGCTTTAAAATGTTTTCAACTAGCTTTTGAATATGACACCAAAGTTATTGTAGAACAGGCCATAGATGGTCGAGAAATTGAATGCTCAGTATTGGGAAATAATTTCCCTCAGGCATCAGTATTGGGTGAAGTTATCCCCCAGGCCGAGTTCTATGACTATAAGGCAAAATATATTGATGCAGATGGCGCAATTTTAAAGATTCCTGCCGAAGATATACCCGATGAGATTCGCTTAAAAATTAAAAATATCGCCATTCATAGCTTTCAAGTCTTAGAACTAATGGGTATGGCCCGAGTTGATTTCTTTCTCGATAAAAAAACCCATGCCATCTATGTCAATGAGGTCAATACAATTCCCGGCTTTACTAGCATCAGCCAATACCCCAAGCTGTGGGAGGCCTCGGGTCTACCCTATACTAAGTTACTCGACCGTTTAATCGAGCTTGCCCTCGAGCGCCACCAAGACAAAAACGCCCTCAAAACCACCTTCGAAGCCTGATAGGTACGGCGTACCTTTTGGTAGTGCTTTGCACTAAAGGGTTAAGGCCAAAGAAGTCACTAGCAAGGTATCAGTTTTTTCAGGTGAGGAATGGGAAGGAAAAATTTTGTCTTGAGCATGGAGGCCCTTAAGCTCACTTCTCCACACACATACCTTAGACAAGTGGCGATCAAAATTGATCGAAGCTCCTAAGACTTGAAACGAACCGGATGAAATAGGCATTGCCACAACTGCATTTGTATCGTTAAAAACCTCTGCTCGTAAACTCAAACTTGAAATAAGAGAAAACTGCTTTTGAAATATGAGTGCCGCTCCAAACCAAGTTGCCGAAGAGCGTGCCTTGCGTGACTGATACCCAATATCTGCCTGGAGTATCCAGTTAGTATCACCAGAATTTTTTGTCAAAATGAAATCGTGAAAATTTCGCAGACCTGACTCCTGTCCAAGAAAATTATTGTAAGTCAGCTGCCAATCGTTTTCAAATTTGTAGGCCAATTGAATACCCAAAGCCTTATCTTTATTATTTTCAGAAATATTCTGCCATCCATTGAGCACAAGTAGCCGATAAGAAAACCTATCACTGACAGCAAAGCTCGCTCTAACTCCCGCCTGAAAATAGGGAGAAAACTCTGCCACCATGCTTCGCGTGTAGGTCGGATTCTGCTTTGAAGTAAAACTTTCTGCGCCAATATAAGAAGAAAAAATACCGGCCTCAAGCCAAGCACTTTCCCCTACTTTCTGGCCGATATATGCCTCTTGAATATTGCGAGTTAAACTTGCGCCACTGACCGCTCCAATTGTTGGCTCTCCAGCATAATTACTTTGCACAGAGGTCCCATACTGCAAGGCCAGGCGGCCACGGTTGTTTTCATTTTCTATTTTAGCTGAAATATGTGCCAAGTTGATATTGAACTCGTTGTGCCTGGCACTTGATGTAACGTAAGCGCGATCAAGATTTTTCGGGCGTAATAAATCATAGGCATAATAGCTATCAATAAAGCCTTCAAACTCAGTTGCATGAAGGAATGAAATTGATGAAAGAAGAAAGATAAAAAAGAAAAAAATTTTCATGTGACCTTACCACTCTACAGGGAATCCCATTTCTTTAAATGATTCTCCCGCCATGCCTAACATGTCAGACGAAGCCTTTGATGGAGAATAGCTTTCTGAGTTCGTTTTTATCCATAAATCTTCATGCACCTTAACAGAGACCACTTTCATGTGCTTGCCCTTTTCGCTGCTATTTTTCTTGGCCTCAACCACGCCTTCGCAGACACAAAGATAGTCCTTATCATTCGCGACTTCTACCATAAACTTGGTGCCCCTTACCCCATAAGCAGCAACTCTCGTCTTGACTGAAAATGTCCTATTATTTGATAATTTTTTGACGTAGGCAAAAAGCTTTCCCACTAGTAGCTGTATCTTGAAATTACCCTTGTTTAAAGGATTGATTTTAGCCTTGCCACCTTGGATTCGAATGACAGTACCATTATCGTATTCAAAATCTATGTAATCCTTTTTATTTTTTAATTCTATAATGGAACCAAATAAAATTTTATCGCTTTCCTTCAAGACTTTGCCTGAGACTGTTGCTTGACCAGAAATTTTTTTTACTAGTACATCACTGGCCCAAAGCAATGAACTATTGCTAAGTAATAAAAAAACCAATAAATATTTATTCCATTTATCCACATTACTCTCCTGAAGAAGTCCATTTATAATTCTATGAGATATCTCACCAGGAGTTAAGGTAAAAGTAATGTTAAAAATACTTTTTGAAATGTTTAGCTATAAATTTGTATATCCAGGGCGTCGTGCGATAAACATTATCAATATACTCTTTTGTCACTAACATAGTTTTCTCAACATCCCGGGCAAAATCATCGCGAATTTCATTGACCAAATTCAGGTCGTCACTAAAAATAACTGATTCCGATTGAAAGTCCTGGGCCCTGTTATCCAAATTGTCACTTCCGACAACCGCCACATCCCCATAAACCCCGCCTTTCCTATGCAGCATGCTCAAATTATCCCATAAACGCAATTCAACTCCGGCCTTAAGCATGGGTTTAATCGACTCCATCATGGCGATAAAAAGTGTTTTTCCCGCCTTCTGTTCGTCTGTTGCACGAATAGAATTGGTAATAATCGTTACCTGCACACCATTTTTTTGTGCACGCACCAACGCTTCTACCATTTTGGGAGCAGGTACAAAATATGGCGCATACATGGTAATTTTTCTTGTCGACGATGTTTCTGCCAGCCTTATGGCCTCAATATGGGCATCAAGAATTGGCCTGGTCTTGCTGTAGTAAGGATTTGCCAATATCGGCCGAACTCGTGATTGTCCGTACCATTTTTTTCCCTTTGGCAGCGTGCAATTTTTAAATTTTTTCAATCCATAATATTTTTCTTTCATACTGGAAAAATTTTTCCAGCCATACCACCAAATATCGGGATTATAATCAGCAACCATGAGGGCCAAATGCTTAAAATTTCTTTGATATTGCTGATGAAACGAGCAAGCACTAGTACCACTCACCATCACGTCAAAATCATACCAACCTTTCTTTACCTTATTGGCTTCTCTCCTCTCAAGCAAATATGAGTCAAAAGAATGATGCTTGTATGTGAGACTGTAGCCACTACCACCAGTGATATATTTTTGCCCATCAACAATCAATAATTTCTCATGAAGAGCAAAAAACCTTGACCCTGGCCGAAAGCTGATAACGTGAGCTCCGCAGTCTTTGAGCTTCATTGAGTAAGTAAAAAAGTCTTTTGAGGCACGATGATCAATAATTGCCCGAACGTCAAGACCGGCTCTAGCTTTGTCACAAAGACCTTGGAAAATTTCTTTGCCTATCTTGTCGGCATGAATAGCAAACATCGAAATATAAATCGAGTGATCAGCACCTCTAATCATTTTCATTCTTTCCGAGTGCAAGTCATCACCGTTTTTTAACAACGTAATTTGGTTACCAGGAATCATACGATCAAAAAAATCTATATTGTCATCAGATCGTGCAGAACCTTGTGTTAGCAGCGCCCCTGTCATAATTATCAGTGAAAATAAAATACGCATTAATTTAAACTTCATAAAATTCTCCCTGTATTCCAGCCCCCCGGACACTGTAACACGTCATGTCACTGCTTTTTATCCCAGGCTCTCCCCTATGACATTTTTTCATAACTAAAATGGCACGGGCCTAGGCCAAAATATGAGAGGAGTCAGCATAAGATACTGAAAAAAGGTTCTTTGCCTATGACTTTGAATGGGAATATCATTAGTGGAAATATACAAGGATTGTTCA
>Ga0066640_10000767_pt1 | contig 19076 bp, 13 predicted proteins | sample CryGeyCG2114_020_2_FD_59505 | JGI IMG/M metagenome (GOLD analysis project Ga0066640, IMG submission 59505) | Groundwater microbial communities from aquifer - Crystal Geyser CG11_big_fil_rev_8/21/14_0.20 | ecosystem: Environmental > Aquatic > Deep subsurface > Groundwater | place: USA: Utah... | reverse complement strand
TTGCTCCCAGACCTGGATTCGAACCAGGGACCCACTGGTTAACAGCCAGTTGTTCTACCACTGAACTATCTGGGAATAAAAAACCCCGCTGAGTAGCGGGATTGATTGTTTCTTTTTTGTATATGAAACTACATCCCGCTATTTGCGTGATTATTATTTGCATTATTATTTTTGGCAAATAACTGTTTCATATTGGATAAACGATATCACTATTATATGTTGCTGTCAAATAAAAAAGGATCTCTTTATGAGACCCGTTTTTTTGTTTACTGTGTTATATCTTCTTTTTCTGGAACGATAAACATCGCAAGAACATACGCCAACACTCCAGGGACAAATCCGGTAAAAATCACCAAGATAATAAACAGGAGTCGAAGGATAGTTGGATCTACGTTAAGGTATTCTCCCATACCACCAATGATACCGGTCCACACTCTATTTGTCTTTGATCTTGTCAGTTTTTTCATAGTATTATACTTCAATAACGACAGGTAAAATCATTGGCCGTTTTTGTGTTTTTTGAAGAAGGAATTGTCCAATTTTGTCGCGTAGATTGTTTTTTATTTCATTGGTGTCTGCCCACGTTTTTGGATCTGACGTAATAACAATCTTTTTTACTTTATGACGAACGCCTTCAATAAGTTCTTTGTTATCTTTGAGAAAGACGAACCCACGAGAAATGATATCTGGATTTTGGATGAGTCTTCCTGTTTTTGATTCGATGGTGGCAATGATAACAACCATACCGTCTTCGGCAAGCACTTGTCTATCACGAAGAACAACATTTTGAGAATCTGTTACTCCCAATCCATCAACGAATACGTAATCACTTGGGGCTTTTTCTTCGAGCATCTTTGCTCCGTGTGGTCCAATTTCTATGATTGATCCATTGTCTGGAATAAAGACTTTGTCTTCTGGAAATTTCCCTTGTTTTTTTACAAGATTTGCAGCTTCGCAAAGCATGTAATGATTTGCGTATACGGGAATGAAGTATGTTGGATCTATTTGCTTAACCATATCGAGAATATCTGTTTTGGTGGCGTGCCCACTCACGTGTACTTCCATGATATCTTTGTGGATAACGTTATCACATTGGCGATACATGTTATCTTTGAGTCGTTGAATGGTTCTTTCGTTTCCAGGAATGATTGAAGAAGAAAATACAACGGTATCTTGTCTTTTGAGTTTCAAGCTTCGGTGATTTCCACTAACGATTCGAGAAAGAACGGCATTTGCTTCTCCCTGTGCCCCGGTACAAATAACCACGATTTCACTATCTTTGTATTTATCTATTTTTCTGATATCACCGATAGTTCCTTTTTGGAGTTTGATGTATCCAAGTTTTTGTGCAATTTCAGTATTTATTTTCATGCTGTATCCTTCAAGAAAAATTTTCTTTCCTAATTTTTCTGCGGCAGCAATAACCCATTTGATCCGTTCAATCTGTGAGGCAAAGGTTCCAATAATAATTCGTCCTGGTGCGTCTTCAATAATTTTTTGAATGTTTTCGTACATTTCTTCGTATGTTCCATGACGTTGTTCATGGATAGCTCCAAGACTTTCTAACATGAGCACTGTTGGTTTTTCTTTACTTTTGAGTTTGGCGAGTTGTTTGTATTCGAGTGTTGCGTTTCCTTTTTTATCTCGCTCCATGGTCCAATCTCCAGGATGAATAGCAATCCCCGCAGGGGTTTCTACAATTACTCCTACCGCGTCCATGATTGAATGTTCTACTTGAAAAAATTTAATAGTAAATTTCCCCATTTTAATCACATCGTCAATACCGTTGATGCGAATAATTTTTAGATTTTTTGTTGATCCTTTATCTTTGTCTTCAAGTTTGTGCTTGAGGAGTGCAAGGGTGAGATCTCTTCCGGCAATAACAGGATACCCAAGTTTTTTCAACAGGATTGGAGCAGCACCAATGTGATCAAGATGTCCGTGACTAAATATAACACCTTTGACATCTTTTTCTCGCCCTTCCAAATATTTTGTATTTGGAACAATATAATCAATTCCAGGCATGTCTTCTTCTGGAAATTGTATTCCCATATCAAGGATAACGATGTCCTCCATGTATTCAAACACGGTCATGTTTCGTCCTACTTCTTCGCACCCACCAATAGGAATAATTCGTAACACATCTTTACTTGTTGATTTTGCGATGCGTTGCGTTTTTTTCCCATATGATCGTGGACGTTTTGGTTGGTTTGGTGTTCGACTGTGTGATTTTGATGACCCTCCTGCATGTGTGTGTTTTATGGCACTTGGGGCAGGTGTTTGCGTTGTTGATCCTTGTTGTGGAGCAACTGCTGTTCTTCTTGTGGTGTTTCGACCACTGTTCCGACGAACTGCTCGTCGAGGGGGGTGTTGTGTATTCATAAATATTCGAAGATATTGCGGAAATAATGTTTCCGACGTATGTGAATTAATTGTGAGTCAAGAATATTTGCATCGAAGGTGGGAATCGAACCCACGGGACATCACACGTTGCGTGTGCGTACCATATTTCCTGAGTACTCCGATGTAGTTGGGTGTGCTAATTCGTACGTACTTTTTGCTATTTTTGCTTCCACTGTCCTTTGGTTTTTATGTACCAATTGGTGATACCGTTAAATCTGTCTGATGGACTAAAGATCCGTGAAAGGTTTATTCCTTTTATTTTGTCTGTGGTTGCATAGGTGTAGGTTGGTGTGTGGAGAAATATTGCGGGCACCTCGTCAAGTACTAGATCTTGAAATTTTCCGTAAAGTTCGGCAACTTCGTTTTGATCATCTGATTCTCGCGCGCTCTTGAGCAATTCATCGACCGTTCTGTTTACATATCCAGATAAATTGAGTCCTGGAAATGTTACTTGGCTAGAATGCCAGAACGGATATTGATCTGGATCACTTCCGATGATTACTCCGTAAAGCAGTACATCATAATCCCGGGCTTTTAATACTTGTCGTGAAATATCTCGTGGTTCAATAAATGTTACGTTTACTTTTACTCCCACATCTTGCCAGTATCCCGCAATGACATTGGCAGTTTGTCTGTACTCTGAGGTATTTACTGTTACGAGTGATAGGGTAAGAATTTCTCCATCTTTATTTTCTCTGTAGAATGTTTGTGCGCTACTGAGTTCTTGGTCAAGGGCATTGGTTATTTCTTGTTTTTTGGCTTCATTATTTCCTGTTTCTTCTGGTGTTGATGATGCCGTGTCCTCTGCATTTTCTTGTATACCTGCTTCTTTTAAGAGTGTTTTTAATCTCTCTTCTCTGTAATCTGAGGCACTTATTTTTTTCCAATTTTTTTCCAACAGTTCGTTTGCTTTGTCTACATCGTATGGTGTTTTTTCTATTTCAGGATTGTACCCAGGAAAGCCTGGAAGAACGGGACTATAGATAACTTGTCCTTCATCTTTTAGTGCCTCACGCAAGATACGATCTTTATCGATTGTGTATGAGAGGGCTGTTCGGACATCTTTATCTTTGAGAACAGGTTCTTTGTTTTGGTTAAAGAATAGTGCCGTGTACTGTGGTAATTGCAAGGTAAGCAAAACAATGTTTTTTCTTTCTACTCGACTTTTGAGATCTGAAGGAACAAAACTAATTCCATCGACTTGTTGTGAACGAAGTGCGTCAATGGCTCCCCCTTCATGATCATACTCTGCAAAAAATTTAAACATAAATTCTTTGAGGTATGGTGGTTTGTCGTAGTAATTTGGGTTTCTCTCTAGTTCATACTGAAAGATATATCCCGTACTATCTTTTGATAATTTTTTGAATTGGAATGGACCGGTTCCGATAGGTTGAAGATTTTCTTTGGCAAGTTTAATTCTTTCTGGTGATATGTTTGCCCAAATATGTTCTGGGATAATTCCTACAGTAAGACTAGAAAGAAATGGAGCAAATGGCTCTGACAGTGTAAATTGAATGGTATTGTCTTCGACAATTTCTACTTTTACTCCAAGGAAACTTACTCGAAGTGGGCTTCCTACTAATTCGTCTTGTATTGATTCAAAGGTATAGAAGACATCTTTTGCGGTAAACGGTTCTCCGTCGTGCCAGGTAATGCCATCTTTCAGTACAAAGGTATACACTTTTTTATCTTCACTAATAGTATATTCTTTTGCAAGATCCGTTGTGAGTTGTTGTTGTTCATCAACCCTCATCAATCCATTATATACGAGTCTGGTGATATCGAGATCGACATCATTCGTACTCGCAAACAATGGATTAATGAGCTGAGGGGAACCGACTACGGCTTCGGTATATCTTCCGCCAATGGCGGGAACTTGCTCCCGCTTACTATTTATACTCGAACCAATAATCCATAATCCGCTTATACTAAACAGGATCATGGCTGCACGCAACATGAATTTTTCTCTTCCTGAGAGAATGCGAAATATGTGTCGCAATTGTATGTGATTTGGCATGGTATTTCCTCGCACTTTTCTAATAAGTGCAATATCTTTTTGGTGGCTAATAAGTGGACGCTTCTTTTTGGTCTTTTGTCTTCTTATCAGCTCTGTCCACTCTCGTATTATGCCACTGAAACGATGTTTTGACACATGAATGACATAAAACGGTGTGCCCCATTATAGGGATCACTCCGCGTTAGGTTAGATGAGAATAGCAACGCAGGCTATTCCAAAAAAGAGGATAGACGCCGCAATGGTCATGCGATGTAAAAATAAATCTACCCCTCGTTTTGTGCTTGCAATGGCAGTTCCGGTATTTCCAAATCCGGCACCAAGACCAGCACCCTTATGTTGAATGAGAATGATGATGATTAAGAGTATCCCGAGGACTACCTCCGCGATCCATAACAGATTTTGTAACATACGTGTGTATAAGGTATCTAACAGATATAACAGATAGGTGCAATGACTATAGCAGAGTCTGATAAATTATGCAAGATCTCTTGACAGCCCTTAGGACCTGTGTTATATTATCGGCGATTTATTTTACTCTCTATGAAAGCTGATATTCATCCTACAACTCATCCTGTTGTCTTTGTGGATACTTCTTGTAACCAAGAGTTTGTAACTACATCAACACTTAAGTCTGATGAAACCCGTGATATTGATGGTGTTTCTCACTATGTGCTCAATGTAGAAATTTCATCTGCGTCTCACCCATTTTATACTGGGAAGCAAATCCTTGTGGATACTGCTCGACGTGTTGAAAAATTCCACGCTCGTGTGGAAAAGCAAACTGCAGCTGCATCTTCTCGCAAAGGAAAAAAGACAAAACAATCTGTCCGTGCCCAAGCGAAAGAAGAAGCTGTTGATTCTCAAGAACAAGCAAAAGATACAAAATAGTTGTGATACACGAATAAATCAGTCTTACTTTTTTAGACTGGTTTTTTTGTTATCATAGATCATGTTATTATTATGCTATATGATGGATAAATATATACAACTCAAAGACCGATTTTTTTCACTTGAACAGTCCCTCCAAGATCCGGCTGTTATTGGTGATGCCCAAAAACTCAAAGAGATATCCCAAGAATATACTGAATTGAAATTTTTAGTGGAACAGATTGTACAACTTGGTGAAGTAGAAAAACAACTGACTGAAGCAACTGAGATGCTCACTGGTGAATCTGATGAGATGAAAGAGCTTGCACAAATGGAAATCAAAACGCTTGAAGAAAAAAAACAGCAGTTGGAACAGGCGATTGCCGAACTTAACAGACCAACCGATCCAATGGATAAAAAGAATGTCCTTGTTGAAATTCGAGCAGGCGCTGGTGGCGATGAAGCGGCATTGTTTGCAGGTGATTTGATGCGGATGTACATGCGCTATGCAGAACGAAATAATTGGAAAACAGAAATCATGACAGAAAGTCGTATTGGTATTGGTGGTTACAAAGAAATTATTTTTGCGATTACAGGACCAAATGTATATAAAACGATGAAATATGAAATGGGGGTGCATCGTGTACAACGGATTCCTGAAACAGAAAAATCTGGAAGAATTCATACATCAACCGCGAGTGTGGCGGTGCTCCCAGAAATTGAAGAGACTGAAGTAGAAATCCATGCTAATGATCTCCGTATTGATACATTTTGTGCTGGAGGAAATGGTGGACAAAGTGTGAATACAACCTATTCTGCTGTGCGTATTACCCATATTCCCACAGGGATTGTGGCGCAGTGTCAGGATGAAAAATCACAAACACAAAATAAAATTAAGGCGATGGCGGTGCTTCGGGCACGGATTTATGAAGCAGAACAGGCAAAGAAAAAAGCGGAGCTTGATGCAAAACGAAAAAATCAAATCGGTTCTGGTGATCGATCAGAAAAAATTCGGACGTATAATTTTCCACAAGATCGGATTACCGATCATCGAATTAAAGAGAGTTGGAATAATATTTCTTCTATTCTTGATGGCGATTTGGAATCAATTACGACGGCGCTTCGTGACGCGGATTATGCGGCGATGGATAGTGAATAATATAGTTCGTAGCCAATAGCGTTTTATGTTTACTACTGTTCATTCACTTATTACTCGCGCAACAAGCAGCATTGCGATGCTTGATGCAGAGGTACTTCTTTGCTTTTTCTTGAAAAAGGATAGAGCATTTTTGCGAGCACATCCTGAGTTTGTTCCATCGAAATTTGTGCAATGGCGTTTTTTGCGGGCATTGAAAAAACGAGCAACAGGAACACCCGTGGCGTATATTACGGGAGAGAAAGATTTTTTTGGTCTTTCTTTTTTTGTAAACAAATATACTCTTATCCCTCGGCCAGATACGGAAGTGATGGTAGAAGCGGCGCTTGATGAGCTAAATGGTAAAAAAAGAATAGGAAAAAATATCGTTGTCATTGATGTGGGGACTGGAAGCGGCTGTATTCCGATTGCCGTGCAAAAAAATAAAAGAAAAAACACACCAGAAAAAAAGATCACGTATTATGCGACAGATATCTCTCGAGGTGCATTGCGAGTGGCCAGAAAGAATGCGAAGCATCATGCTGTTGATATTGCCTTTTTTGCCGGTGATATGCTAGCACCTGTTGTTTCTCGCGGTCTGATTGAAAAGAATAACAGAGTCATTATTACCGCCAATCTTCCCTATCTTACGGAAGATCAATGGCAACAAGAAGATTCTATTAAACAGGAACCAAAATCTGCACTGGTGGCGGCTGATCAAGGGCTAGCGTTATATAAAGAGCTGCTTAAACAAGTGCATGAACTGATTTCGTCTCTGATTTGTGTTACGTGCTTTATGGAGATTGATCCTTCGCAAACGGTGCGACTGCGTGAATATGTGCAGCACGTATTTCCAGATGCAAAAATTACGATAGTGAAAGACTATTGCGGTCTTGATCGTATTGTTCGATTTGATACTTGATTTTTTTATAAAACTCGTGTACTATCCTTTCACCATGAAATCAACCCATGGAAGGAGATCAAAAAAATGAAAGAAGCGCGTAACGCAGCGGATGCGATGGTTGTCTTTACAGTCATCAATAAACAAAGGAACTGGAACGTTCACACAGAATTCAATGAGGAAGGTGACGTGCGTGTCACTTACCGCCCAACCGATGAATGTGGGACTTCCGTTTTCTTCATCAGACCTTCGACGCTTCGTGACCATATCAGACACTACCATCAGTCTACTCTCTGATGGATGGTGGCACATCAGGCGTTCCTCGCCCCTATGCAGGGCGAGGAACGCACACACTTTTTTATAACAATAAAAACACCGCTTGATAATTCAAGCGGTGTTTTCTTTTATACACGAATACTCGTTCATGTACACAAGAATGATGACGCGGTGGTGAAAGAGAAATCATGTACACGAACCCGCGTCGGTATTCGTGTACAAAGAGAGAAAATCAGGAAAGTTTTTTCATTCCCTCGAGTGAGGCTCTGGTAGTCATGACCCGAGGGAGCAAAATCAGCTCCAGAATTGAATCCCTTTCCTTTTGGGCGAGCACAACCGTGTGCGCGCCGTTAGGGTCAAGTCTTTTCCCCGTTTGACTTTCATTGACATTGCGGAGCTCTTCCCAGCTCCACCCTCCTTCTCTCAGGAGGTTCATAAACTGAAGAGGCTTCCGACAAACGAGTAGTGGCCAGCCGACCAACCACCTAAGGATGAACCGTTCCTCCCATCCCAGGTCGTTGATCATGGAGACCACCATGAAGCCGCCCACGACGAGGGCACGCCGAATCGCGTATGAAAGTTCACGGATTTTCTCGTCGGACGAGTAGTCCATGAACCCGACGCATTCGACGAGGTCCAGTTTCTCGTTGTTGTCGACCTTTTGCTGCAAGTAATCTTGCAGCTTCATCTTCACGGGAGTAAAGACGTGGGCAACATTCCACTCTTCGGCCATCTTCATGGCCGTGATGAGGTTGTTGCCATTAAGGTCGACGAGATCCCAGGTGACTTCCATGTCTGGGTTCTCTTTGAGAAACTGCACAACTGTCAGGATGGCAACCTCGGCGCTTCCTGCTGCCAAGGAAGCCGCCATGATCTTCTTTTTTCCGCTTTCTTTGAGCTTGTTCAGGGCTGCCAGAAGCGCGGCCTTCGTCATGAAGGCCCGTGCCTGGGTGCCAACCCCGTATGGCTGAGAAAAGAACAAGCTCAAGCCAGGAACCAGTGCGCCCTGCATGGAGTGTACCAACTGATGAAAGTTGTACACAACAAAAAGGGCGACGGGGGTTACGACCCCCTCCCTGAGCATCTCGAGAAAAGGAGAGACCTTCCCGAGCGCCCAGTTCAGGTGCCTCGGCCCGATGGCAAGGCGAACCTTGCTGACCATACGTCCACCAGTGAGCACGTAGCCCACACAAGCGAACGGCAGCCAGAGGGTATAGTACCCCATGACTGCAAACGCCAGGGCGAGCATGAACGGACGGAATTTCCGCCAGTTCTGCTCGATGGCCTGACGCTCTTTCTGCTCGATGGCCATGAAATAGTTGCTGAAATTATGGAGCAAAGACGTCTCCCGGGTCGGATACCCGACCTCGAGACGCTGTGCTCCGGCGAGATCTTCGAATCGCTGTTCGCCGGACGATTGCTCGCCCTTGAACAGCTCTTCATCTTTTTTTCCCCCTTTGCTGGGGGGACCCGATGCGAACAGCATGGACTCCTCCTCCCCTCTATGGGGGGTATTGTTTTTGTCAAAGGATGTGTTGTCAACCGAGACAATATATCCTCTGGCAGGTCGATGTATCTCCAGCAGTTACCGGCACGCTATTGCTGATATCTACTGGAAATACATCATTTTTCTCTCTCAATTGTCAAAGAGCGGACACTCCAGTATAACAAACATTTTTTGATAAAAAAATTCCTGCTATAAAGTAAGTTGGATAGTCTACTAAACCTAGCGAAATTTGTCAATGGTTTTTCCCTTAATCAAAAAAATCGGCTTTCCCGATGATTTTTTTGAGAGATTTTTTGCTCATTAGCATACTATCTTAGTTTTTTGTGTTTACTACCCGTCTAGGGTAACTATGACAAAAAATTTTACATTTCTTCAACGGGAGTAATACCAAGAAGTCCTAACCCTTGTTCCATTACAAGAAGAATTTTTTCTATCAGTTGCAGTCGAAATTGTTGTTCTTGTTCTGGTGCTTTCAGAACCGGACACTCATGATAAAAGCTATTAAAGGCTTGAGCAAGATCCAGGAGATACTTGGCAATAACTGCCGGATTTATAATCTCGCTCGCTTTGGCAGTAATTTCAGGATAAGAAAGAAGATGTATCAATACTGTTTTTTCTGTTTGATGAAGAGTTGTGGACGTGTGTGATGGGACAACGGACAATGAAGCTGCCTTACGTAATATACTCTTGATGCGAGCCGTGATGTAAAGTAGATACGGACCACTATCTCCAGAGATACTTACTGAGGCGTTCATATCAAAGGCGACGTCGTCTGACACCCCTACTTTAAGCATACTATATTTGAGTGCAGCAATAGCAATGAGCATGGCAATATGTTCTTTGTCTTTTATGTTTGACTCTGCCATAACATCTTGCACTTGCGCGATAACTTGTTCGAGTAATGCATCTCCGGTGATAACATTACCGAGTCGTGAACTCATTTTTACGTCTCCTTTGAGTTGCAGATATCCCCCAACAAGATGTTGTTCTTTTCCTGTTGTTTCGGGAAGTACATGTTCAAGTGCTTTGAATACTACTTTGAAATATTCTGTTTGTTCTTTTCCAACAACATGAATAACCTTGTCTGGATGTTGTTGTGTGAAATGTGTAATGGCAAGCCCTATCTCTTTTCCTTCATAGGTGGGGAATCCTTTGCTATTGATAAATACTCTATCATGAAGCCCATATTTACTGCCTTCAAAAATAATAGCTCCCTCACTTTTTTTGAAAATACCTTTTTTTAGATATTCAAGAACGGTTTGTTTTCCAAGTACGTCAACTTCTGATTCAAAATATAACTTGTCGAAGTGTGTATCAAGTTTTTGGTAAATAGTATCAAAATACTCAAGACTCCATTGTCTTGCGGTGGTATAGACATCTTGAATTGTAGGATCGCGGTCGTATACTTTTTGGTTATATTCCAAAATTTCTGCCTTTGCTTGTTCGTTTGTTTCAAATGCTTGAGATCCTGCAGCGTAGGCAGCGCCAAGAAATTCGACTCGTTTTTTTATGTCTTGTGCTGTTTGTGCATGAAAGTTATCAAGATTTTGGTAAATTCCCCATAGCGACTTCGCAATATGCATACCAACGTCTCCTTGGTAATTTACCCGTATGACGGTATATCCGCTATTTTCTAAAATCCGTGAAACGCTTTCACCGGTGATAGTGTTTCGCAGATGACCAAGGTGAAAAGATTTCATGGGGTTTGGACAAGCAAATTCAACAAGATACTTTTTTCCTTTTCCGGTATCATGAGTACCAAATGTTTTTGTTATTTTCAGTAGTGCTTGCTCAGCAAGCCACGCATCATTGAGCGTAATATTTACATATGGTCCTGTGGCAATGACCTGTTTTATTGAGGCGTGTGATTTTTCCTTCAACGTGTTGACGATGCTATTGGCAATTTCTGCTGGATTTTTTTGTTGTTCTTTTGCTAATGCAAAACATCCAAGTGCGACATCACCAAGGGTTTTGTCTGGTGGGATAGAAAAAAGTAGTTGGCCACTGATGCCACTATTATTCAATATTGTAGTAAGTTCTTGCTCTATGCAATTCATACGATTAGGCGATGCGGATAAAAAACCGTTTTCCTTTTTGGATAATGTCACCTGATGTTACTGTTTGTTCAATGTGGTCTACTTTTTTATCATTTATTTTTACACCACCTTGTTCTATGGCTCTTCGTGCTTCTGAACTACTTTTTACCATGTGTGCTTCTACGAGTACGGTGATGATATCCGCGTTACTGGGAGACATTTCAGGAATATCTGTTGGTGTTTGTTTGTGTTGAATAACGGTTTCAAAATGTTGTTTACCCTGTTCTGCGGCATCTTGTCCTAAAAAGGTTTTGGTAATTTCGTATGCAAGGCGAAGTTTGAGGTCGCGAGGATTTTTTTCAGTATCCATGGACTTAATGTCTTCCATTGGCACGGTGGTACAAAGTTCAAATCCACTTTGGATCATATCATCTGTCCAACTCATGACTTTTCCAAACATGTCTTCTGGAGTGTCTGACAGTGCAATCATGTTGCCAGCGGTTTTACTCATTTTTGCGCCCGTATTGTCTACAAGCAGTTTGCCAGTGAGTACAAATTTTTCTTTATTTTTTAGTTGTTTCATGAGAGTTCGTCCGGCGAGCATGTTGAACGTTTGGTCGTTTCCTCCCACTTCTCCATCAACATCCATCGCAACACAGTCGTAGCCTTGCATGAGGGGGTACATAAATTCGTGAAGGTAGATTGGTTTTTCTTCTTCGATACGCTTTTGAAACATGTCTCGTTCTAGCATGCGTTGAACAGTAAAATTACTCGAAAGTTCGATAACGTCAGCAAAGGTCATTTTGCTGTGCCATTCGCTATTGTATTTTACTTCCACGGGATTTTCTCCATCAAAATCAAGAATTTTGGCGGCTTGATCTTTGTAGGTTTGGTAGTTGGAGACTACTTCTTCTCTCGTTAATTTTTGGCGAGCTGATGATTTGTCTGTTGGGTCGCCGATCATACCGGTAAAATCGCCAATAAGAAAAATTACCTTGTGCCCAAGATCTTGAAATTGTTTGAGTTTGAGTAGCGTGATGCCATGACCAATGTGAAGTGTTGGTGCGGTTGGATCGTACCCGGTGTAGAGTGAAAGTTGTTTTCCTTCTTCAAGTCGTGCTTTGAGGAATTCTGTTTTGGGGTAAATGTGTTCTACGCCACGGGTGAGGAGTTCTTGAATTTTTTTTTGGTCAGTACTGATTGCCATACGATGCAAATATACGAATGATACTAATTATACAAATAGGATCTATTTCAATTGGGTAAGTTGTTGCTGTAGTTTTTCTGCTTTTTGTTTTGCTTCTTCAAGTTTGGCTTGTTCTTGTGCAACAACATCTTCTGGCGCGTTGTCTACAAATCCTTTGTTACTCAATTTCTTTTCGAGCATGGTAATAAACGGAGTAACATGATCGAGTTCTTTTTGAAGACGCTCTTGTTCTTTTTCGGCGTCAACTGAGCCAGCTATATCAATAAACACTTCTACTCCTGATTCAACAAATCCAACAAAGTTATCTGATTCACTAATTTCATCTTGAAAGTTAAGCTCTTCAAGTCTGGCAAGACCAAAAAAAAGTTCTTTATTATTTCTGAGATAAGGTTTGTCTTTGTCTGACTTTATTATACATGAAACTTTTTTTGCTGGCTCTATGTTGTACTCGGCACGAAGTGCACGAATGTTTGTGATAATTGTTTTTATGATTTCAAACTGTGCTATTGATTCTAATTGATCTTCCCCTGTTTCTAATGGCCAAGACTGCACCATGAGCATTTCTTCTTTCCCATATACTTCTTGCCAAATTGCTTCGGTAACAAATGGCATGTATGGATGCCACAGTTTTAGTATGGTGTTTAGAATATAGTTGAGGATGTCTGATTTTTCTCCTTCAATTTTTGCGATTTCCAGATACCAATCGGCAAGTTCACTCCAGGTAAAATCGCGAAGTTTTTCGCCTGCCACGGAAAATTGGTATTGTTCAATATCAGCTGACACTGCTTCTACCACGTGATGCAATCGAGCGAGTATCCATTTGTCTGCAAGTGTTTTTGGCTCAGGAGTTTTGATGTCTTGTTGTGGTTCAGTGATGTTTATAAGCATGAACCGAGAAATGTTCCAAAGCTTGTTGGTAAAATTGCGAAAGCCAGCAATTTTTTCTTCGGATAAACGAGAATCATTCCCCGGGGTGGCGCCGATTAAAAGTGATAAGCGAGTTGCGTCTGTTCCATAGGCATTGCACATATCAAGGGGGTCGATAATGTTGCCGAGTGATTTACTCATTTTATTTCCATGTTCATCTCGAACAAGTCCATGCAAATATACTGTTTTGAATGGAATTTGCCCAGTAAGATAGGTTGTCATCATGATCATTCGAATAACCCAAAATGTGAGGATATCGTAGCCTGTTTCAAGAACATCTGTGGGATGGTATGTTTGGCAATCAACAGAATCAGCAAGCCATTGTGCTAATGTTTTTCCTTTGTATTCATCGCCAAGCAATGTACTAAATGTCCACATACCAGCGCTAAACCATGTGTCTAATGTATCAGGATCCCGCTTCCATCCTTCACCCTCGGGCGCCTCCATGCCAACATAGATTTCATCTTCTCTATACCAAGCAGGGATTTGGTGTCCATACCATAGTTGTCTACTGATACACCAATCGCGAAGATTATCGACCCAATTAAAGTACGCTTTATTAAATTGTTCAGGAAGAATTTCAATTTGTTTGGTGTTGATGACGTGTTGCATGATTCTTTGCAATGTCACCGTGTCTCCTGTTTGTATTCCCTCAATTTCACTATGTGGCATGTTGAATTCTTTTTTGACATCGACAAACCATTGTTCCCGAATTTGTGGTTCAATGACTCCCTTTCCACGGCTATTGATAGCAATATTGTGTTCGTAGCTTTCATCAATTTTTACCAATAATCCTTTTTCTTTTAATTTTTTTGCTATTTTGGTTCGTGCTTCTTCTATTGGCATACCTGCGAACTCCCCCGCTATGGGGAGAAGCTTTCCCTCTAAGTCGATCACTTGTTCTTTGTCTAAGCTGTGTCTTTCTGCTATTTCAAAGTCAGTGGCATCATGCCATGGGGTGATGGTCATTGCACCAGTACCAAATTCCATATCAATAGCATCATCTTTAATAACGGTGGCGGTAATTTTTCCATTGATCCACTCACATTCAAATGTGTCACCGTGCTTGTAGTTTTTGTACCGTTTATCATCAGGATGCACGACTATATATTTATCTCCAAATTTAGTTTCTGGTCTAGCGGTCCCAATTACAAACGGACCATACTGAAAATAATAAAATGGGGCTTTTTCCGTTTTTCTGAGAACTTCTATGTTTGAAACGTTCGATTGCATTTTTGAATCCCAATTCACAATACGATGCCCACGATAGATAAGTTCTTCCTTGTACATCGTATTAAATGCAAGGTTTACGGCGTGATTTCTTTTTTCATCAAGGGTGAACGCTTCCCTACTCCAGTCAAGACTTGTTCCCATGCGTTTGGCTTGATTGACGATAGTGTCATGACTATCTTGTGCAAATGCATCAACACGATCAATAAATTTTTTCCGTCCCAAATCATGTCGAGTTACTTGTTCCTCGTCCCACATGATTTTTTCTACTTTTTCTTGGGTGGCTATAGCGGCGTGGTCTGTTCCGGGTAACCAGAGTGTTTTATATCCTTTCATGCGGTGGAATCTGACCATAAGATCTTCGACAGCAAGCATAACAGCGTGACCAATGTGCAGTGTTCCTGTCACATTTGGTGGTGGCAAAACCATAGAAAAACTTTCAGCATCTTCTTTGCAGACACCTTGTTTTATACATTCATCTGGATTAAATAGTCCTGAAGATTCCCATTTTTCATAAATGGTGTGTTCGTATTTTTCTGGTTCGTAGACTTTTTCAAGTTCTTTTTTCATACGTACGGATAACTAATAATCCTTAAATTACTCATTGTTTTTTTTGATCCACCACTTTTTGACAAATGGAAGCGTCAGCGTGGAGAGCCAAAATCCAATTGATGGCACAATGGCATTCACCCACGGGTAAGAAATTCCTGCAATATACATGAATAACACAATGAGTCCATAAGTCATGATAATAACAGAAATTTTTCTCGTAGTGCTCGTTTCCCAGGCTTTATCTTGTTCTACACGAATATTGCGTTTTTCTAACTGTATTATACGATTTTCTAACTCTTGTATGTCTGTCATAATGTGTGAACACAATTAGGGTCCATAATGTAAAAATCGTAACAAATTTGGCTGAGAAAAGCAAACTTTGCATTTTTTCTCTTTTTTGGCTACCTTGTTGACAATATCGGCTATAGTTGGTACACTCTGCTATTACTAAACAATAATTTGATGATATCCATTTTAGTCGGTTCTCTCTCCTATGGCCTTATCTACGATAGACCAAATTACCCAACTCCTTTATACAAAACAGAAAATTTTGATTACGTTTCGTAAAAATGGCAAAGGTGACGCAATTATGAGCGCGTCTGCTTTGTCATTGTTTTTAGAAAAACTAGGAAAGGATGTTGATATTATCTGCGAAGAGTTTACCCCTCCGAAGATGTTTTCTTTTGTAAAAAAAGTCAATGATATTAAGCCCCATTTCCCCCATCTGCAAAAAATGATTGTATCTGTTGATCTGAACCACGCGGGGCTTTCTGATATTTCCTATCAGGTCCGAGATGGCAAGTTGCTTATTTATATTACTCCTGAACAGGGAACGCTTTCTGCTGAGCACGTACAGACGTCATCTACTCCATTTACCTATGATTTAATTATCACGGTGAATACGCAAGATCTTGACTCACTTGGTACTCTGTACCATGACAATATTGATCTGTTTTATAAAACACCTATTATTAATATTGATCATGATAGTGCCAACGAACATTATGGGGAAATTAATCATACAAATTTGACGGTAAGTTCTACCGCAGAAGTATTGTTTCAACTCAAGCAACATATTGGAGAAGAATATATTGATGAAGATATTGCTACCGCCCTTTTGGCAGCAATGATTGCAAACACTCGCAGTTTTAAAAATACTAATGTCCGACCACATACCCTGACGACAGCAAGTAAACTCATGGAAATGGGAGCTGATCGTGAATTGATTATTAAACATTTATATCAAACACGTTCTATCCGAGCACTCAAACTGTGGGGCTATGCCTTGAGCCATTTGAAACATGATATGTCTCTAGGACTTGTGTACACGCTTATTACGAGAGATAATTTTATTCACTCGGGAGCTACACAACAAGATTTGGAAGATATTATTGACGAGTTGATTGCAAATTCTCCTGAGGCAAAAATCATTCTCCTGCTTCATGAGCAGTTAGATGCCAACGGAAATCCAACTATTCAGGGTATCCTGCGAACACAACGACCATTTGACGCCAAACTCCTTACCAATCAATTTGCTCCTAAAGGCACAAAAGAACAGGTCACCTTTTGTGTGAATAAACCACTTTCTGAATCGGAAGCATCGGTGGTTGATCATATTCGAAAAGTACTTCGAGTTATCATGCAATAAAAGTAAATATAATACATACAAAAAAACCGCCTTAGCGGTTTTTTATTTTTTGTTCTATTGTTAAATTAATGCTCGCCCGGTCATTTCTGGTGGTTGTTCGACCCCAAGAATCGCTAAGACTGTGGGGGCAATATCGGCAAGTACTCCTACTGGAGACATTAAACTTAAATCTCCTTCGAGCACATCACCTGAGGGTCCAGCTTGCCCTTTATATTGATTTCCGATGACTAATAGTGGAACTGGATTGTTGCTGTGTTCTTTGTCTTGTTCTCCTGTTTGTAAATTTACTACTTCTTCTCCATTTCCATGATCCGCAGTGATAAGCAGTACCCCGCCTTTGGCAAGAACATGATCTGCTATTTGCCCCAAGGCTCTATCTATTGCTTCACAACCTTTTATCGTAGCTTCCGTTTTTCCTGTATGCCCAACCATGTCGGCATTGGCGAAGTTCATAAAAATTACATCGTACTTTTCTTCCTCAATCACTTTTATTGTTTCTTTCGTTAACTGTGGGGCGGACATTTCTGGAGCTTGATCATATGATGATACTTGCGGTGACGGTATAATCATTCGTTCTTCATTTGGAAACGGTTCTTCTACTGTTCCATTAAGGAAAAACGTGATATGCGCATATTTTTCTGTTTCCGCAATGTGGTATTGGCTTAGGCCAGCTTTACTCACCACTTCGGCAAGACAATTATGAACAATAACGGGTGGGTATGCCACAATGACGGGAGTATCTTTTTCATATTCTGTCATGGTGACGAAGAAAAGATCTTTTTTGTAGGTTCTTTCAAATTTATTAAATGCTGGGAGTACAAATGCTTTGGTAAGTTGCCTTGCTCTATCTGGTCGGAAATTAAAAAAGATTATGGCATCTTCATCATCAACCGTGGCTATTGGTTTTCCTTTTTTTCCAATGACCACAGGGACAAATTGTTCATCGTATATTTCTTTTTTGTATGATGCTTCAATAGCATCTATGGGGTCTTTATAATATTCATCTGAGACTCCTTCTGCTATGGCTTTGTAGGCTTTTTCAGTTCTTTCCCATCGATTATCACGATCTAATGCATAATATCTGCCTGATAACGTGGCTATTTCTCCTCGCTTAAATTCTTTTATTTTTTCTTTGAGCGTGGTAATAAAATCTTTTGCCGTATTGTATCCGGTATCACGACCGTCAAGAAATGCATGGATATATACCTCTTTAATTTTTTGTCTTTTGGCAAAATCAAGCAATGCAAAAAGATGGTCTTGCGCGGCATGGACATTCCCCTGACTTACAATTCCCATAAGATGCAGTTTTGATTTTTTTTCTTTCACGTGTGTTGCGGCGGCAAGAAAAGCTTTGTTTTCAAAAAAACTTCCATCTGAGATGCTTTTATTTATACGGGGAAATGTTTGATAATATACTCGTCCAGCCCCAATGTTTAAATGCCCAACTTCAGAATTTCCCATTTCTCCAAATCCTAATCCCACTTCATTTCCTGAAGCATACACAGCCATGGCAGGGTATTCTTTGAGAAATTTATCTATGTTTGGTGTATTAGCTCTGGTAATGGCATTTCCCGGTGAGTCTGGAGCGATCCCCCATCCATCGAGAATTGCAAGTACTACTGGTTTTGGTCGATCCATAAATATTTATGTAACGTATAAACAGGTACCCCACAACAATTCTGTTATGTGTGTTGTCCTAGGTAAGCAATGACGTTCCTGTCATTTCTTTTGGTTTTTTTATGCCCATCATGCACAGTATGGTGGGAGCGACGTCGGAGAGTTCTCCATTTTTTATTTTTTTTCCTTTGTAGGCTTTTCCTACCACGATACATGGAATGAGGTCGGTTGTGTGTTCTGTCATGACTTCTCCTGTTTTTGGATGAATCATCACTTCTGCATTTCCGTGGTCTGCGGTGATAAGTACTTGCCCATTCATGCCGATGATGGCATCAACGAGTCGTTTTACTTGTTTATCAAGCGCACGAATGGCTTTTTTTGCTGCACTAAAGTTTCCTGTATGTCCTACCATGTCTGCATTAGGAAAGTTTACTGCGACAAAATTATAGCCGTTTTTGCGTATTTTTTCAAGTATAACAGTAACAATTTCTTTTGCGTGCATAGCGGGATAATCTTTGAAATTCCTCACAGTGCCAGAAGACACTAACATTCGTTCCTCCCCACAAATTGGATCGGCATACCCTCCATTGATAAAGTAGGTGACATGCGCGTATTTTTCTGTTTCTGAAATATAGAGTTGCTTGTATGTTTTTGGGATCACACAAGGGAGACTGTTTACAATATCAGGACTGGGAAACGCGGTAAACATTCCAGGAAGGTCTGGACCAAAATCTGTCATGGCAACAAATCGAA
>Ga0066640_10000765_pt1 | contig 19091 bp, 22 predicted proteins | sample CryGeyCG2114_020_2_FD_59505 | JGI IMG/M metagenome (GOLD analysis project Ga0066640, IMG submission 59505) | Groundwater microbial communities from aquifer - Crystal Geyser CG11_big_fil_rev_8/21/14_0.20 | ecosystem: Environmental > Aquatic > Deep subsurface > Groundwater | place: USA: Utah... | reverse complement strand
GGCGCTTCGTACACAACAGATGCACTCGTAAGTCCTGACACAGGCCGCGCCTCGTAATGATTCTCTATCATGATCCCCACAAGATCCGGATCTCTCTGTGATGCAATATCAACACACACACCATCTATCGCGCGACGATATTCGCAGTCTTCTGCCACCGCTTCTTCTAATTCAATGAGGGTGTCCCCTGCGTGTGTCGCTGTGGACGGCGTATGGAAAAATACCACCCAAAGCAAGATGAGACCAAGCAAGGTCACTCCTGCTGAAATGAAATAGAGTGGGGAAATGGATTTGAGTTTGGTGAGGAGGTGATGCATAGTTGTGTAATGATAACAAATCAGAGACAAAGTGGCTACAGGCTTTATTCATACACCCGAAATTTTTCGCATAGCCAAAAACCAAATATAACAAAACCCGACCAATGATCGGGTTTTGTTTTTCAGATGCACGGTATGCTATCAACATTACTTTTTCTTTTCGTCTTTCTTTTCGTCTTTCTTTTCTTCTCCTGCCTCTGCATCCTCACCTTCTTTCTTCTTTTCTATTTCAATTGCAGTGACATCTCCGACTTGGCTCTCTTCCATGGCCTTCAGTGCATCTTCAGACAACGGTGCAAGTACTTTTGCAACCAGTCCATCACCATGTTCAACAATCGTAACACCAGTCGGAACAGGGAGATCCTTTATATGGATGGCATCATCAAATGTTGTAAGAACAGTTATGTCGACATCAATATGATTTACGAGATCTTTTGGTAAACATTTTACTTCTACATCTTCTCGTTGCATATTGAGTGTTCCGCCGAGCGCCTTGACTGCCGGTGCTTCGCCAATAAAACGAAGCTCAACTGTCGCATGCATTTCTTGACTCATGTTTACTTGACGAAAATCAACATGAGTAAATCTATCCTTTAGTGAATCAAACTGTACATCCTGAATAAGTACTTTTGTCGGCTCACTCTGTCCCTCGATAGTAAAATCGATCAAGGTCGATTCACCGGCTTCTTTGTATAATCGTTCAAAGGTAAGCGGATCGACACTCAAAGAAACAGGTTCAATTCCAGACCCATACAGTATTGCTGGAATTCGACCCTCTGCTCGATCCTGTGTTGCATGTCCGGCAATTCGTTTCTGCGCGGTAATAATAGATGACATACATTGTTAATTCATTACAAATAAATCTTCGATTCGATGCGCTTTTTTTTGCGTTCCTGTGAGAAATGTGTGGAACGCAAACAGTTCATCTTCGTGAATCGGTGTCGTACCAATCACACGATCAGCATCTGCCGCAGACAAATCTGTCGCCATTCCTACTGATCCCATACCAAACTGCGATATTGTGAATAACGAGAGAATGGCATGAGTGCATGCGTTGCATGTCACATGGAGCAGATGGACATTTTGGTATGTCTCCACCACATGAATATCAGTCTGTTGAAATGTTGCCTTACACGCGGGGCAGTGTTTCAGTAACTGAAGTCCTTTGTACTCTGGGGAGGTATTCCCTTCTTGTTCATCTGAATGTATCTTCATATCCAAAGCGAAAAAAATATATCATAAGTATACCGAATCGTCAAGAGTACGTCCAGTGGGACAGTACGTATGTATCCTACCACTAGCCATGAGATCTTGCGATTGATTCTACAATACCAATGAGCAAAAGATTGATTACAAGAGAAGAACCTCCATAACTGAGAAATGGAAGGGTCACTCCGGTAACAGGGAGGACGCCGGTCGCCGCGCCGATATTTACAACGATCTGCACAAAAAACAAAATGGCAATCCCCAAAAGTACAAACATAGTAAAATCATCCCGACATCGTTGGGTCAACATCACAATACGCCACAACAACACTGTGTATAAAATAAAGATAGCAACCACTGCGACAAATCCCAGTTCTTCTGCAATCACTGCAAAAATAAAGTCAGTCTGAGCCTCCGGTAAAAAATGTAACTGACTCTGCGACCCAAACCCAAGCCCACGACCCACGAGATTGCCGGCACCAATAGCAATAATAGACTGAGACACATTGTACCCACTCCCAAGTGGATCAGCACTCGAATCAAAAAAAGTCACAAGACGCGCCTTTTGATACGGCGCAAAAAGAAAAAACCAGCCAAGCACAAACATACCGATGCCAGCCCCAAGGAGCAAGAATATATATCGTTTTTTTGTATTACTACACAACAGCATGCCGAACCAAATAGCAAGCAATATGAGTGCGGAACCAAGATCAGGTTGCATTAAAACCAATCCAACATACAACCCAACAACAATCAGGGAGCCGAGGACAAATTGCCATCGATAATACTGCCGACCATGCCGATAAAACAACCACGAAAGAAACAAAATAAGGGACACTTTTGCCAATTCTGCCGGCTGAAGAGAAAACCCAGCAAATCGAAACCATCCGGTCGTACCACGAACCGTGACACCAAATATGAGGACGCCAACAAGGAGCAGGAGTACCCCGATATACGCCACACGAGAGAATGACTGATAAAACACACTATGCACACTGGCGGCAAGAAGGAGTACACCTACACCCAGGACAAATGCTATTGTCTGCACAGGAAAAAACGTGAGTGTATCCCCTTTTGACAGATCCACACTGTAGATACCCGTAAGACCGATTGTCGTGAGTAGTGCAACAACGAGAAGGATAATCCAATCATACCCCCGCATCAATATAGAAAGTCTTTTTGACATAGGTTCCTTTTCAAAAAATACCCCGCCTCTCTATCTGTTCATATATTCGTCCGCGTCAAAAAAATTCACAAGTGGGTATACGGTTACCTCACTCACGTAGATGTCGGTGGCAAATAATGAGAGTGCCACATCACGCGATGTCATGGCGAGAAATTCGTCAATAGTTATGAGCGCGATACCTGTTCGTGCATTGCCGTCTTCAAAGGAAACATAAAACTGCGGTGTCCAGTAACTAAACACCGAATCATTTGTGACCATAAACATAACACCATTCCCTGCAGTTCCTTGCTCTGCTGCATACGAAAACGTCGTACTACTCACAGAAAAAATATGTCGTTCTGTAAGGTAGGCAGGCACGTCAAATACCAGATGTGGGTCAATACGCGACCACGAAACACTCACAACATGGAAACGAACCGCACTTGGTCGAACTCCTAAAGATACGCCGAGCACTGCGAGTGGCTGACGAACCCCGGGCATCACCACGAGCTCCTGCTCGGTCGTGACGCCACCCCCATACGAAAACTGATACCGAACACGCGCAAGCCACCTATCATTTGTGTTTTCTACATCAATAACAAAATCATACACACCCTCCCCACTCTGAAATACAGTTGGCGCGGAAAATTGTAATGGGCGAGCCATGTATCGCCGTTGTTGCAGACTATAGTCCTCGAACTCAGCAATTTGTCCCGCGAACATACGTTGATCCTGTCCATACCCTACCACTGCATATTCAACCCACCCCCAACATCCGTATCCAAGCAGCGCAATATCAAATAACATAAAACAAAGAACAAAGAAGGCACGGAGGCGATCTTTGTGTTGCACATACCACGTCCCAAGACGAAGATCCCGATTGGAAAAACCGCCGACAGGATCGACATATTGTGACAGGGTGTTTTTTGTTTTGTTTTTGCCAAACATACAAAAGAATGGTGTGCAGTGATGTGCATAGTATAACAAAAAATATTGAAAGATTGAAGATGAAAGGTTGCGGATACAACAAACATACATCTCGAGAAACATGTACGTTTGTATGACAACGTCTTCAGTCTCTCCTCAACACAATGTTCTTTGGCAAATGCCATTGCAATCAATACTGCCATTCCTCCCCTTGAATGCACTCCTCTCTTGTGCTACAATGAATGCACTTTTATATGATGAACTCTTAGGAAGATATGCCAACATCTACCCCATCAAAACAAAAAAAGAACGTAAAAAAAACAGATGCCTACGGCGCAGGACAGATTACCGTCCTCGAAGGGCTCGAAGCCGTGCGTAAGCGTCCGGGCATGTACATCGGATCAACCGGTCCGCGCGGGCTGCATCACATGATCTGGGAAGTCGTGGACAACTCGTTTGACGAAGCCATGGCCGGCCACTGTGATACGATCACACTCACACTAAAGCCCGACCACTGGATCTCTGTGACTGACAATGGACGCGGTATTCCTGTCGACATTCACCCAAAGAAAAAAATCAGTGCGCTTGAGCTCGTCATGACCCAGCTACATGCAGGAGGAAAATTTGGAGACGGTGGATACAAAGTATCCGGAGGTCTGCACGGTGTCGGTGTTTCAGTGGTAAATGCGCTCTCTACACACGTAAAAGCATTGGTAAAACGGGATGGAAAACTCTGGCTCCAAGAATATAAACTAGGTAAACCTGTTGCAAAAGTAAAACCCATTGGAAAAGCAACCGGCACTGGAACAACGATCGAATTCCTCGCTGACACGAGTATTTTTGAACATACTGATTACAACTGGAAAACCATCATCGACCACCTCCGCCAACAAGCATACCTTACAAAAGGTATCCGTCTTCATATTATCGATGAGAGAACAGACACTGAAAAAGAAAAAGACGATTCCGCACTTCCCATTCATGGCGCGTCGTATCAATTTTATTTTGAAGGCGGTATCGCGAGCTACATCAAACACATTAACAAAAACAAAGAAGCAAAACACGAAAACGTTTTTTATGTAGAAAAGCAAACAGACACGGTCGCCGTAGAAGTTGCACTGCAATACACCGGCGACTACCAAGAATCGCTCCATGCCTTTGCAAATAACATTACGAATCCTGATGGCGGAACACACGTGGCAGGATTTCGCAGTGCGCTCACGAGGACGCTCAATTCGTATGCACGAAAAAAAGGAATTCTCAAAGAAAAAGATGTCAATCTCACAGGAGAAGATGTCCGTGAAGGACTGACCGCAATTGTGTCTGTAAAAATTTCAGATCCACAGTTCGAAGGACAAACAAAATCAAAACTGGGCAATCCAGAGGTAAAAACAGCTGTTGAGACTGCCTTTGGCGAAGCATTGGAAATTTTTCTCGAAGAACATCCACGCGACGGCGAAGCAATTATTGGAAAATGTCTCCTCGCGGCCAGAGCTCGAAATGCCGCGCGTGTTGCCAGGGAATCTGTATTACGCAAAGGCGCGCTCGAAGGATTTACATTGCCGGGAAAACTCGCGGATTGTTCGAGTAGAAAGGCAGAAGATTCTGAACTCTATATTGTAGAGGGAGACTCAGCCGGAGGATCTGCAAAACAAGGACGTGATCGAAAAACACAAGCTATCCTTCCGCTCAGAGGAAAAGTATTGAATGTCGAACGCGCACGACTGGATAAAATTCTTACCAACAATGAACTCAAATCCCTCATCATCGCCATGGGAACGAATATCGGCGAGATGTTTGATATAGAGAAACTCCGCTACCACCGTATCATCATCATGACCGATGCGGATGTTGACGGCGCCCACATCCGCACCCTCCTATTAACACTCTACTTCCGCTACTTTCCACAACTTATTGCTGGCGGACATCTCTACATCGCCCAACCACCGCTCTATAGTATAAAGAAAGGAAAAGAGTTTATGTGGTTTTACAACGAAGGTGCGCTCGAAACATATCTGAAAGAAGAAGGCATTTCGGTCAATGTTGACGACATTGCAGACGAAGCAATAGAAGGAGAAGAGCTCGAAGAAGAAGGAGAAGAAGATACAAAGAAAAAAGGGACAAGTAAAAAAATCAATCTTCAGCGGTACAAGGGTCTTGGAGAAATGAATCCGGAACAGCTCTGGGAAACAACGATGAATCCGGAAAACCGTGTCCTCAAACAAGTCCGAATCGAAGACGCTGAAAAAGCAAGCGAGGTCTTTGATATTCTCATGGGCAGTGAAGTGCCTCCGCGAAAGAAGTTTATCCAGACGCATGCGAAGAGTGTGAAGAATCTTGATATTTAACACTCCTCCCCTCTTAGGGGAGGTTGGGTGGGGTTGCTCGCAGTACGAAAACCATCCAAACAAAAAACATCCCGACTCAATCGGGATGCTCCATCTTCACTCCCTTCGAAAAAATCTGATTTGAAAAGAATGAGGATTCGGTGACATACTGCGCAGTAGCTGTCACCATCCTCTATTTATCCACTCCTGTCAACCTTGACAATCCACACCCAGTATAGTATATTCATCTCGCAATCGGGCAGAAGCCCTTTTTTTAATAGACAACAGTCCACGGACGACAGACAACAGCAGGTGTTCATTAACACATCGACTGTAATCCATCGACCGTAGTCCGTCGACCACCTATGACCAAAATCACCACCTACTTTCGCGAGGCCCTCTACGAACTGCGCAAAGTCACCTGGCCGACGAAGAAACAAACTATCAATTACAGCATTGTCGTCATTGCCCTCACCATAACAATGGCAGTATTTTTTGCACTCCTCGACTATATCTTTACCCGACTGCTTGGCCTCATCATTTAGTCAACAGACTACGGTCTACAGCCAACTGTCATTGGTGCAAAGCTGTAGTCCGTAGTCCGTAGACCGTAGACTATTCTCCTATGGCGAAACAAACCCTTGACCTCGGAAAACGCTGGTACGTGCTCCACACCTACAGCGGGTACGAAGAAAATGTAAAACGAAATCTCGAGCAACGTCTTGATACATTTGACATGGCTGACAAAATTTTTCAAGTTCTCGTTCCAAAAGAAAGAAAAATTAAAATAAAAAATGGAAAACGACTCACGGTCGAAGAAAAAATATTCCCCGGCTACGTTCTTGTGGAAATGATTGTGACAGATGACTCTTGGTACGTCGCCCGAAACACACCAAACGTCACAGGCTTTGTCGGATCAGGAACCACACCGACGCCGATTGATCAAAAAGAAGTCGATGCACTTATGAAACGCATGGACGTGGAAGATCCATCGCATAAGATTGACGTCTCTCCAAATGAACCGGTCAAGATCATTGACGGTCCATTCAAAAACTTTGAAGGAAAAGTAGAAAGTGTTGACGAACATCGTGGGAAGGTGAAAGTCCTTGTCAACATGTTTGGTCGCGAAACACCGGTCGAGCTAGATGCGTTGCAGGTGAAAAAAACATAGACGACAGACTACAGTCGACAAACAACAGCACTTTCTATGGGAGGATATTACAAATTTGAAAAGCTGGAGACTTGGAAACGGGCAAGAGAATTCCTCAAAGTTGTGTACATCATTTCAAAAGATTTTCCAGATGATGAAAGATTTGGACTGACATCCCAGATGCGGAGAGCAACTCTTTCAATCGTATTAAACATTGCAGAAGGTTCCCAAAGAAATTCAGATAAAGATTTTGTTCGTTTTTTGCAGATCTCGTATGGGTCTCTCCTTGAAGTTGTGAGCTGTTGCTATACAGCAAAAGATCTTGGATATCTGAGTGAAGAACGATTTTCCTTTATATACAATAAAAGTCACATCGTTGCAAAAAAAATTAATTCACTAAAAAAGACATTAACAAAATAAACAAGTAGTATTGAAATGGAGTGTCTCATATATTGGGAGCTTCTCACTCCATCACAGTATTTCTTATCCAAAGTCTGTAGTCAATAGACTATAGGCTGTAGTCCAATGGTATGGCTAAAAAACTAACCACCCAAATCAAACTCCAAATCATCGGCGGCGCGGCAAACCCTGCGCCACCGGTCGGTCCGGCACTCGGACAACACGGACTGAACATCCAAGATTTTTGTACGCAGTTCAACAATGCGACTGCAGACAAAAAAGGTGATGTGGTACCTGTCATCATCAATGTCTACGAAGATCGTACCTTCGACTTTATCATGAAGGTAGCGCCGGCAAGCGCGCTCATTAAAAAGGCGCTCAATCTGAAATCCGGTTCCGGAAATCCGTTGAAAGAAAAAGTCGGCACCATTACAAAAGCACAGCTCCGAGACATTGCTGAACAAAAAATGCCAGACCTCAATGCACACGACATCGATGCTGCTATGAAGATTATCGCGGGGACTGCTCGTCAGATGGGTGTCACAGTGGAAGGATAATACCACCGCCCTCCCGAACACAGAACGACTGGAAAAGGTCTGCTCACACAACATCTGATAAAACCAAATACAAAAACTCGCCGATCGGGCGAGTTTTTGGTATACTTATTGCCACTATGAAAAAATTGCAGTGTACGTTCTACAACATTCCAAAAGAGAACCAGCCATACATGCGAAAAAAACTTCGTGGATTTTCGGTACAGATGAAGGATACTCCATTGTGCAACGATACTATTGAACCAAAGACAAACATTCTTGGCATTTTTGTAGACTCACCAGTTACACATACGGTGATCAAAAAACTTCCTGCACTGAAACTGATTGTCACCATGTCAACAGGGTATGATCATATCGCAGTGACTACTGCAAAGAGAAAGAACATCCCTGTCTGCAATGTGCCAAACTATGGGGGACACACGGTCGCAGAACATACCCTCGCACTCATGCTCGCACTATCAAGAAAATTATTCCCTTCGATAAAACGCGTAAAAGAAGGCGTATACGATTATCATGGACTGCGAGGATATGATATACAGGGCAAGACCATTGGTATCATTGGAACAGGACGCATTGGCATGCAGCTCGTACGGATGCTCCAGGGATTCGATGCAACAGTCATCGCGTACGATCCATGCCCAGACACACCTGCACAAACACTCTACAATTTTCAATATGCGACATTTGAACGGCTGATACGGACAGCTGACATCCTCTCTCTGCATGTACCGCTCCTTCCCGAGACAACGCATCTGATAAACAAAACCGTACTCAAAAAAATGAAGCATGGCGCCTACATCATAAACACGGCACGAGGTGGACTGATCGATGCCGAGGCACTTGTAAAAGCGCTTGATGATGGTACGATAGCAGGAGCAGGTCTTGACGTACTCGAAGACGAAGGCTTGGTAGAGCACCACGAAGAACTGTTCGGAACACAGCATGAACCACGTCGTATGAGATTAAATCTCATGAACAACATACTCATTGATCACCCGCACACCATCATCACCCCGCACAATGCATTCAATAGTACAGAAGCAATCACCCGCATCATGGATACGACCATCGAAAATATAACATCCTATGTCCACGGCAACATTCAAAACGACGTTACGAACATATAAGTACCTCTGTACATGGTTCATGGTATGCGCAGTACTTTTTTTTATTGGCGCAGGCTGTAGCACAGCGCCAAAAGAGCAAGATCCGGACACCACTTCTACAACACCAACAACAGTGGTCGTAAAAAAACCGGCCAATGTTGATACGATTGACTACGCCATAGCGGCATGCGAATCACGCGGGTATGTTGCCGTACTCACATACGATTCGGGCACAAAGCATACAAACACGTTGTGCAAATTTCACGATGCCTATGCCTGTGATGCGCTCCAATTTTTGATGGGACAATGTACGACTACATCCACAAACAGAATCTATCTTGTGGCAACAAACGGTATTCCAAAAAATCTCCGCACCTGTACAGAGGACGAGACACCGGTCTGTGGAAACGATGGCGTCACCTATGTAAATAGTTGTATCGCCGCGCTCCAACAAGCGACCATTCTTCATACCGGTGTGTGTACAGAAAAAGAAATCGTAGCAGCCTCCCCGCCACCATCGGCAGTGACTACTCCGATCACAACGCCACGTGGCGGATCAAGTGGTACAAACCCATCCGCGCCTCCAACAGGAACTCCTGTCTGGACAACATACCTCTTTAGCATCACCGGAAACCGGACAACCGGTCCGGGAGCACCAATAAAAGAAGCGTGCACCTATGATGAAACGCGCGTATTCTACATGGAAGAAGGCTGTCCTGATTGTTTTAGCACACTCTATGCCAACACAGGAACGGTACTCTGCTACCCACATAATGATATACAAAACGAATGCCCGAGCTATTTTGATAAAGACACCCGATCAGCGCATTGTAAAAAGATATAACACCCTTGACAAAAAGACACTATTCACGTAGGATATTCAACGTACCATTCCGGTACGTTTTTATATATATGTGGGACTTGTGGGTATCCAATCCCCAAGGTTTGCACCACTCATCATATATCCAGATGCATCCGTATACTAGGATGAATCGGGTATCCCCATAGCCGTATGTCAAAAAGAATGAAAGAGCTCAAGACAAAAGTCAATAGTACAAAAACCTATTCTCTGAACGATGCCATTGCACTCGTCAAAGAAACCAGCAACGTCAAATTCGACGCGTCTGTTGAATTGCATGTCCGCCTTGGTATTGATACAAAAAAAAGTGACCAACAAATTCGAGCAACAGTGACCCTTCCTCATGGAACCGGGAAAACAAAACGTATTGCCGCATTCGTCGGACCAAATGACGAAAAAGCCGCAAAGGATGCTGGAGCGGATCTTGTTCTTGGTGAAGAAGAAATCAAAGCAATAAAAGATACCGGAAAAATTGATTTTGATATCGCAGTTGCAACACCGGACATGATGCCAAAACTCGCGATTGTCGCGCGCGTCCTCGGTCCAAAAGGTATCATGCCAAACCCAAAAACTGATACGGTTGACAAAAATGTCACAAAAATGATTGAGGCATTAAAAAAAGGAAAGGCTGCTTTTAAAAATGATGATACGGGAAATGTGCATCAAATCGTCGGGAAAGCAAGCTTTGATACAGAAAAACTTGCAGACAATATCACGACATTCCTTGATGCGTTGAAAAAAGCAAAACCATCCGGAACAAAAGGAACCTATTTAAAGAGTATCTATCTCACGAGTAGTATGGGGCCAAGCGTGAAATTCGTAGTGGACGAAAAATAATATATATCATATATACGCAGACGACCAAAAAAAGCCTTTTACAAAAGGCTTTTTTTGTATAGACCTCCTGCAAAAAACACGCTTGCCTCACACGCTCAAACTTGATACACTCCTTAGAGACTGTGCAGAACCTATCTAACCCATTTCATTATGTCAGAATATACTCGCCCGGACTGGGATCAATACTTCATGGAAATTGCAAGAGTAGTCGGTCTCAGAGCAACATGTGATCGAGGTCGTAGTGGATGTATCATTGTAAAAAATAAGCAAATCCTCGTGACAGGATACGTTGGGTCCGCATCAGGACTCCCTCATTGCGACGAAATCGGTCATCAAATGAAAACAATGAGACACGAAGATGGACACGAAAGTCAGCACTGTGTGAGGACTGCCCACGCAGAACAAAATGCCATCATTCAAGCTGCAAAAGTAGGAACACCCCTCGAAGGTGCTACGTTGTATTGCAAAATGACACCCTGCTCCGTGTGTGCGAAAATTATTATCAACGCAGGAATAAAAAATGTCATCTGTGAAAAAAGATATCATGCGGGAGAAGAAAGCGAAGAAATGTTCCGTATGACAGGAATCACACTGAACTTTGTTGATGAAAGTGTGGAGAAATATGATAATCAGTAAAGAAAGCAAACAAGTATCCACGTTGGCAAGTAACTGAACTGCATACGTACCAACGTGAATACGTACATACTATGAGCAAACTCATCCTCGGCATCACCGGTGAAATGGCTACTGGCAAAACCACCATTACAGAGTATATAACAAAGCATCATGGAGGCATTTCCTTTCGCTTTTCTACCATGCTTCGCGATATAGCACAAAGAATTCATGTAGAAGAGTCGCGTGAAAACCTCCAAGCACTCTCTACTGTACTTCGCGCAGAATTTGGCGACGACCTTATGTCAAACGTCATTGCAAAAGATGTTGAGAAAGCTCAAGGCGATATTATTATTGTAGAAGGAATCAGACGACCGAGCGATGTCACATATTTGAAAAAGCTTTCCGGTTTTCATCTCATTGGTATCGCGGTTGACATGCGAACACGGTACGAACGAATCATTCAAAGAAATGAAAATCCCGATGATCAATCAAAAACATGGGAAGCGTTCCAAGCAGAACAAACACAAGAATCTGAGGAAAAAATCCAAGACATACTCCGGGAAGCAGAAATAATCATTGACAACAATGGCGACCTCGCCTCGCTCCATGCGCAGATAAACGCATATATCGCATCATTTACCTCATAAAACATTTGTATGGACATTCGTATCAAACGCATTGACACCTCACTCCCCTTACCGGAGTACAAAACTGATGGGTCAGTAGCATTTGATATCTACGCAAGAGAAGATGCAGTGGTGGAGGCGCAGTCTCTCGGACGCATCCCAACAAATCTCATCATCGCCACGCCTCCCGGATACGGACTGGTGCTCTCTGCACGGTCAAGCCTGGCGAGCAAAAAAGGATTGTGGCTGGCAAATGGCATTGGTGTCATAGATCAAGACTACGCAGGAGATGGAGATGAAATACTGCTCTCTGTCTACAATTTTTCCACAACACAAGTATCCGTTGAACGAGGCGAACGAATTGCTCAGGGTATGTTTGTGCGTATTGATACGGCATCATGGATAGAAGTCGAGCAGATGGATAAAAAAAGTAGAGGAGGATTTGGGAGTACGGGGAAATAAAAACCAACAATATGCTCTCCTACCTCACCATCGTACAACATATCCTCGACAACGGTGTCACGAAAGAAGACCGTACCGGGACAGGAACACGTGCCGTCGCAGGGGCAATGTTCGAGCATGACATGAGCACAGGCTTCCCTTTGCTCACCACAAAAAAAATGCCATTTCAGATGATCGCAACCGAACTTGAATTCTTTATCAAAGGATATACAGATAAACAATGGCTGAGAGAACGAAACTGTCATATCTGGGACGAATGGTGCAATCCAAAAAAAGTACCGTACGGACATGATGAAGAGACAAAACAAAATATGGCAAGTGAACGTGATCTGGGCGCCATCTACGGCTTTCAATGGCGACATTTCAATGCGCCGTATGACAACTGGGATAGTAATTATGAAAACAAAGGAGTAGACCAACTAACACAGCTCATTGATCTGCTCAAAAAAGATCCATCCAGCAGAAGAATGGTCGTATCCGCATGGAACCCACAACAACAGAATGAAATGGCACTCCCCCCATGCCACTGGGCATTCCAGGTCACCGTGCTTGACGGTAAACTCAATCTGCTCTGGAACCAACGCTCTGTAGACGTCATGCTCGGGCTTCCGTTCAACATCGCCAGCTATGCCCTCCTCCTCCATCTCTTGGCAAAAGAGGGAGGGCTAAAAGAAGGACGTCTCATCGGCTTTCTTGGTGACGTCCATATCTACAGCAACCATATTGAAGGAGCAAAAGAACAGCTTACACGCGACCCGAGCACATACCCACTTTGTCGTGTTGAAACAGAACACTTCACATCAATCTTTGACTGGACAGCCGGCGATACAAAGAAAAAGGGGTATGAAAGTTACAACCGAATTTCGTTTCCTATTGCTGTCTAATAGACTACGGTCGACAGACAACGGACAACGGCAAAAAACTGTAGTCTGAAATATTTAGTCTGTAATCCAATGTATGATAACCTTAGTCGCAGCAATTTCAAAAAACAACTGTATCGGCAAAAACAATAACCTTCCATGGCATATTCCGGAAGATTTGAAACGTGTCAAACAATTAACCCTTGGAAAAGTACTCATCATGGGAAGAAATACATGGGAGTCCATTCCAGAGCACTATCGCCCGCTCAAAGGAAGAACAAATGTCGTGATTACTCGAAATGGAACATATCCTCTTCCGGACGGAGTTGAACGATACAGCAGTATTGAAGGCGCACTTACCGCGCATGAAGGAGAAGACATTGTCAGCTTTGGTGGAGAAGGAATTTTTCGAGACATGATTGGCTATACTGATACGCTCGAGATCACTCATGTTGATATGATAATTGAAACATGTGACGCGTTCTTTCCTAACATTGACATGGCTGTCTGGAAAGAAGTCCGGAGAGAAGACCATGTCGGATTTTCGTATGTAACGTACACACGTATATGACAGATGGCATATTCATCGTTCTCTACGGTATCAACAACCTGGGAAAAACAACACAAGCAAAAAAACTTGTCGATCGTTTGCATGCCGAGGGATATGATGCTGTATATATAAAATATCCTATCTACGATCTTGCCCCTTCCGGACCACTCCTCAATGCATATCTGCGTGAAGGCAATCCGTACAATCTAAGCCCCAGAGAAGCCCAGCTCCTCTATGCGCTCAATCGCACACAATATGAACAAGAGCTCATCACGCTCCTGAAAAAAGGGACGCATGTTATTGCAGAGGACTATACCGGAACAGGTGTTTGTTGGGGTATAGGCGCGGGAGTTGATCCCCTATTTATGGAAGAGATAAATAGTCATCTCTACAAAGAAGATATTGCCTTCTTATGTACCGGAAACAGATTTACTGACGCGACAGAACAATCTCATGTGCACGAAACAAACGATGTACTCATAGAGAAAGTCGAGCGCGTTCATGCGTCTCAAGGCGCAGTGCACCATTGGATTCCTATCAATGCAAATGAATCAATCGAAACAATTCATGAAACACTCTGGCAACATATCAAAAAACAAATTATACAGAGTTGAAAAAACCTGTGTTCTTTCGTATACTATGCGTATACTATACCTGTATCTTTAATATAAGTACGTTCCTATGCCCCTTAGTATCACAGACATTATCGTACAAAGCATCGCTCTGTACAAACAGCACACAACACGTTTTATCTCATACGCGATCCTCCTCTTTGTTCCCGGTGCATGTATGACGATATCGAGTGCAATCATCCCAATTCTGATCTCTGATACTCTCATGGTCGGCTTCATGGGTCTCTCCTATCTCGTCTATGTATGTATTGCGCTCATACTCTCACTCATTGGATTTTGGTTTAGCATAACATTCATTCGTGTGATAGCACGCCTGCACGCAAACGAACCGGTAGGAACCATGGTATCGGAATTGCATGCATCAAAAAAAATATTTTGGTCTGCCATCGGTGTAGCGATCCTTTTTTCACTGTCCGTGTTTGGCGGTACGATCCTTCTTATTATTCCCGGTATTATATTTGGTCTGTGGTTTGCATTTTCTCACTATTATGCCATCATCGAAGAAACACCGGTTATCTCATCCATGAAAGCAAGTAAAGCACTGGTCAATGGTCGATGGTGGATGGTGTTCTGGAGATTGGTGTTGCCGACGTTTCTCTTTACCATTGGCATCCTCTGTATCACATACGTCATCCGATTGCCACTGATCTACATCCTTTCGCATACAAACGTCACGTCAGTACTGTTTGTGACATGGGGTGTCATTGCCCAGTTGATACTATCACTCGTCTCAGCACTCCTCGCGCCACTCACGACTGCTGTCCCGGTCATTCTCTATCTTGAACTGAAAAAACATCCAGTAGACGAAGAGAGAACACCCGAGACACAGAAAACGTAACATACAGACAATACCCTGTTCACAAAAAAGCCCTCCATTGATACGCTATACACAAAAGTCCCAAGGTCATTCACTTTCTATGTCACAGTACATCCCAATCATTGGAATGGAGGTCCACATCGAGCTCAAGACAGCTTCGAAGATGTTTTGTTCGTGTAACAATGACTCTGATGAAACCGAACCAAATCGGAATATCTGTGAAATATGTACTGCCCAACCGGGCACGCTCCCCGTCCCAAACAAACAGGCAATCGCATGGACAGTGACAATAGGAAAAGCACTCGGGTGTACAATTCGAGACCTTTCAAAATTCGATCGCAAGCATTACTTTTATCCGGATCTCCCAAAGGGGTACCAAATCTCACAATACGATGAGCCAATTGCAGAGCATGGACAGATCACGCTCGCCCTGACACTTGAAGACAATCCCCGCGATATGGCAGAGATCGGCATCACTCGCGCGCATCTCGAAGAAGACACGGCAAAGCTCCTTCATGACGCGGACGGGAGCACCTTTGTTGATTTCAACCGCGCAGGAACACCGCTCGTCGAGATCGTCACTGATCCTGATTTTCATAGCGCTATTGAAGCAAAAATGTATTGTCAAGAACTCCGCACGCTCATGCGCGCGCTGAAAGTGAGCGATGCGGACATGGAAAAAGGGCACATGCGCTGCGAAGCAAACATTTCAGTACAAGAGGCAGGAACATTTGACATTGTGGACGGTATCGTTACACCCCTGTCAGGACACACACTGAACGCAAAAGTAGAATTAAAAAATTTGAACTCATTCAAAGCTGTCGAGCATGGAATTGAGTATGAAATAAAAAGACAAACAGCACTGATTGAAAAGAATGAATCATGGATCCAGCAAACACGTGGATGGAATGATGAGAAAGGAGAAACGTATCTCCAACGAAAAAAAGAAAATGCAGACGAATATCGCTATTTTCCAGAACCGGATATTCCACCATTTCACCCGATGCAAATCGCTGGCGTTATTTCACTTCCAGAGCTCCCGCAAGCAAAACGGGCTCGATTTCATGACGAATACGGTCTGTCTTATGCAGACGCGCGTCTGTTGACAGACGATGGTGCGTGGGCAAATTTTACCGAAGCTGTCATGAGCGAACTCTATGAATGGATCCACGCGCTCCCGGAAGTACCAGGGGATACCAATGAGATCAGAGAACAAAAACAACAGAAGATCGCTCGACTTGCCGGTGGTTGGATCACCAGCAAACTTGCAGGGGTGCTAAAGGAAAAAATCATGACAATCACAGACATCTCGTTTTCTCCGGAAAATTTTGCCGAACTCATCGCGCTCATCTATACTAAGCGGGTCAATGCCACCAATGCCCAAAAAATACTTCTCATAATGGTAGGACTTGATGTAGACAAAGACCCAACACATATTTTGGAAGAAAAAGGATGGGGGCAAGTGTCTGATGAAAATGTGCTCGCCACGGTGGTCGATGACGTCATTCGAAAGAATCCTGACCAGGTCACACAATTCAAAAATGGCAAGGATACAATTATACAATTTTTAATCGGTATGTGCATGAAGGCCACAGAAGGAAGCGCTGATCCAAAAATAGTGGAAAAGATATTAAGAGAAAAACTTGTATTTCCCACAACAATATAACGTCTCAGTGAGGCGTTATTCCAAATCACGAATGATCTTTTTAAAATCTTTATAGTCTTCTTTTGAAATATCTCCCTGTGTATATTTTTTCCACGCCTGTCGCCCCATACTCCTCTTTGTGCTGAATGAATGTCCCCCACCAATATATTTATGTTCGCTCCCTTCTTTTATAATCTCTTCCAAATGTGCTTTATCAGCAGAAGAAAGATTTTTGTATGTTGCATATTTTCCTTTTCGTAATACTTTTTTCAATGTTTTTTTCGTACCACTCCACCCTGAGGTACTGTAGGTACCACCGGTGTTAATATGAATCCCATCTTGGCCTTCTCTCTGTGCGTTTTTTACAGCTTCTGCTTCAGACGTATGTTTGTCTCGCATCATCTGTCGTATATGTTCATAGCGTAGACGCGTCCGAATCTCATCACGTTGCTCTTCTGAAAGGAGTGGCTGATCTTCAAATCGTTTCGTCTCTCCACTCATAACATGGGCAATCGATGACGAAGCTATACTGGTGTCACTCCCGTACACTCTGTTGTGTACTGCCTGATTCATGGAAACCGTTGCATGGGCACGCTCTTCTTGTTGCTTAAGTGCTGAAATAGAAAAATTTTGCGCATGAACACTGGTCTGTGGTCGCACAGGCGATACTCCCGAAGGACGAATGAGTGGTGCGTGCGTTCCTAACATATAGCAACACTATATCATTCGGAAAGAAATTTCTCAATGAGCGCTTCTGCTTCTTCGTATGTTTTACACCATCGAATGTCCTTATTCCGACGAAACCATGTCATCTGACGACGCGCAAATCGACGCGTATCTCGTTTCAACAACTCGATGCATCTGTCAAGTGTTTCTGTCCCTTCAAAATATGCCTGAAATTGCCTGTACCCGACACCGCTCATGCTCGGCAAATGCCATGCGTATTTTTGTTTCAACAACAGTTCCACTTCTTTCAAAAGACCAAGCTTCATCATCGTGTCAACACGTGCATCAAGACGCCGGTACAATTCCTCTCTCGAAACGTCCACACCTATTTGAAGAAAATCAAACAATGCCTCTCCCTTTTGTTGTTGTTTTGAAAATGATTCACCGGAAAGAATACACACTTCGAGTGCGCGAATAAGTCGTCGTTTATTTTTTTTATCGATGTTCTGCACAGTTTCAAAATCCATTCGCTCGAGAAGATTACAAAGTTCATCAAGTGATTTTTCTTCCAAACTTTTTCGCAGTTGCTTGTTCGGCTCAATGCGTGGAATGTGCAGATTGTCTACGACGGAAGAAATATACAAACCCGTGCCACCCACAAGCATGGGGATATGCCCTGCTTTGTGTATACTTTTTGCACACTTGATAGCACTGTTACGAAACTCTGCCACACTAAACGCTTTGCCCGGATCAATAATATCAGTCATATAATGCGGAATATCATCGACAACATATAATTTTTTTAATCCTGCACGTCGCCACTCTCCTGCCGGTTTTGCTGTTCCGATATTCATTTTCTTATACATCTGACGTGAATCAGCCCCAATAATCTCTCCACTAAACTTTTTTGCAAACCGAAGAGACCAGTCTGTTTTTCCGGCTCCCGTAGGACCGAGGAGAACAATCATTTTTGGCAATTTTGACATTTTTTCATCCATAGACGTTATTTTAACCATGTATGCTACGGTGAGTGTATCAATATATACAAGGAAAAACAATAGGTTAAGCGAAATTTTGCTTGACAAACATCTTTATTTGTGGTATACATACAGGATAAAAATTGTATATAATTTTTTGCTATGGAACTAGAAACAACAACACCAGGAATTGATTTTTCAGATGCAGAAAGAACAGCAGAAGCAAAAATTGAAAAAACACTGGCAGAGGCAGAAGCCGGAGAACAACGACGTGCTGAAAAAGCACGGCTTGCACTTTTAGCAGAAACACAAAAAAAAATTGAAGCAAAACAACGTGCTCGTTTAGAAGGTGCATTACAAGAAGATCTAGTGGAAGCGAATACAACATTCATAC
>Ga0066640_10000764_pt1 | contig 19095 bp, 18 predicted proteins | sample CryGeyCG2114_020_2_FD_59505 | JGI IMG/M metagenome (GOLD analysis project Ga0066640, IMG submission 59505) | Groundwater microbial communities from aquifer - Crystal Geyser CG11_big_fil_rev_8/21/14_0.20 | ecosystem: Environmental > Aquatic > Deep subsurface > Groundwater | place: USA: Utah... | reverse complement strand
AATGCAAAATGCAATGTCGGGGAATGCAATGTCGGGCGCAATGACGCCTCCGCCACCGCCGATGATGCCACAACCAACTTCGCAAGTAGCTTCTGCTGCGCCTGTAATGCCAGTAGTGCCATTGCCACCTTCTGCGAAGGCTGAGTCTGATGATTTTGAAGCTTTCCTCAAGCCTAAGAATAATGCTCCGGTTGCGATGATGGCACCGCCGCCGCCACCGATTGCTTCTTATACGCCGCCATCGCCGCCTGTTGCGCCAAGCTTTCAGCCACCTAAAATGCTGAATAATCCTGCTCCTATGTCTATGCCAACTGCCAGTGCAGCCCCGCAAAGACAAGCCGCAACGAGCTTGAACCAACTGCGTCCGATAGCTAGGTCAAGTAGGAATTCCAGTATTTTGCCATCATCCAGATATCTTGGTCGTGATATTCTGGCAGAGGATAAAAGGGAAGATAAGAGGCAGGAAACGCGCTATTCCGGTGAGAATACAAGGCACTCAGCTTTTCATCCAAACCTATAATGCTTAATAAAGTCGGGTCATAAATGTCTGCTAACTCATCTTCAGAAGATTTTGATAGAATCCGCCGTCTGCCGCCTTATGTCTTTGCTGAAGTCAATCGCCTGAAAGCAGAATTTCGCGCAGAAGGCAAAGATATAATTGACTTTGGCATGGGCAATCCTGATTTGCCGACTCCGCCGCATATTGTCGAGAAGATGATTGAGACTGCCAGAAATCCAATCACTCACGGCTATTCAATGTCGAAGGGAATCCCCGGTTTGCGCAAAGCAATTTGTGGTTATTATGATCGCCGTTTTGGGGTTGAATTAAATCCAGAAACCGAGGCAATTGTTACCATCGGCTCAAAAGAGGGGCTGGCGAATATGGCGCAGGCGATAACCAAGCCAGGCGATACTATATTAGTGCCAAATCCAAGCTATCCCATACATTGCTTCGGTTTTGTGATTGCCGGAGCATCGGTTTACCATTTGCCGAAATATCAAGGCAGAAGCCTAAAAGACCAAGTTGAAGAGGCGGTAAAAAAATGCTCGCCCAAGCCGACTGCATTGATATTGAATTATCCGTGCAATCCAACCGCAGAAATTGTCGATTTGGCATTTTACGAAGAAATGGTAGATTTGTGCAAGTTCCACGGGATTTACATTCTTTCCGACTTGGCCTATTGCGAGATATATTTTGATGATATGCCGCCGCCTTCAGTTTTGCAGGTCAAAGGCGCGAAAGATATTGCGGTGGAATTCACAACAATGAGCAAAACCTATTCAATGCCGGGTTGGAGAATTGGATTTGCAGTTGGAAATCAAAAGCTTATCCACGCATTAACCAGAATAAAATCATATCTGGATTATGGTGCATTTACTCCGATTCAGGTAGCTGCCGCAGCTGCACTTAACGGCCCGCAAGATTGCGTTGAAGAAACCAGACAAATCTATAAGGAGCGCCGCGATATCCTGATTAGCGGCATGAAAAACGCCGGATGGGATATTGAAGAGCCAAAAGCCAGCATGTTCGCTTGGGCAAAATTGCCGGAAAAATACCTCCATCTCGGCTCATTGGAATTTTCCAAATTACTGATGGAAAAGGCCGATGTCGCAGTTGCACCGGGGATTGGTTTTGGTGAATATGGCGATGAATATGTGCGTATTGCATTGGTTGAAAATAAACAGCGCATCCGCCAAGCTTGCCGTAATGTGAAGAGGTTTTTGAATAATGATTAAAATCGCAATCGCAGGGCTTGGAACGGTGGGCGCAGGGCTGATACGGCTTATAAATGCAAATTGTCCGGAAGTGAAAATTATTGCGGTGAACGCGCGGGATAAGTCTAAGGATAGAGGTGTTGATATCTCGCAATATCAATGGGTTGATAATGCTGTAGACTTGGCGAGTTCTGATGCGGATATTATTGTTGAACTTATCGGCGGTGAAAATGGTGACGCGCTAAATCTGGTCAAAGCCGCGCTCAGCAACGGCAAGAATGTGGTCACGGCGAATAAGGCAATGCTAGCACATCATGGCGGGGAGCTGGCCAAGCTTGCCGAGGAAAATAATGCTGTGCTTGCATATGAAGCGGCAGTTGCGGGCGGAATTCCAGTCATCAAAACTCTGCGTGAAGGCTTGGCTGCAAACAAAATTGTGGATATAACTGCAATATTAAACGGCACAAGCAATTATATCTTAACCGATATGGCGAAATCGGGCAGGGAATTTGCCGAGATATTGCAGGAAGCGCAGGCAAAAGGTTATGCTGAGGCTGACCCAAGCTTTGATGTTGGCGGAATTGACGCGGCGCATAAAATTTGCCTATTGGCCGCAAATGCGTTTAGCAAGCGCCCGAATTTTGCCGATATTTATGTTGAAGGAATTGAAAAAATCACCCCGTTGGATATAAGTTTTGCCGCAAAATTAGGCTATAAAATCAAGCATTTATGCTACACGCGCGCGCATGAGAAAGGCGTTGAGCTGCGGGCGCACCCATCCCTGATTCCCGCGCATTATGAGCTGGCGAATGTTGATGACGTATATAATTCGGTGGAAATTGCCGCAGATCCGGTAGGAGATATAATCTTAATCGGGCGCGGTGCTGGGGCAGGGCCAACAGCCAGCGCAGTGGCGGCAGATATAATAGATATTATGAATAACCGTAAAACACCAACCTTCACCACTCCATATAATGAAATGGAAGATATGAAGATTATTCCGATTGCAGAAATTGAATCAGAATATTATCTGCGTCTGGAAGTTGATGATGAATCCGGCGTGCTGGAGGAGGTAACGAATATCCTCAAGGAATATAAGATTTCAGTCCGCAAGATTATGCAGGATGAGCCGGAAGATGAGCATGCGCAATTGATTATCATCGCGCATAAAGCTCAGGAATCTATAATGCAGAATGCAGTTGCAGAATTGGCAAATATGGCTAGCGTAGAGGCTGCGCCACAATTAATCAGGGTTTTAACATGAATGAGAATTTAGCAAAAATTACTACAGACAGCAACCAGCTAACATTAGACCGTAATCTGGCATTAGAGGCAGTGCGGGTGACGGAAGCCGCCGCACTTGCCTGCGTGAAGTGGATAGGCAGGGGTGACGAAAAAGCCGCCGATGCCGCCGCCGTGGAAGCGATGCGCCGCGCGCTAAACATCCTGAATATAGAGGGAACGGTGGTGATTGGTGAAGGCGAGCGTGATAAAGCGCCAATGCTATATATCGGCGAAAAAGTCGGCAGTGGTGAAGGGCCGGAAGTGGATATTGCCCTCGACCCGCTTGAAGGTACGACAATATGTGCAACCGGAGGGCCTTCTGCCTTGGCAGTAATCGCAATTGCGCCCAAGGGTGGATTTTTGCACGCGCCGGATGTTTATATGAGCAAAATCGCAGTTGGCGGTGGATTGCCTGATAATATAGTGGATTTGGATGCAAGTCCGGCAGAAAATCTCAAAAATCTGGCGAGCGCAAAAAAATGCGATGTTTCTGATTTGATGGCAATTATTCTGGAGCGTGACAGACATGCAGAATTGATTGCAAAAACCCGTGAAGCGGGCGCGAAAGTTAAGCTCATCGGTGATGGTGATGTTGCCGGAGTTATTGAAACTGCGCGCGGGCATAGCGCTGATATCTATATGGGAATCGGCGGTGCGCCGGAAGGTGTGCTGGCAGCAGCAGCTTTGCGCTCAATCGGCGGGCAAATGCAAGGGCGTTTGTTATTTGATGAAGATGGTCAAAGAGAGCGTGCAAGACGTATGGGAATTGATGATTTGAACAAGAAATATATACTTGAAGAATTGGCGGCAGGAGATGTGATGTTTGCCGCAACCGGAGTGACAGACGGCGGAATGCTGGAAGGGGTGCGCAAAGAAAACGGCTATCTTACCACGCAATCAATCATCATGCGTTCAAAAACCGGTACGGTGCGGATTATCAAGGCTGAGCATAGGATTTAGGCGAGATTAATAATCGTCTAAGCCTTTGTCAGTGCGGGAAACGCTATCTGAGAAAATTGGAAATAAGTCTTTAGCGACGATTGCATCAAGGGAAATTCTGAATCCAAAGGTGAGGAATCTGAGTGCGCTATATTCATCTTCACCAAATCCCGCGCTTTTTAAGGCTTCGTCCAACTCATCCTGTGCAGCTTTGAGCTCTTGTCTGCACACATCTTTTCCCTTGCGGCGCTTTCGCAACTCTATATCATATTTATCGCCAAGCAAGCCTGTGTTGCTTTTGACCGCAACCCATACTCCGCCAACAGATTTCTCTGATAGTATTGTCTGAAGCGGTTCTAAGTTGATTTTTCGGTTGTCATTCATAATTCGGTACTATCTAATTAATTTATGGTAATGTAGGTTAATCTCGATTTAAAATCAATAAATTATTCGGATGTGAGCTTAATCCCTGTATTTTTTCAGTTTTCACTAGACAAAATTCAGGAAATAAATATATTCTGCCGCTCCTGATATTGCCCGGATAGCTCAGTTGGTAGAGCAAGGGACTGAAAATCCCTGTGTCGGTGGTTCGAGTCCGCCTCCGGGCACCACTTAAAAAATAAACCAGCCACGCAACCGCGTGGTTTATTTTTTGAGTGAATGTTTTTTCGGACGAGAACGAAGTTCGAAACCGAGGTCAACAGACCGAGTTACGCGAAGTGCGTAGCACGAGTCAGTCCGCTCCGATGCACCACGCTTTGTGGGTTGCCTATCAATCTTGGATATTATCAATAGATGCAATTTTGCAGACTTCAGCAAGATGAGCGTGGAAAAATTCCACTGCGTGCCAAATAATTTTATATTCCCCGATATTCGGCTATATGTTTGCAATATGAACAAGCAAAAAATATATGTCAGCATCGTGCTTGGAATATTTGTAGCTATGGCCTTTAGCGTGGGATTGTGGATGATAGATGCCGTTGATACCATACAATATTTTGCTGAATTTGATTATGTGGAAGGGGTGATATTTAATCAGATAGAGATGGCAAGGCAGGGCAAGGAAATATATAGCCCGATTTCCGAAGCACCATATATGATTGTGAATTATCCGCCTGTGTATCGCTATGCCGTGTTGCTGCTGGACAATTTCACCGATGATTTATTGATGGCGGGTAGGCTGGTTAGTTTCATAAGCACGATTTTATCTGCGCTGCTTATCTCCGGTATTATACATCATATGCTAGCTGGAAAATATGACAAGCAGACAAGGATTTTATCGGAAATTGCCGGAAGTTTGATATATCTCAATATTTTTTATCCTCAGCATTGGGGGATGACGATGAGGGTGGATATGCTGGCGGTGGCGTTTGCGCTGGCGGGGCTTTATTGCTTTCTCAGAATTCAAAATGAAAACAAAAAACTAGTTCTCGCGGCGATGTTTTTTATCCTCGCTGCATTTACCAAGCAATCTATCATTGCCTATGTTGGCGGATGTTTTGTTGCATGCTTGTTCACAAATCGCAGGCTGGCATTCAAGCTATTTATGTTCATGCTTATCCCTTCGGCAATAATATTATGTGCAGAAATTGTTGCGACAAATGGTGAGTTTTGGTTCCATCATGTCACGGCGAATAAGAATTCATATAGCATACAAGAAGCATTATCTAACGTCGCTGTTTATGTAGTAATGTTATATTATATAATTTTTGTGATGTCGGTGGGATTCGTTTATGCGCAAATCAAAGATTATGTTCAGAAACGAAGAGATGATTGCAAGAATAGCATGGGAAAAAACATATCGCCGAATTTTCTTTTATCATGCTGCTGGATTTTATCTTTTGTCATGATTTTCTCAATCGGAAAAATTGGCGCAAATACGAATTACTATTTAGAATTCTTTGCTTTAGTTAGTATTATTGTCTCAATCCAGATTGCAAAAATGATTAATGAGATAAGTTTATGGCGGGTTGTACTCATAGCAATAATATTTTGCAGTATATTATTGGGCTATTATTATAATCCCCAACCACCCGAAAAAGATAAAGTTTATACGGAATCTATGCTTCATGACATATCTTCTGCTTCAGGAGAAATCATTAGTGAGGATATGGTTTTGCTTACAAGGGCGGGAAGGTATATTTATTTTCAGCCATATATTATGAAGCAATTATTGATTCAGGGCATCTGGGATCAAAGCCCTGTGGTGCAAGCGATAAAATCTAAAAAAGTGGCTAGAATAATCCTGAAGAATGATATAAATAGTTTGCCAGAGAGAGATTCACCTCAAATCCTGAATAGGTTTACTCCTGAGGTGGTTGAAGCGATTAGAGAGAATTATAAGCTAAAAACCCAGTCGGAAAAGATTTTTATTTATGAGCCAAAATAAAAGAATAAGTAGAGGTATAATTTCTGGCATACTAGCCTTTGCATTCATTCTGAATGCGGTGCTGCCTTTTGCGGTTTCGCACGCTCAGCTTCCTCAAGATAATTTTATCGGTAATATTGAGATTTGTACGGCGGATGGTGGCAAAACAATTTCTGCCGATGCGTATAATAAATTGCTTGCAGATTTGAACGGTAAGCTTGAGAAATCCAGTTACGTAAAGAAATCATCCGATAATCTTTTTGCGCTCCCGCAAGCCATAACCTATGAGCTGGAAAGTCCGGTAGTTATTTGTGAAATTTATCATGCTCAGATTTATCTGTTTAATGAGATAATCTATAATTCCATACTTCCGCGCGCGCCGCCGCAAAGCCTTCGTCTAATTGGCTAACCGCCACATCTCAATTTTAAAATTATAATATTTAACGAAGGTATTAACATGAAAAATAATATGTTATGCGTGGCAGCAACGCTTGCTTTTGCTGCAAATCCATTATCCATAAATTCCGCTCAGGCTGATGAGCATATTCATAACCATAACGCAGCGCCCGCGCCAATTGGGGTGATGGGTGACCATGTCCATGAGGAGGGGAGCTTGATGTTTTCATATCGCTATTCCAACATGAAAATGGCGGGGAATAGAAGCGGTACGGATAGCTTAACTCCGGCACAAACGCGGGCGGCGGGTTTTATGGTTGCGCCGCTTAACATGACTATGCAAATGCATATGTTCGGCGCGATGTATGGCGCTTCGGAAGATTTGACGCTGACGGCGATGTTGCCATATGTGCATAAATCAATGAACCATGAAACTGGGGGCGGCATGCGTTTTGAAACCTCATCTGAAGGTTTGGGCGATGCAAAGCTTGGCGGGATATATAATCTCTATAATAACCATAATGAAAATCTGAATCTTAGCTTCGGCGTTGCAATTCCGACAGGCTCGGTGGATGAAAGGGATAATACTCCTGCTATGGCGAATGCAAAATTGCCATATCCTATGCAGCTTGGCTCCGGCACTTTCGACCCGATGCTGGGAATTACCTATACGAATAGCTTGCAAGATTTCTCCTATGGAGTGCAGGCCGGCACAACGCAGCGTTTGGGAAAAAACAGTGAGGGTTATAGGCTTGGTGATGAGTATAATCTAACCGGCTGGGTGGCAACGGAAATCAATGATGTTTTTGGAGCATCCTTACGTCTTGATGGCAAGAAATGGGGCGATATTAGCGGCAGTGATAGCCAGCTAAACCCCGCAATGGTACCAACCGCAAGGCCGGATTTGCGGGCAGGCAGAAGGGTGGATGCGCTTATTGGTTTGGATATACAGCCATTTGATGACAAGCTGCTCAACGGGCATCGCTTAGCATTGGAATTTGGTGTGCCTTTATATCAGCATCTTGATGGCCCGCAGCTTGAGAGTGATTATCGCTTAACCTTAGGCTGGCAATATAGCTTCTAGAAACCTACTAACCACTTCGGCAAGCTATAGTTTCGGCGGGCATATTTGCCGCCCCCGCTCGCCTACTTGGTCACCCCGCACTTGTTGCGGGGTCTGGGTATAGCTATATAGCTCCGGATCGCGCAACGAGTGCGCGATGACGCAGATTTTATGAAACCCGCTAATAACTTCGCCAAAATATATTCTTGCCCCGATGCTTATAAATCTATAGCCTTGGGGCAGGTTATATTTTGCGGAGGAAAAAAATGAAATCTATAAAGTATATCGTGATTATTGCATTATTAGCTTGTGGCAGCGGTTTTGATGCAAATGCAGGCTTGCTCAGCCCAAAAGATGTCAAGGCAGCGAAAGAGAAAAGGGAAGCAGAGGAATTGCAAAGAGAGCTTGACCTTGTGAAGCATAATAAAGATGCAGTTGCCGAATTGCAGGCTATCAAAAACTTGCTCAGCAAGATAGTTTCGCAGAATGATGAGCTTATCAAGAAGATAGATGCAATTGAAGCGGATAAATCGGCTACTCCGTTAGAATAGCCTTCGCAATCAATCCCCAACTTTAAGCGCAGCGATGAAGGCGGATTGTGGGATTTCCACCTTGCCAAACATGCGCATTTTCTTCTTACCTTTCTTCTGTTTTTCCAATAATTTGCGTTTACGCGTAATATCGCCGCCATAGCATTTGGCTGTAACATCTTTGCGCATGGCGGAGATTGTTTCCCGCGCGACAATGCGTCCGCCAATTGCTGCCTGAATCGGGATTTTGAACATTTGCTTGTGGATAAGCTCTTTTAAGCGCTCGCACAAAACCCGTCCACGCGCTTCGGCATTTGAGCGGTGAACCATGATAGACAGCGCATCTACTGGCTCAGCATTGACTAATATTGAGAGTTTTACAATGTCACTTTCCTCAAATTCCGAGATTTGATAATCAAAGCTGGCATAGCCTTTAGTGCAGGATTTTAGGCGGTCATAAAAATCAAAAACCACTTCACCTAGAGGGAGCTTATAGATAACCATGGCGCGATTTCCGACATAGGTTAGCTCTTTTTGAATGCCGCGTTTTTCAGTGCAAAGTTGCAAAACTGCGCCGAGATATTCATCCGGTGTGAGGATTGTTGCCTCAATCCACGGCTCTTCAATCGAATTAATTATAGTTGGGTCAGGCATATCAGCGGGGGAGTGCAGCTCTTTTGTTGAGCCATCTTTCATATGCAATTTATAGATTACGCTGGGTGCAGTGGTGATTAGCTCAAGGTCAAATTCACGTTGCAGGCGCTCCTGAATAATTTCCAAATGCAACAAGCCCAGAAATCCGCAACGATAGCCTAGGCCAAGTGCTGCCGAGTTTTCCTGCGCAAATTCAAAGCTGGCATCATTAAGCTGCAATTTCCCTAGGGAATCACGCAAATCTTCAAAATCAGAGGCATCAACCGGAAATAATCCGCAGAAAACCACGGATTGCGAAGGTTTGAACCCTGCGAGTTTTTCTGCGCATTCTTTTTTATCCTCAGTAATCGTATCACCGATTTTGCAATCTGAAACGGTTTTGATTGAGGCATTAATAAATCCGATTTCACCCGCGCCAAGTTCAGCAAGTTCCACTTTCTTCGGGGTGAAAACTCCAACTGAATCAACAGAATAGGTTGCGCCAGTATTCATCATTTTGATTTTTATGCCTTTCTTAACCGTGCCGTCAATCACGCGTACCAAAATCACCACGCCGAGATATGAATCATACCAGCTATCGACGAGCAGAGCTTTTAATGGCGCATTCGGCAAGCCCTTTGGCGGCGGGATTTTTTGTACGATTGCTTCCAAAACCGATTCTATATTCAATCCGGTTTTTGCCGAAATCTCACAAGCATCATCAGCATCAATCCCGATAACCTCTTTGATTTGCTGCTTGATGCGGGCAGGTTCGGCGGCGGGTAAATCAATTTTATTGAGCACCGGAACAAGCTCATTATCTGCCTCAATGGCAAGATATGTGTTGGCAAGCGTTTGCGCTTCAACCCCTTGGCTAGCATCAACAACCAGCAATGAGCCTTCGCAAGCGGCAAGTGAGCGTGAAACTTCATAGGTAAAATCGACATGCCCCGGCGTGTCCATAAGGTTTAATGTATATATCTCTCCGTCTTTGGCTTTATATAATAGCTTCACGGTTTGGGCTTTGATGGTAATTCCGCGTTCACGCTCGATATCCATGGAATCCAGCACTTGCCCTTTCATTTCACGCGCGGTAAGCCCGCCGCAAACTTCAATGAGTCGGTCAGCCAATGTGGACTTGCCGTGGTCAATATGGGCAATAATTGAGAAATTACGGATTTTTGAAAGTTCGGTCATGGCGGGATATGTATATTATCAAAAACAAAATTTCAATCTAATCAGTGTTTTTATCCAGAAAATCCTTGTAATTCAGATATTTTTGCGTATTATCCGCAATCCCGATTGGCGGGCAAACTCTAAATTTAACAACAATTTAACAACGAAAGAGAATTAATATTATGAATGCAAGCGCAGCGAAACAAGAACAAAATACACCATTTTCAACCGGAGAAGATTTTGAAAAGCTTCTCGAAGAATCCTACACAGATAAGAAAGTCGAAGAAGGCACTATCGCGGAAGGTACGATAGTAAATATCGAAAATGATATGGTGGTTATTGATGTTGGCTTGAAATCGGAAGGTCGTTTGCCACTAAAAGATTTTGCATCATTCGGCGAAAAGCCTGATATCAAAGAAGGCGATAAGGTCGAAGTTTATATTGAAAGAATGGAAAACCGTTCCGGTGAGATTGTTATCAGCCGTGAGCGTGCATTAAAAGAGCAGGTTTGGGATAAACTTGAGAAGCAGCTAAAGGCAGAAATTCCGGTAGACGGGATTATATTCGGCCAAGTAAAAGGCGGATTCACCGTTGATTTAGGCGGTGCGATAGCATTCTTGCCGGGCAGTCAGGTTGATGTTCGTCCGATAAAAGATATTACCGAAATTGCGAATGAAAAAGATAAATTCCTTATTCTGAAAATGGATAAGAAGCGCGGAAATATTATTGTTTCACGCCGTGCGTTGCTAGAAGAATCGCGCGCTGAAGCACGTGATGAAATCCTCAAAGATATCGAGCTTGGACAAAAGCTGGAAGGTACTGTGAAAAACCTAACCAATTATGGCGCATTCATTGATTTGGGCGGTGTTGATGGTTTGTTGCATGTTACTGATATCTCATGGAAGCGCATCAGCCATCCTTCAGAAGTTCTGAAAATGGGGCAAACAATTAATGTTCAGGTGATTAAATATGACGAGGATACAAAGCGTATCAGCCTTGGCATGAAGCAGCTTGAAGATAACCCGTGGCAAGGAATGGAAGGCAAATATGAAGTCGGTCAGCGTGTTAAGGGCAAGGTTTCCAGCATCGCAGATTATGGTGTATTTGTTGCTCTGGATGAAACAGTTGAAGGCTTGATTCACGTTACTGAGCTTAGCTGGGTTAAGAAAAACCAGAATCCAAACAAAGTTGTGAAGCTTGGTGATGAAATCGAAGTTCAAGTTCTTGAAATTGATCAGGAAAAACGCCGCATTTCTCTAGGTTTGAAACAAACACAGGAAAATCCTTGGGATACATTTGGCAACACCAATAAAGTTGGTGATGTTATCAAAGGTGAAATCAAGAATGTTTCCGATTTCGGATTCTTTGTTGGTCTTGACGGTGGAATTGACGGACTTGTGCATTATTCAGATTTAAGCTGGGATAAATCCGGTGAAGAAGCCCTGAAAGACTATAAGAAAGGTGACGAAGTCGAAGCGAAAATTCTTGGTATTGATATTGAGAAAGAGCGTGTGAGCCTCGGTGTAAAACAGCTTTCCGGTGAAGCTCCTGTCGGTGTTGATACTTCTGACTTTAAGAAAAGCGAAGTTGTTACATGTAAGGTGACGGCGATTGAAGATGGCGGAATTGAAGTTGCTGTCGGTGAAAATGAGGTGAAAGCCTTCATCAAGAAATCGGAGCTTTCAAAAGACCGTTCTGAGCAACGTCCAAGCAGATTTGCTGTGGGTGACAGAGTTGATGCAAAAGTTATCGGCGTTACTCAAAGAAGCGGTAAAATCAATGTTTCAATCAAAGCGCTGGAAGTTGAAGAGCATAAGCGCGCGATTGAGGAATATGGTTCAACCGATTCCGGAGCAAGCTTGGGTGATATCCTCGGTGCAGCTTTGGAAGAAAAGAAATCTAAGAAAGAATAGGTTTCATGTCATTAGACTCAGACATATTATTGGATAGGATAAATCTGAAGAACAAGCTTTTTAAGTGGCGCGTTCTGGCGTTGGTTGCTCTCGGCATAATGCTGTTTGCACTGGCAAACCCTGAAAATAATGTGTCTGAGAAAAATATTATGACGGATTATATTGCCAGTGTGGATATAACCGGAATTATAATTGATGATAAATATCGCAGCAAAATCCTAAAAGATATTGCCGATGATGAAAGAGCCAAAGCGATTATAATCAATGTTGATAGCCCCGGTGGAACTACGGTTGGCGGCGAAGAGCTTTACGAGCAAATTAAGGGAATCTCTGAATCCGGCAAGCCGGTTGTAGTTGTGATGAAAACTCTGGCAACCTCTGCCGGATATATGATTGCGGTAGCGAGTGACTATATAATCGCCAGAAACGGAACGATAACCGGCTCAATCGGAGTGATTGTGCAATCAGCCGAATTTACGGATTTAGCAGAAAAAATTGGCGTGAAATTCCATACATTTAAGTCCGGCCCATTGAAAGCCAGCCCATCACCGTTTGAAAAGCTCGACCCGCGTGCCGAAGAGGTGATGAATGATGTGATTGCTGATTTTTATAATTACTTTGTGAAAATCGTTGCTGAGGGGCGTAATCTCCCTGAAGAAAAAGTCCGCGAATTGGCAGATGGCAGGATTTATGGCGGCAGGCAGGCTTTGGAATTAGGAATGATTGATGAGATTGGCGGTCAGGAAGAGGCGCTGGCATGGCTGGTTAAGGAAAAAAATATTGCCGAAGATATAGCCATTGAGGATATATCATTGATTGAGCCGGAGCATCCTTTTAGGGAATTGTTTTTTGGTGAAATGAGCGAGCTTGATTTATTCAGAAAAATAAATATGAATGGGCTTCTCGCATTATGGAATCCAAATAATTGATTGATGATAAGCGAAAAATCGTGTAGAAAATGATTGAGGTAGAGAATGACAAAATCTGAGTTAATAAAAAATCTTTCAGTAAAGTTTCCATCGCTAAGGGAAAAGGAAATTGAGGATATAGTAAATCTTATCCTGAAGGAAATTTCCGACACATTAGTGGCTGGGGATAGAGTTGAATTGCGAGGTTTTGGTGCTTTCTCAATCCGTAAACGTGAGGCTAGAGTTGCGCGCAATCCGAGAACTGGTGAAAAAGTGAAAGTTGCAGCCCGTAAATCAATCTACTATCGCCCCGGCAAAGAATTAAAAGAAACGCTGAATAGTTAGTCATTAGTTGCTAGTCGCTCGTTACTTTAAAATCCCAAATCCTATTTAGGCACACCGCTTGTGGTGGAATATTCAAAGTGATAAGCCTGATTATGCACAAGCGGATATGCAGAATGTGCCGCAGTTGCCGCCTCTGCGAATCCTGATAAAATCAACTTCAATTTGTTATTATATGAAGCAATATCACCCACAGCGAAGATTTTCGGGTGGCTGGTTTGCATAGTATTTTGCTCAACCTCAATCAAATTTTTATCGAGGCTTAGCCCCCAATCAGCAATAGGGCCAAGCTCCATTGCTAATCCAAAAAACGGTAGTAATATATCGGCTTCAATTGCGCGCAAATTGCCATCAAGAGTTTTGACATTTACTGCGGAAAGCTCGCCATTCCTGCCTTCCAGAGAATCTAGCTGATACGGGATGACCAGTTCAATAGCCCCAGAATCTGCAAGTTGATGCAGCTTTTCCGAGCTATCGGGCGCGCAACGAAATTTGTCACGACGATGCACGACATATAATTTTTCGGCAATATCGGCAAGGCTCAGCGCCCAATCAACGGCTGAATCTCCCCCCCCTGCGATAACAACTTTTTTGTTGCGGAAATCTTCCTTGCGCCCGACCATATAGAAAACCGATTTGCCTTCATAGGATTCAATATCAGCAAGCGGAGGGCGGTTTGGGCCAAATGCTCCGCATCCAGCAGCGATGATAACAGCTTTGCATGTAATCTCGTTACCAGTGCTGGTTCTCACGATTATATCATCTCCGCTTTCGCTAAATGAAACCACTTGCTGACCAAGATGATAAACCGGATTAAACGGTGCAGCTTGTTGCTCAAGGTTTTTGATAAGTTGCTCGGCGCTGATTTGAGGGTGGGCAGGGATATCATAAATCGGCTTTTCGGGATAAAGCGCGGTGCATTGCCCGCCGATGAAATCGAGCGTGTCAACAACATGGCAGTTCATTTTCATCATCCCGCATTCAAACACGGCGAATAATCCTACCGGCCCTGCGCCGATTATCACAACATCTGTTTCAAAGTTTTTGCCCATAGAGAATATATAGTTTGGCGTAAATCCGTTGACAACCTAAATAAATAGTTTCATGTAGATAATATGAAATTACCAGTAATTCTATTGGCGGGCGGATTGTCATTTAGCGTTTGCAATGAGTCCTATGCATATTATGGAAGCGGGAATGGCCGTTATGGCGATATGCCTCAGCCGACAATTGAAGTTAATATTAGCGTATTAAATGGCTTGGCTGATAGGCAACTGCAATATCAGGATGCTGCTAGCCTAGCTGAGGAAAGCTTTCAAACGGCGTCTTATAGAAGTCCAAATTCGGGATTTAATCCGAATTATCGTCAGGTGGAAAGCCCTAGGCTGTTGCCCGTATATGCTCCGCCGATTAGTGGGGCTGATTCAGTGAGTGCTGTGCAAGAAGATGAAGGGTCGGGTGGAGTTCTTGAGCAAATGGGAGTTCCGGGTGAGCTTTCTGCAAATGTCGGGTTGACAACAGATTATACTTTTCGGGGTGTTACCCAAAACCGAGAAACGCCTGCTTTGCAGGGTGGGTTTGATTATACTCATGATAGTGGTATGTTTGCTGGGTTGTGGGGCTCGAATGTGGATTTCGCCGATGGTGATGAGGCAAGCATTGAGATAGATTATTATGCTGGCTATGCCGCGGATATGAGCGAAAGCTTATCAGCAAATGCGGCGGTTTTTTATTATACCTATCCCGGTGCGGATGGCAGTTTGAATTATGATTACTGGGAATTTGTTCTGGGTATCTCGCATATAATTCCTTTGGGTTCTCAGGAGTTAACTACAGGTTTAAACTTCTCCTATTCGCCTGAGAATTTTGGTGAATCTGGTGATGCCTATTATCTGGAGCTTGCAGCTTCTTCGTCGATTGGAAGTGGATTCAGCATTGATGGGAGTTTTGGACGGCAATGGATAGGGGATGAGATTGCCTTTGGCTTGCCGGATTATAATAATTGGACGGTAGGGCTTGCCTATGCAGTGGATGATTTTGAGTTGAAACTGCAATATGTAGATACCGATCTCAGCAAGACTGAATGCTCGGATGGATGCGATGCAAAGGCAGTTGCCTCGGTTAGCAAAACTTGGTGATTTCTAAACTACTCATGCTCAGCCAAGAATTTTTCTGCTTCTAATGCAGCCATGCAACCTGTGCCCGCAGCCGTGACGGCTTGGCGGTAAATCTTATCCTGCACATCACCTGCGGCATAAACGCCTTCAACACTGGTTTTTGTACTATCGGGTGCGGTCAATATATAATTCTCCGAATCCATATCAACTTTGCCTTTGAACATTTCGGTGTTTGGGACATGGCCGATTGCCACAAAAATCCCATCTGCCTCAATTTCAGAGATTTCATTGGTTTTGACATTCTTAATGCGCAGTCCGGTAACGCTTAGCGGGTTTTCTGTTCCAAGAATTTCTTCAACTTCGCTATCCCAAATAATGCTGATTTTTTCATTTTTATTGACGCGGTCATGCAATATTTTTTCCCCGCGAAACTGGTCGCGGCGGTGAATCATGGTAACAGAGCTGGCAAAATTGGTTAGGAAAAGCGCTTCTTCCAAAGCGGAATTTCCGCCGCCGACAACCACAACTTTTTTGTTTTTGAAGAAGAATCCGTCACAAGTTGCGCAGGCAGAAACACCAAAACCCTGAAATTTCTGCTCGGATTCCAGCCCCAGCCAGCGCGCTTGTGCACCGGTGGAAATTACTATTGCTTCGGCTTCATAATCATCGCCGCTTTCACCCTTGGCTGTGAATGGGCGGGAGGAAAAATCCACTTCTTTAATATGGTCGGTGATGATTTCCGTGCCGACTTTTTCGGCTTGCTCACGCATTTTTACCATCAACTCCGGCCCCTGAATTTCCGGATAGCCAGGATAATTTTCCACATCAGTGGTGATGGTAAGTTGCCCGCCCGGCTGCATACCTTCAACCAGAATCGGGTTCAGATTTGCCCGTGCTGCATAAATTGCTGCGGTATATCCCGCCGGCCCCGACCCGATAATTAGTAGTTTAGTTTTTTTTGTCATAAATCCCTTAACTTATGTCGAACAGCTCCGAGCGCAGCGAGGCAAGCCCATTGAGGGCGCTAAGCCTAAGCGGCGCTTGAGCGTAATTAAAATTACAGATTCTCTGCTTTTTTGTCCAGATAAGATGCCACGCCTTCCTGATTTGGCTTCATGCCGTCATCACCGCGATTCCAACCTGCCGGGCAAACTTCGCCATTTTCTTCGTGGAATTGCAATGCATCAATTGTGCGCAAAGTCTCATCAACATTGCGTCCCAGTGGCAAATCATTCACTAATTGATGGCGTACAACACCTTCCTTATCAATCAGGAATGTTCCGCGCAAAGCTACGGCTTCATTAATCAGCACATCATAATCACGGGCGATTTGCTTGGTGATATCAGCAACCATCGGGAACTGAACATTACCGATTCCGCCTTTATTTGCCGGAGTTTGCTTCCACGCATAATGGCTGAATTGTGAATCAACACTAATTGCAATTACTTGCGTGTTGCGGGTTTTGAACTCATTTAGGCGGTTATTGAATGCGATAATTTCTGATGGGCACACAAAGGTGAAATCCAAAGGATAGAAAAACAACACGGTGTTCTTTCCTTTAGTTTGCTCTTTGAGGTTAAAATTCTCATTGATAGAATTATCCGGCATAACTGCTGTTGCTGTAAAATCCGGTGCTGGCTGTCCTACTAATACACTCATTATAAATCTCCATAATTAGTTAAGTTGTTATGCTTACTTATATAATCCGCCTGTTTTGAAATGCAACGCCTAAGAATAGATTTATTCTTTCAATTTTAAAAACTTCCTGATTTCGCTAACAACGGAATTTCTTGTATCTAGTGGTTTGTAAGAATTTTCAGGCTTGTGCGGGAAGTTTTCCTCAAATGATTGTGCTTTATTATTTTCCAGCAGATAGTTATAGAATTTCAAGAACTTAGCCTTTTTTGGCTTGCCGACAATATACACAGGTTTACCGGTAGTGCAGGCTTCGGATATCATCCCAACCGAGTCGGCGGTGACGATAATATTATCGGCAATGGCGAGGATTGCGGCATATGGATTATCGCCGCCATTATGCCAATTGAAGAAATAATTATCGCAAGTTAGATGCACTTTGAATAATAGCCGGATGCCTTGCTTGGTGCGGCGGCTGGTGGTGACATAAACCGGCTTATGCTGCTCGCTGAGCTTTTGCGCTAAAATCTTGGCATCTTCGCGCGATATATCACCTAAAAGCAGGGCGGTTTTTTCGCCATCAAGCTTGGGCAATCTGCCGATAAATTCATTAGCGGCATTTCTCAGATATTTCTTATCTATCTTATTCGGTGCGCCGATGGTTTGGTGCAAATTGGCGGCAGGCGCTAAATCATCATGTTTTGGTGCAAAAATCATGTCAAAATCTTGTGTGGCGTGATGCGGCCACATAAGCTGGATATTTTTGCAGTTTGTGCGTTGTTTGATTAATCGTGATACGCGGGCAAGTTTGCGCCCTGTTGCAATCACCAAATCGGCAGAAAGCTCGGAAATATCGGTTTTTATGCCAATTGCGCTATTGCCGATTAGGAAATCGGGCAGGATGGCGAGCGGGTTGAACTCTATGCGCTTTATCTCCAAATCTGCCTTGGGGCGTGTGGAGAGCTTTTCTGCCACGGCAAGCGTCTGATTATCATTACCCGGCCTGCCATCTGTGAGTGCAAGAATCTTCATCACGCCAGAATATAGAATCCCTAATCAGGAAGCAAGAGCCGAGAGGATGGAAAGCTAAAAGTTTAAGCGCCCCATTCTTCAACCAGCCCGTTGCGCTTTGCCATAGCTTTGGGGATTGAGAAATGCAGGAAAATTTCTTTGTAAACCGGATTTTCGGTTTTTGCCAGCCTTGCCAATTCGCCAATTTCCACCAAAATCCCGTAACCTTCATCAATCATAAACTGGATTTCCAAGGCTTCCATCATTTGCGCAACGAAAAACACCGCTAAGCGCCTGTTTTCATTGTCAGATTTATCGGGCAAAAGGTGGTAATTCCAGTCTGGGTCATATTTATGGTCATTACGGAATGCCAGAAATTTTGGGTCGCTGGAATAAAATCTAATCAAACTCGGTCCCGGAACATAGATAAAATCCTCTAAAACTCTGGTTTCAAGCTGCTCAGTTTCGGTATTAAAGATTTGCTGTTCGCTGGAAACATAAGAATTCTGCCATGATTTGATAAATGGCAGGCGCTTAAATTCTTTTACTATGTTGCTCATACTTGTTGTTTGCATGTCATAAATATTAGATGAACTTAGTTAAGAAATTGTTATTGACCGGATTATGATTTTTTAAGCATAGCAGATTTGTGTTACTAGTAAACAACAGGCTTTCACCAACTACTAGGAAAAATTTTCCTACCTTTAACGCTTTCTTTACTTATCCCGTGTAAAATTTCAATTATAGAGCAGGAAAAATATTCCTAGCATATGTTCAAAACTATAACAAATTAGAGAAGAATGTAAATGAATGAGATATTAGAGCCAATAAAAAAGCTAGGCATTAAAAAATTGATGATAATGGCCGGAGCAGGTGTTGCGGTTATTGTTGCTATATTGATTGCGACGCTCACGGCGGGAAATGGCTCGCATGCCCCTCTATATACGAATTTATCGCTTGAAGATAGCCAGCGCATTGTAACTGAATTGGAAAGTCGCGCCGTGCCTTATAGCCTTGGCGCAAACGGAACGCAAATCTTAGTTCCGGCAGAGCAAATTATGCG
>Ga0066640_10000761_pt1 | contig 19129 bp, 14 predicted proteins | sample CryGeyCG2114_020_2_FD_59505 | JGI IMG/M metagenome (GOLD analysis project Ga0066640, IMG submission 59505) | Groundwater microbial communities from aquifer - Crystal Geyser CG11_big_fil_rev_8/21/14_0.20 | ecosystem: Environmental > Aquatic > Deep subsurface > Groundwater | place: USA: Utah... | reverse complement strand
GGTTTTGTTTGTGGTCTCATCATAGTTGATGTCCAGATCGTTCAACTGGATCCAAAACCCATTGCCCAACAGGGTTTGGGCTTCAATATTCTTGAAGGAATCGGGCAAGGGGTAAATATACTGGTTTTCAAGATGGACCATATGATGTCGGAGCAGATCTTTTCTGGGTGAAAACAAGTGACTCCCGCTGAGTTTGGCTTTAATGCTGAATTCTGCGAGGCCCAGGTGCTCGATAAAGCTTTCTGATGCGGATCCCAGGTCTACGGACCATTGAATTTTTTTAACCTGATCGTCGGGATGGATTTGTTCAAAAAAGATTTCGTTTAAAGGGATGTAAAAATTACTTTCGAGAGTGTTCCATGTTGGCGTAACAATACTACAATGGACGTTTGAGTTGGAGCCAGAACCGGTGACCAGGGAGAGTTTCAACCAGCAGGGAGAATCGAAATTGAGATCTTTGGGAAGTTTATAGGTCACCCATAGGCCCGACACCTTGCTGAAAGGAACGTTGATAGGTGTTTCCCAATGCACCGCCGGAAATTTGTTTTTCTCCCGGTCATACTTAACTGCCGCAATAAGGTTGTTGTTTTTGAATGAAATCCCAATCTCCGGGCTTAAACCCGGGGTAGTAGTGGGTTCAAGAACCAGGTTTTCGTCGAACAGAAGAGGCTCGTCCAATGCATCCTTCTTGGTTATATAAGTGGGCGTGAATAGAATAATTTCATTTAAGGTCAGGGTGGAGGATTCATTCTTAAAATTAAACCGAAGAGTAAATCCGAGCAAACGTCCGGTTGGCAACTCCAATTCATTGGCCTTCAGAGGCAAAATGGCTCGAGACTTCTGGGGGCCGGCCTCATGAACGGGAAAAAAATCTATCGAGGATATTTCCTGGATCCCCTCGCTAATATCAATAAAGAATTTGGTATCCGGGGTGACTTGGATATCTTTTGAAAAATGCATTTCCAGCCATTCTCCTTCCCCCTTGACCACCAATCCTTTTTGATTTTGGTCGAATCTGTCGAATTTATTCTTATAGGTCAGGTCTAAAAATTTTGGTCCATAACTGATATTCAGGGGGTAGCGGATTTTCCCGAAAGAAATCTTGTTTGATTTTAACCCTATGGGGTCAAAAATCTGTCGTGAGTCATTTTCGCTTCTTACTTTTTCAAGAGTGAAAGATATTCGCCCTTTCAGATTTCCTGTAATAAAGTTCTGTGAAGTATTTTGTTTGGCAAGGGGCAAGGAAGTTTTCTTGGTGCGCGATTCGAGGGAAGTTGAAATGCCCGGGTCTTCAGGTTTTTTTGAACTCTTAGAAGTAACTTTTTTATTTTTTCCGGTGTTGGCTTCCCCGGTGGACGATTCCATGGAGGTAGAAGGGGCAGTCTCTTCGGGTTTTTCTAAATTTTTAGAAATAACTTTTTCATCGTTGCTTGCCAGGGAAAGCACCGGGTTGCCAAGGGCCCGGATGGCCATAAGCGGAAATGAGTCCCCCCTTTTTACTTTAACCAGAATTTGTTTGTCTGGAAGAATGCTGTGGGAACCTTGGATTTCAATTTTAAAAGGACCTTCCAGATTATAAGTCAAGATAAATTCCTGATCCGATTTTGCTGGAGCGGGGTCCATGATCTGGGCATTGACAACGCCCTTTTTAGAAAGGAACAACAGATCAACCACCAGTTTTTCCCATTCCGATTTGACCCTGAAATATCCCCCTTCCTTGCCAGTCAGTTTTAAGCCGCGAGGACCTGAAAAAACCGACTGGTATCCTATTGTCTCCGGGACATTCTTGAATCCGAATTGAAAATTGATTTTAGGCCATTCAACTTTTTCCTCTTCTATTTTGGGAGGTAAAAATGGGCCTCCCAGCCGCGCAATCAATTTTTGCGCGGGCTCAAGGTAAGTGGGGATGCCTTCGAAAAAATTGGTCTGGTTCTCATATGTTTTGGGAGGGGAAAGGTAATTGATCATTTCTGAATTGTGCAGACGAAAGCCTCCAAATTGGCTCAGCTTTTCGGGTCTGGCGTACAGGGTCGCCCCAAAGAAACGGTGGTCCCAGGGGAGTTGGTCTGATAACTCTTTTATGTCCACCGTGAACCGCTTCAGTTTGGTTGAGAGAGAGGTGACTTTGGCCGAAAGGATTTTTGTAGGAAGCTCATTCAGTTTTCTGAATCCGGGGATTTCCGATTCGGCGCCGGAGGAAACGCCTTTTCCGATTGCGGCCAAATGGGGTAGGGCATTAAATACAATTTTATTGAGGCCTTTTTGGTTGGCGACATCGAGGGCCCTTCCATGAACAAAAACGATGACTTCCTCGAGAATAACCCCCTTGCCGGCACCCACTTTGTTGAAAAATTCCTTAAGCTGAATTCTCCAGACAGGTTCTTTGAATTCTTTTACCCTCTCCTGCGAAAAGACGGTTTTATCAATGACTCGCGATTCTCCTTTCCCGCCGATATTCTTCAATCGCAAATTGATGGTATGCATTACGGTCGTCCCCGCAAAATGAAAATCAATCGTTTCTACGGGCGTCAGATCCATGTTCAGCCTTCGCTGAATAACCGTCCATATCCGATCCTGTGTGTAATACCAGGAACCATCCTCGATATCGAGATTGAAAGCGCGGTCCAAAATGTACTTCAGTCCCTTTTTTCGCCAGAGAGCCGCGCCCACATCAATTACCTGATAGGGAAGGATCTCACTTTTTGTGGCGCTGATTCCCAGGATGGTGTTCTTTCTTGTGGGGTTTTTAGGAGACCCCGCAATCTGGAAATACAAGCGGGTGGGGTTTTCGGGGTTTAGGTCCTCATAGTCGAAATGAACTTCAGAAACCTTGGTGCTGTAAAAATTATTATCGTCGGGATGAGAAACCAGGGGTAGCTTGGTTAGACCTCCATTATTGGGCAACCATATTTTCTGATAAGGTTTCTTGTCACTTCCTGGTGAGTCCCTTAATAGCAAAGGGCGGGATTCATAGAGGATATCCTTTTCGTCCTGCCTGGCTCTTAAATTGGCCCAAACCTTATAAGTGCCGGGGGCGATCAGATCCTTGTTTTCTGCTTTTGAAAAGATAGGAACCCTGCTGTCTTCATAGGGGAAAGTACGGAGGGGGGAAGCTTCAGCAATCGAAAATGCCAAAACTACAGCGGTCAGACCCAAACCGATCCATGCCTGTACGATGATGCAAATTACCGATTTCCATAGGAGTTCCGGCCCTGTTATAGAGTCTCTATTGAGGGAAGTGAATTTTGATTTGAATTCTGAAATCAGGATTCCACCGTGAAGTGCCCAACCCGGAACCGGATCGGGGAAGAGCAATGAATAGAGGCGTTATTTATGTTTCAAGAGAGGTTTCAGGTGAACGGCCGCTTCCCTTGAGCAAATTAACATAATGTTGCGTTCCCAAAGGAATTAGGATAATCTTTAACTCGATTTTCTTAGATAGCGATGCACTGTGGGTTTTAACTTGGACCCATGGACCCAATGTCCCGAGTTGTCGAAACTGATTTCAATGTGAGTTTCGGGTTGGCTCAACTAACCGGAACAACCGATCGCGGTTGAATCCGATTTCCGGTGGGACCATTTTCGCTTCCTATAATACCGATAATAATATTTAAATCAAGATTCACTTTTCTGGGGTGGGTTGTTAAATCCGCTCGGTGATTCGGAAATTACCTTAAGGGAACCATTAAAAGGAGGGATCATTCCGCCTGAGGGTTTTTGTGTGGTTGCAATCCTCCCCTGGACACTTCAAAGGTTTTTTAACCCGCGCATCCCTGATCAATAACCGGTCGAGAAAATTCCCATCCCTAAAACCGTGTCCTCGAAAATCTCATCCAACTTAGGATTAATGCTATTGGAGCTCCACTTATGAGCGAGGGTACAATGCAGGTTGGCGGAAAAAACAAGCATTTTTACCCGGTTTTATTTTTACTGTTTGTTGCGCCCGCCATTTATGCGTCCCCCGACTTTTTCACCCCCGATAAATACCTGAATATAGGCGATTTCGAATATCGCTTCCAGATTAATGATGTCTGGTTGGACGATTATTTCTACGCCTGGAATGCCCAGACCGATGATGGGCTTGGGGGGAAGAATTTGCCGCGTTTCCCCGTGCAGTTGTTTTTTTATTCAATCTTTGCAGGCTTGAAATTTATCGGTCTCCCCGATTGGATTTTGAATCGATTGTTTTTGCTCCTTCCGGCGTGGCTCCTTTTATTTTCCACCTATAGTTTTTTAAATTTTAACCTGACCGGTTACCTGAAATACGCGATGTCTGCATCAGGCGCGTTTTTTGTTCTGGTGGCCCCTCCGCACACATTTATTGCTCCCCTGTATCACCTCATACTTTCCGGAACCATCATGATTCTTTGCGGGGTGCAACGGTACCTCGTTTCTCCCAAGGGATCCTACCTTTGCTTGATGGCCATAGGCCTTTTTCTTAGCTCCATCATGCCGAGATATCCCTATCTGGGATTTGTTTTGTCGTTAATATATGTGGTGGCCTGGTATTTGCTGAAACGTGGCGACGAGGACCTACTGAAACTTCCCGATCTATTCAAAGGTATTTTCATTTTTGCCGGCATTGCCCTATTGCTTAACCTGAATATGATTTTGCCCTTGATCGTATTTTTCGGGGATCACTCCTCACGCGAATTGATGGTAACCGAAGATGCGCTGAATTACCGGCTTGCCCTTTTCAACATGTTTCGGGGGTATACCGGGATTTTCAGTTCGATGAGGTTGATCGATTCCACCCCGGGAAGAATTTACGAGTATTATTTTTCCCACAAAATCATCCGCCCGTTCACCTTTATCATTCCTCTTTTAATAGCCTTCGCTTTATTGAGGGTTTTTGTTAAGGGAGAAAACAAGCGTGTTCAGGCAATAGGGATCTTGCTTGTTTTTTCATGGGTCATCAATTTGATTTTTGGATCGGACTTCTATGCTTTGCTGGTAGGCATTATTCCCGGGTTTTGGATTTTTAATAATCCAACCTACTATGTATCGATGATGGCCTTTTTTTCCGCGGTTCTCCTCACGTATGTTCTGCTGGAGATGGTTGATTTTCTGATCCAGAAATGGGGCGAAAGGTGGAAACGATGGGTAGAAGCCGGAGGAATTGTCTTTTTTATCTCAATAATATTTATCCATTGCGGTTATTTTATTGTGGATAAAATTCCCGAATCTCGGAGATTGTACGCGACTGCCGAATGGTTCGATCATGCCACCGGCGCCCGAGTTCCCTACTTTGAAATACCCCAAGAGTATTTCGACCTGAAAAAGACGATGGCTTCCGATCCGGAAGCCCGGGTGATGATTCTTCCCGAACTGTTCGGTTATACCCGGTACACTTGGTATCCCGTATTGGCCATGCCTGAAATTCTGCATCAAATGACCACTTTGCGCCTGGGGGCGACTTCGGAGTTTGATTCGGCGTTTATAACAAATACAATTAATACTCTGATGACCAATGTGGACAAGGCCCTTTTTTTGATGGGAAAGGGCAATTACAATTATATTTTTCTCCATAAGGATCTTCTCCCCCACTTTGGTCCGGTAAGATGGAAAAAATGGGCCGCCATACTTGGAGTCTCGAACTGTTTTCCAAAAGTAATGGATAACGACCATTTTATTTTCTACAAAATTGATTATTCATGCCGCCAAGTGAAGAAAGAGGCAGGTATCGGAACATCCATTGAAACCCCGTCAAAACCCTTGTGAGGTCCTCGTGCATTCCCTAACGATTTGTAAACCGTTTTTGCGATTTTGGTTTTTATTTTTAATCGTATCCATGATGGTTTCAGGAGACGGCTGGGCGGCGGGAAAATCTGAACCGGAGATTTTAAATGATCTGGTGATGGACCGTTTGTTTGAAAAAAAGGAATTTGTAAATCCAGTTTTTTTTTGTTCAATTCCTGTGACGAGCCATGCCAGTTAGCCCAACTGGTACTGAAATCTTTTGGTTTCGAGATGATCGGAGCGGAAACCCAAATGAGGAATCTTTTCGCGATCCTGTATGGAGACCTGGGATTAATCGGCCTTCCTGAAATTCACGTTCACAAAATCAACCCGACCAAATTTCTGTATTCGATCAAGAACGCCAAAGGTTCATTTTATATTCAGTTGAAGGAAGGGTATTCACCGGACTGGAAGGCATACCTGATTCCCCAGCATGGAGTTGAAGGTGCAGAAAGCCCCATTCATTCTTCGGGTGTGGACCACCCCTTGATTACCTTTGGTGCTGATGAATTCATGATGAAACTTGGCAGAGAGGAATGCGGGGGGGAGAATTGCCGCACCGATTTTGAATGGGTATTGAGTGGAGAAATGAACAGGAGTTTAGTTTCCCGCCTGATAAGAGCGATATTGGGGACGGATGGAATTGTGCAATGGCCGGAAAGTTTTCATTGGAATGAGAGCGGCCTTCATAATGTATGGTTTCTCGATTTGAGCTATTTGGAGGATTTAAATGAGAAGACGGATCCCTTGTATAAAAAGAACCCGGATGGGACCTACGACCTCCATGTTTTAGTTGAATATTCCTACCAGAAATTCAGCTATTTAGGTTTGGTGAGCACGGTCGCAACGTTTGTATTCATTGGGATTTATTTCATTTTAGAGATGAGAACAACCCGGTCCTCACAAAAGACGGTCCCCTGAAGAATTTCAAATCAATTGCCTGCGTCAGCGGCATTGTCCCCCACCATGGTTTATCCCTCTGCATGAGAACGGATCGGATACCATCAAAAAACCGGGAATTTAATTTCAAATCTAATTCGGGAAGCTTTTCTCAACACAAAAAAGCGGGATCATTTCCCATTCAATCCGCCTGAAAGAGTGATGGACGAAAGAATTCAGATAAACGGGGGTCGGGGGATAACGATGGTCACGGGTTTGATCCTTGTGGTCATGGCCACCTCCAAATACAGATCCTTACACACCTCCGTGTATGATTTAGGGGTTTTTTTTTCGAACTTATATCAGATTTCCATATTGGGGATCTGGAAGGGGATCTTTGTAGGGCACGTTCAACCGTTTCTCTTGATATGGGCCTTCATTTATGGTGTCTTCCCGGTAGAGTTTGCTCCTTACATACTTCTGAGCCTGCAAAGTTTGATGCTAGTTTTGCCGGGGTTCTGGTTGGCGAGGCAATATGGGATTTTGGGAGTTCTGGCCCTGGTTCTGTATTTCCCGATCTGGTACAACGCTCTCTTCGATTTTCATACGGACCATTTAGTTGTTCCCCTCCTGTTCTGGTTTTTCCTGCTGGTTGAAAAAAAGCAATATCGCCTTGCCGCGGTTCCCGCTCTGACCCTGGCCCTGGTCAAGGAGCCGTACGCACTTCAAACGGTGGCCTGTGGAATATTTCTTCTAATATGCAAGAAGGAGTATCGGACGGGGACCCTGATCGCCTTGGCGGGCATTGTCTATTTTTTGCTGTGCACCAAAGTTTTGATCCCCTATTTTTCCCTGGGAGGCGGGAGCGAAGTTTTAGGGACATCGGCCTATTCCTGGTTGGGGAGCGGAATTTTTGAGATGATGCACCATGTTCTGACAAGTCCTTTTGCGGTTTTAAAAGAAATTTTGTGGAGCAGGGAAAAGTTATACTATTTAATCGCGGTTTTTGGTTCCTTTGGTTTTCTTCCCTTGTTTCGGCCCGGATACCTGATCGTTGCCCTCCCCATTTTTGCCATTTCCCTGCTTGCCGCCGAAAATTATTTTGGAATCCGCCATCATTACACCGCCGGACTGGTGGCTCCCATGGTTATCGCTTTTCTAAAAGGAAAGGATCATTTTCTTGCATTTGCAGAAAAGTATCGGGTGGGCCGAGAGGGATGGATTGGGGTGATCGCCTTGGGGATGGTTTTTGCGAATATCTGGTTTTCACCCTCACCCATATCCAGAAATTTCTGGTTAGGCCCCGACAGTCCCAGACATTCATGGGAATATCATTACAGCGTCTATTTTGAAACCGAACGGGATCGGATGATCAAAAGTTCCCTGGAAAATTTTATTCCTAAAGATGCCCCCCTGGTAGTTTCCAGTCAAAACACCTTGAATTGGGCCCGGCTTTTTAACAGGCGAAATTATTACGCCTTCCCGCAGACGGTTTTCGAGCCCAATCCCGAGGCAGATTGGAAAGAGTTTTCTTATGCGGATTTTCTGGATTTTCCCTTTGGGGGTCCTCCGGGATTTATCAAACGATTTGTTACTTCCGACAGGGTTATTTTGGACCTTAAGCGTCCCTGGTTTATTGGAGATCGAGCTTGCCCCTGGGTTCACGGACAGTGCAATGACAAGGAATTGCGTGATAAATTCCAGGGTTTTGTAGAACAGGCAATAAAGACGCATCGGATTTTATTTGAGAAAGATGGGTTTTATATTCTGGATCGGCCGCAAAACTGAAATAAAGATGCCGCGGACCTTAGAAGGGTATGGTTTGGGTTAAGTTGTTAAAACCAAATTTTGGACTCAAATCGCGTTACTTACCATGAACTGCAACATTGGCGAAATTCACTTCTCCCAGGAAAACATATAGTGCGGCGATTTTTTCGAGACAACCTGGTCATTCTTGTACTTTTAAACGTTGCCAACATCTTTAATTATTTATTTCAGATCATCGTCGCGCGGAATCTGAATCCGGAAGACTATGGCAGTTTCAATGCTCTCAATTCGCTAGCGGTCGTGTTGTTGACGCCCGTAGATGTTCTCGCCTACGTTTACTCAAAGTTTACTGTCCAGTTATCCCTGGATCGGTACGAGGCCATAAAAACGCTTGCCGTTAAAGGTCTCAAAGGAATCATGGTTGTGGCCTGTGTGGCCATTCTGGCGGCCACAGTTTATCATCCCTGGGTGAAGAGATATCTCCATCTGGAATCCTCCATTCCCATCGTAATTATGATGACGTTGGTGATCCTTTCATTTCAACTTCCTTTGCTCCTTGGTTTGATACAAGGATTACGCCGATTTACCACTCTGGGATGGGGACTGAGTTTGAATATCTATGTGCGGTTTTTCGCCTGTGTGTTATTTGTTCCCATTTTGGGCATGGGAGTCAACGGAGCCTTGATAGCCGGGGTTTTGGGAGTTCTGGGAGCGACGCTGTATATTTTATGGGTCCTTCGGGATGTGTTAAGAATGCCGGGCGCCGAATTGCCTGAAGGTATTTTTGGAACTATGTGGAAATATGCCCTTCCGGTGTTTTTTACCACCGGCATGGTCATCATGCTGGGGAATCTGGATGTCGTTTTAGTACGTCACTACTGTTCGCCTACAGAAGCGGGATATTACGCAACCGGGGCTATCCTGGGCCGGGTGGCGTTCTATTTGCCCGGAGTGCTGATATCGGTGTTATTTCCAGAAACTGCGCGGGCCAAGCAATCCGGGCAGGACTCGCGAAAATTTCTTTGGGTCAGTTTCCTGATGACGGCTTTTCTTGGAGGTGGGGTTGCGTTGGTCTGTAACATCTGGGGAGAATGGATTATCCAGGTCTTATATGGAGCGAAGTATATGGGTGCGGGGGATTTGCTTGGAGTGATCAGCGCGGCCATGGCCCTGCTGGCCCTGGCAAACGTAATGTTTACCTATCTTCTTGCCCGGTCCGAGTTCAAGTATCTTTGGTTTCTGGTTTCCGGCGTCGTCCTCATGTTGTCGGCCATCGCTCTATTTCATGACACGGCCATGATGGTGGCAAAGACCGTCCTGATTTCCATGTTCCTCATTTTATCGGGAACTCTGGCGACCTATCTGATTCCGGGCAAGCGCCTTGTGGTTTCAACTTAATTGGGAAGGTCGAAGGTTTTGGGCACGATCACAAGGGCGATCCGGCGGACTTTTGGGCAACCATCATTTGCCCCTGCGGAATGAAGCCGAAGTAAGTCCGGTTTTTCTTGTACGCGATACGTTTGAAACCCTTTTTTGCAAGAAGGTCCGTCAGATTGCTTCTAGTGAAATGACGAATGTGGGGTGTGGTGGGATAAAAATAATCGTCAAGATATCTCAGGGAGATAAGGATGGTTTTCAGAACCGTGAGCTCGCTTGTTGCAATTAAAAGATGGCCTCCCGGTTTTAGGATTCGGTTGATTTCCTCTAGAACCGTTTCAATGTCCAGAATGTGTTCCATTACGTCCAGTGCTGTGATGGTATCGAAGAATTTGTCCTCATAAGGCAGATGGCCGTTATCGGGCATCCTTTTAAAATCAATCGAGGAAAACTCCTTCATGGCCTTTTGAAGAGCCAATTCACTCACGTCAATTCCAAAAACAGATTCGCAATGGGGTTGAATCAGATTTGCGAATTGTCCCTCCCCGCATCCGAAATCAAGAACTTTCCCTGCCACATAGGGTTTGAAAAATTCAAAATGGTAATTGAAATTTTCATCCGTCCAGTCTCCGGGGTGCTCGTCAAACGGGTTTTTCTTGATGTGTTCATCCCGCCAGTATCGGTCGTAAAAGGTTTTAGCGTCGCTCACGTTCCATCCTGATTATAGGGTTTGAAATAAAAGTTCACGCGGGAGCTATTTTTCAGGAAGTAGCAACGGTTCCCTGATTTTTGGTCAAATTAAACACATGTTGCCGAACCCGCCGGATGGCCCGGGTTCCATAGGTAAACAAGAACTGCCAGTCAGATTTCCTCAGCCGTAAAAGAAAATAAAGTTGCGTAGCGATAAATTTCGGGTCGAAGGCAATCCCGTACATTTCGCGAATTGCCGTATAGTATTCATCATGCGGAATGGGGGTTTGGACGATCAACTTGCTCATATCGAAATCGTCATAGTCATCGGTCATGAGGACTCCCCTGTCCATGCATTCAAGGTGGTATGGGGTGAAATCCAGCGGCGTGCAAAGGGTGACCTGTAGGGTCCGGGCGAGCCCCTCCCTCATGTACCGGCTCACCGTATTGACGGTGGTGCTCAGTTGTTCCCTGGTTTGCCAGTAGTACCCCACCATGATGGTGAGATGGGGAAACAAGCCGTATTTGGTGTAAAGCCGTAAATTCTGCTCCGCATCATCCGGAGAATAACCTTTGTTGAGCCGGTTCAGAGTTTCCTCATCGCAGGCTTCCAGTCCGACGAGAACAAACCGGAAGTTGGCCTTGGCCAACAGGGCGATCGTTTCCTCATCCAGATAGCCGAACCGGGTGTTGAATCCGAAATAGCATCCCCTTTTATGCAGGCCACGGTCGATGATCCCCCGAGCGAACGCTCGGGCCTCGGCTCCACGGTACCAGACGCCGGAATCGTCAAAAATCTCCCGCACACCAAAATCCTCGATCAGTCTCTGGTATTCGTCCAGACTTCTATCCACCGACCGCATCGAAAAAGTCAGGTCCGGTCCGTTATACCGGCAAAACGAGCATTTCCCGAACATGCAGTCGCGAATCACGCTGGTGGCGTATGTCCCGGGAGTCTGAAGGAAATTCCCGTTTTCGTATGCGTAGTTTTCCCAGCCAACCAGCTTGCGGTCCACATCGGGGGAGAGGTCCAGCGGTTCAATCTGCTTGAAGTTTCCCGTGTCGTACAAATCCTTTTCATCCCTGCGAATCACCAGCCCCTCTATGGGACAGCTTTCGCGCCAGTTGTGGTGGGAGTCGATATGGCCGATCAACTTCTTCAGAACGAAATCGATGTGATTACTCCGCAAGACAATGTCGGTTTGGCTGTTCCGGAGAGTTTCCTCCGGTTTTCGCATTGAATGGTACCCGGTCATGATGACGATCGTGTCTGGCAAATCTCCCTTCAATCGATTGACGAGGTTCCAATAAAATTTCATAACCGGGGTGGTGCTTTCGAAGACGACCACATCGGGTTTTTCCTTCAGGAGGTCCCGGTACCAATTTTCGAAGCTTTTCAGTTGGGCGTTTCCATCGTCCCAGTAAATCTCGTATCCCTGGTCATGGAGCCAGGTTGCCGCTTGCGCGTGAATGACCGGAAGGAGATAGGTTGGTTTTTTGAAAAACTGGACGTTTCGGTTCTGCGACACCATAGCCTTTTGGCCGTCGGCGTTGATGATGGGGGGATAGGAGATGGCGATTTTCATGATATGGACAAAGCCCCTTTTTAGGCCCTGATGGACAGTTAGAAAAACGCTTCCGTGAAAATCCGGTCACCGTTGACTTCCCGGTTTCTGAGGATCTCGTAGACGGAGTAAATCATTTTCTGATTGCCGCAGAGGTAATAAATGCAGGCCGGGTCTACCTCGTTTTCCAACAGGTAATCCGTCACCCGCCCATTATAACCTTCCCAGTTCTCCCTCGAAACGCAAAATACGGTTCGTTCCGGATCATAATCTCCGGCATCGTATCTTTCATTGCTTTCCCGGATCCCGCAGATAAGGCGGTAATCCAGGCCTGGATAACTCCTGACGAACGAATGAAACGGTGCGATTCCTGTCCCGGTCCCGATAAAAACGAAGCGTGCATTTCCGATTTTCTCGGGTTGGAGGACGAACGACCCGTATGGCCCATGCAATTCGACCTCCATGCCTCCTTCGAGTTTGCGAAGCGCGGAACTGACCGTTCCGACGGGAACCTCCTTAATGAGAAATTCGAGGTAAGGATCGTCAGTCCCCGAGTATGTGGAATATTCTCGATTCACTCCGCTTCCCGGGAGCCCAAGGTTGACGCATTGGCCGGGCCTGAAAACGAACTGGTTTCTTTCCAGCCTTAGCGCGTAGGCAGAGGGGGAAAGGTCCCGTTTCTCAATAATTTTGTGAAGCAAGTTTCCTTATCTCCCCAGCGAGCTTTGAAGATTTTTGATGCACAATCCCATGGCGAACCGTACCCCGTACCAAAGATGCGTCAACAGGATAAAAGGAAGGGCTCCCAAAGCGACCGGAAGCGGTTCGTGCCGAAGAATATCCCGCAGAGATAGGAGGAGCGCGATTCCATATGCCAACCAACCGGTAACGAACAGTTCCCGCATCAGGGGCGAAAGGCCCGAAAGGAACAGACCGAAAATTACGAACCCCACCCACGCCGTGGGGACGAAATATTTGGCGCGCCGCGATGTTTCCGGAAACTTTTTCGCAAAAAATCCCCGGTGCAGACCGTAATTTCCCACCTGCCGAAGATGCTTGCGGAGTCCCGGCCGACGGTGATGCCACACCACAAGGTTGGGGACATACAGAATTTTCTGATTGGTTGCATTCAATAACTTGAGGCAGAATTCCGTGTCCTCGCCGGGCCAGTAAGCCGAATCGAATCCTCCCACCGATAGGAACAGGTCTTTTTTGATCAAGAGATTCACGGTCGGCCAGTCATCCACCAGTTTTCCCGGGGGATAAGAAACATACCGCTCTGGAAATCCGCCGGAGGTCCGGCTCAAAAAAACTGCTCCGGAAACCCTTGCCCAGAATGGATCCTCCCGGGGGGTGATGCCCGGTCCCCCCAGCGCGCTAAACCCGTTTTTCTCAAATGCCCTGCGAGCCACATCCAACCAGTCCGGCCGCGGATAAGCGTCGTCATCGATAAAAGCAAGCACCTGACCCAGAGACTCCCTTGCGCCCAGATCTCGTTTGACGGCGGGATTCACCTCTGCCGTGGGGATGACGCGAAGCGCCGTCTGCCTAAAGCGATCCGGAATTTCAATGTCCCCGTCAGGGAGAAGAATCACTTCATAATCCCTGAACGATAGCTTCCCTATATGGAGCAGGCATTCATCCAGGTAAGGCGACCAATCCTTGAATGGAATAATGATGGAAAAGTAGGGGGAACTGCTCATTCTCTATGATTTACCGGCAAGCGGGGGATTCAGTTCAGTAAGTCGACGGGATTCTCAGGTCGGCATTCAACCGTTCCGTATGCTCGATACCGATCTGATCCTGGATAATGTAGAGGGGACGGTCGATGACTTCGACATGGATCTGCCCGATATAATGGGCGACCAAGCCGAGTCCCGCAAGAACAACCCCGAATAGAAGCGTATTAAAAACCACGAAATACGCTAGGGCGGTGAACATCGTGTAACCTAGAATGTAATGCGCCATGACCATGTAACTCAGAAGAAGAGACGTGAACGCCAGGGTCAGGATCCCGAGAATTCCCGTAAGTTGCAACGGGAGCAGGGAGAAGGACGTAAACGAATGGATGGCCATGCTCACCAGACGTCGGAGATTGAAAGAAGAATTGCCCCCCGTCCGGTCCGGAGCCGAAAATGTCACACAACTGCGCCGAAAACCCATCCAATCGATCAACCCGCGGAAGAACCGGGTACGCTCCCGAAACGTTCTCAGTACATTGAGGACCTTGCGATCCAAAAGGCGGAAATCCGTTGTTCCGGGCTCCAGCTTCACTTCAGAAAAACGATTGATCAAGAAATGAAAAAGCGCCGACCCGATTTTGCGAACGAGCGAATACCGAATGGCGAGCCGTTTAGTAATAACCACCTGGAATCCCTTTTCCCATTCCGCCAAAAGTTTCGGAATGAGTTCCGGTGGATGTTGCAGATCGGCATCGATGAAAATCAGGGCATCGGCCTCCTGAATGGCCATCGCACCGGCGGTCAGCGCAACCTCTTTGCCAAAATTCCGTGAAAGGCGGATTCCGCTCAGCCGGGGATCAAATCGGGTCTGGTCGCAAACCACTTCCCAAGTATTGTCCTGGCTTCCATCGTCCACAAAAATAATTTTCCAATCAAACCGACTCAGATCCTCGATGACTGCTAATACCGCCCGGCAGAATTCCTGGATATTTTGTGACTCGTTATAGGCGGGGACGATAATGCCGATTTGTTTTTTGCCGTTTCTCATGGCCGGGGAGGGGAGAGGGTTACAGGCGAACTCCAGTCTGAAAAATGGGAGATAGTGGCTCTAAATTACGTATCGGACATTTTAACGGAATGGTTAACACTAAGTTGAAGAAACCGGCCCCGGAAGAAGGGGGGGACCGGATGTGAAAACCATCTGGCCCAGAATATCAGGCCCTTATCGACTCAATCATTTTAGGCCATCCGGCTCCGATGTCAATTGATATTCTGGATGGCCGCCGAATCCCCTTGGGTTCGGGGAGGCTGGGAACCGAGAGGAAAAAGCGCCGCCTGTACCAATGCTTCCAGGATTACCGTCCCCGTTCGAGCCCAACTCAATTCGTTCAGCCGGGTCCGACCCCGCTCTATCCACTCCTCCCGCGACCGATCGTTGTCAATAAGCTCGCACATGGCCCGAGTGAGGTTGGCCTCGTCCATCGGATCGACCTTCATTGCCGCATGGCCCGCCGCCTCTGCCATGGCCGCCGAGGGGCCGATAATCACCGGAATTCCCGAAGCCATTGCTTCGATTACCGGCAGACCGAAACCCTCATACGCGGAGGGATGGACGAGAGCCAACGCCGAACGGTACAGACTCACCAAGTCGTCCTCAGAGACATAGTCGAGGAAAACCACCCTTTCCGAGATTCTCAATTCCCTCGCCAGCAGGGGCAACGATCCCCCGTAATCCTTGTCCCGTCCTACAATTACCAGGGAACATTCCGGATGGGTCGAAACGAGCTGATGGAAGGACCGCAACAGAATCGGCAGGTTGCGGCGCTGAAACAGATAGCCGACAAAGATGAAATAAGGCTGGCGAATGTTGAGTCGGGCGAGGACCGATGGGTCATCCCCCGCCGGGGAGGAAAATGATTCGTCTGCCGCCCAGGGAGCGATAACAAACCGGTCTTCTTCTTTTACTCCATAAAACCCGCGAATTTCCTCCCGCGTCTGGCGGGAACAACAGACGATCCGGTCTGCCCGATCCACCGTCCACTTCGTCAATAGCCCCAGTTCCCAACGCTCCCGCGGGGAATACCATTCCGGGTGAAGGATGAACGACATGTCATGCAGAACGACCACTTTGGGGCAGGGGGCGGCGAAGGGAATGATGTAAGAGGGGGCCAAAAAAACATCCACCCGGTTCCGGTTGATTTCACGGGGCAAAGCCACCTGCTCCCAGAACCGGTGCGAGCGGATCCCCAAAGGGGCAACCACCCGCTTGGAAACAAACGAATTCCCCCGCAAATAATCCAGATCGGCTATTCGGTCCTTGAAATAAAGGACGAACCGGTGTCCCCGGGCGTCCCGGGCCCATTCGCGGAGCAGGCATCGGAGAACCCTCCCTACTCCCCAGGAAGGCGATTCCAGTTGCCGTGCGTCAATGCCGATGGTCAGGCTCATGAGATCCGGATTCAATCCTCAATTAAAAAAACGGGTCGAGTGTAACATGATTCGCACAGTTTCGGTGATCCGGGTTTAAAATTTGGGCCCGGAGCAAAGTTGAATCAGGCCTCCAGAAGCAATATGATGGGACCAACTCCAACGTTGCGGCGGTATCCGCGCCGCATTTTTCCAGGGATCGCGTTGCCGGTAAATAGAATGGATTTTTTGATCGTAGGCGGGGGGATTATCGGACTCAGCATTGCGCGCGAGTTGAAAAAGCGTCATCACGGTGCCCGAATTCTTTTGATTGAAAAAGAAGACAGCTGTGGAACCCATGCCAGCGGACGCAACAGCGGGGTATTGCATGCCGGATTTTATTATTCCGCCGACAGCCTCAAGGCCCGTTTCACCCGACAGGGGAACATCCGCCTGACGGAATACTGCGAAGCCAGGAAAATCCCCGTCAAAAAATGCGGCAAGCTGGTGTTGGCAAAGAACGAGGCAGAACTCCCATGGCTGGATGAGCTGTTGCAACGCGGGGAAAAGAACGGGGTCCCCTTGCAGTCTATTTCCGTTCAGGAGGCGCGCGAAATCGAACCCAGAATGAAAACTTTCCATAGGGCACTTTACTCTCCTACAACGTCTTCCATCGATCCTGGCCGAGTCGTGGACGCGGTCAAGCGGGATGCCCTGGCTGAAGGAGTGCAGATTGAAACCGGCATCCGCTATCTGGCGCGGTCGGGCCATGAAGTGCTTACCTCCATGGGAAAACTTGAGGCGGATTATCTGGTCAATGCGGCGGGTCTGTATGCGGACACGATAGCCCGCGATTTCGGGTTTTCGAAAACTTACCGGATTCTTCCATTCAAGGGATTGTACCTTTACTCCAATGAGCCCCCGCAATCCTTCCGAACCAACCTGTACCCTGTTCCCGATTTACTCAATCCCTTTCTGGGAGTTCATTTTACGGTTACAGCGGAGGGAAAAACAAAGATCGGGCCAACAGCAATTCCCGCGTTCTGGCGAGAGCAGTATGAGGGATTTGAAAATTTTGATTGGGGTGAATTGATCGAAATTCTGTTCCGCCAGGCAGGATTGTTTTTAAAATCCAATTTCGATTTTAAAAAACTGGCCTACGAGGAAATCCGAAAATATTCCCGCAACTACCTGGTGAACCTTGCCTCCGAACTGGCTGAGGGAATAAACCCCAACCATTTTACCCAATGGGGAAGGCCTGGAATTCGCGCTCAACTTTTTGACCTTAAAACCAAAAAGCTGGAGATGGATTTCGTGCTCGAAGGCGACGCGCAATCGCTTCATGTTCTGAACGCCGTGTCTCCTGCCTTCACCTGTGCGTTCCCCTTTGCAGAATTCGTTTGCGACCGGATCGGTCAATTGAGGACGTGACAATGCCCAAGGTGGGATCATCGGGGAGACTGTTTTTGCGGACGACCTTATGCCCCCTTATTTCATCTCTTCGTCGGGTCTTCTCAAGAGGTCACGGTTGCCTGAAATCGATTGACGAAAGTCCTTAATTACGGGGGGGATTTCTGCGCTCTCTTTTCGAGGATCTTGAGCAGTCCCACCAGTAAGGCAACGATGGCAATGATAAATATAAAATAAATGGGAATGATTTTGGGGATCAGGTCAATTTTGTATGCGGGGATGAGGGCAGTCAGGTCAAAAAAAAGACAAATTGAAAATAAAATGGAAATGGATTTTAAGGGAGAGAATTTCAACCGTTCCAAACGATGGTGAAAATGATCATTGTCTTTTGCAAACGGACTTGTCCCTTTGATGACCCTTCGGAAGAAGGCAAAGGTGGTATCGGTAATGGGGATTAATAGCGTGGCAAATGGAATCAGGTAATAAATTTCGTCCGTGAAACCCTGGTTCAATGGAAGCAGGGTGATGAGAGAGACCAGCAACCCCAGGGGAAGGCTCCCCGTATCGCCGAGAATGATCTTGGCGGGTGGAAAATTAAAAATTAAAAAGCCAAGAATGCTTCCGCCCAGGAGAACGATCAAAAACGAGGGTTCAATGATATCTCGCTTCAAATAAACAAGGCACAGCGTAACGCAGGATAGGAAAACGATACCCCCCGCCAATCCGTCCATTCCATCCACCAGATTGATCGCGTTGGTGATGCCGATAATCCACAAGAGTGTAACGAGAAAAGAAAGAAAACCAAGTTCGAAGTCTCCGATCCTTTCAATCTGGAATCCTGCGGTGTACAGGAGAAGGGCGATGATGATTTGCACGACCAGCTTGAACCGGGCCGGAAGATGATAGATGTCATCGAAAAGGCCGAGAGTGAACATCATGCTGACTCCAGTAGTCAGAATAAGAAGGAGGGGCCGGTGTGCGGGGTTCAGGTTTCCGGTGGCGAACAGAATCCATAAGGTGGCGAGAAACGAAATCACCACGGCCACACCGCCAAAGGGGTTTACCCTTTTCTCGGTCAGTCCGATGGCCCGTTCAAAAAATTCCTTGAGAATGACGGTATTTTTAGAGGCCCAAATCAGGGTGATGGTCAGGGAAAGAGAAATTGCGAAGGAAATTCCATATCCCGAAAGGTAGACCCAACCCTCGATTGGAAATGTCGGGAAAGTCATAGATCAAAAAAATACCGAGAAAAATGCGAATTACCCAGCTTCACTGAAAAACCCCCCCCGCCGGTTTTGGTGGTATCTCCCCAAAAGTAAAATTCCCCGGGTTTGGAAATATTCCCAAGCAACGGTTGTCAGAGGTCATGAAATTAACAAAGGAGAAGTTGCCGGCCCGGCCATGAGGGGATGGACATATGATTTCCCAAGGGATTATTGCCCAAAAAATAGCGGAATTCAAGGTCGGTCCTCTATGACCTGGGTTGCCGTGGGAAAACAAATGGCAGGAATAGGTCTGGTTTTCGATCCGGGGGCGGATGGGGCCGATCTTCCGGGCCAAGGGGAGCGCCCTGCGGGGTTTGCCCAGCGCGATTAACCGCAGAAAAAGCGTTCA
>Ga0066640_10000759_pt1 | contig 19149 bp, 18 predicted proteins | sample CryGeyCG2114_020_2_FD_59505 | JGI IMG/M metagenome (GOLD analysis project Ga0066640, IMG submission 59505) | Groundwater microbial communities from aquifer - Crystal Geyser CG11_big_fil_rev_8/21/14_0.20 | ecosystem: Environmental > Aquatic > Deep subsurface > Groundwater | place: USA: Utah... | reverse complement strand
ATAGGTTATGAATTTAGAGTTAGGCAAAGAATATATAGACCAGATTATTGGATATATCTCAGTATATGGATTAAAGGTTCTGGGCGCGATTGCGATTTTCTTTATCGGGAAATGGATTGCCAGACGCATCAAAAACCTGCTGCGAAAAACTTTTATCAAAACCCGCCTTGACGCAACCTTATCTGATTTTTTCAGCAATGTTGTTTATGCCTTACTAATTGCCTTCATCGTTATTGCCGCACTCAACAAGGTTGGGGTGGAAACCACATCACTAGCAGCAGTTGTCGGTGCTATCGGGCTTGCTATCGGGCTTGCATTTCAGGGCTCAATTTCCAATGTCGCGGCAGGGGTTATGCTGGTCGTACTGCGCCCGTTCAAAGTCGGACATTTTGTCGAAGTGGCAGGGGTTAGCGGCAATGTTGATAATATTGATATTATGACAACCAACCTGACCACGCCTGACAATAAAAAAATCATTATTCCGAATAGTAAGATATTTGACGAAATTATCATCAATTATACCGCCCAGAAAATGCGCCGTATAGATTTGAAAATCGGCATTGGCTATGATGATGATATCAAGCTCGCCAAGCAGGTTATGGAAGATGTTGTAAAATCCGATGAGCGCGTGTTAAAAGACCCAGAGCCTATGATAGGCGTGATTGAGCTGGGTGAATCTAGTGTTAATATCGTGCTGCGCCCATGGGTGAAAACCGATGATTATTGGCCGGCATATATGGATATTACCGAGAATGTTAAACTGCGCTTTGATGAAGAGGGAATCACCATTCCATATCCACAACGCGAAATCACACAAAAAGTTGTGATGCCGGATGCGGTAAAGGTGAAGATGGTGGGCAAAAAATCTGAGCCTAAAAAACCAGCAGCTAAGAAGAAATCCGCAACAAAAAAACCAGCCAAAAAGAAATAGCCTTTTTTACGAAGCGTTATCAGTGCCTGGATTCGCAGAGAAATATTTCTCAAACTTATCTTTCTCACCCTTATATTTATCGGCATCCGGTGGCGATTCACCCTTAGAAGTAATATTCGGCCATTGCTCGGAATATTCACGATTTAGCTCCAGCCATTTGAGGTTATCCTCATCTTCCGGCTTGATGGCCTCTGCCGGACATTCCGGCTCGCATACACCGCAATCAATGCATTCATCCGGGTGGATAACCAGCATATTCTCACCCTCATAGAAACAATCCACCGGACAGGTTTCTACACAATCCTTATATTTGCACTTGATGCAATCTTCAGTCACTACATATGCCATAAAATTCTCCTAAGGTCGGGGCTAATTAATTCCTTATATCCGCACATTATATACAGTCAAGATTTATCACCACTCTTCTTTTTCTGCTTTCTTTTTCTTCTCAGGCTTGGCTTCTTTTGGCTCTTTAGTTTTCACCGCATCCTCACCACGAATTTCTTTTTTCAGGTTTAGTATCTGAATCGCATAATCCTTCATCTTAAACCGCAATTTTTCAATATAGCCGTCAAATATATAATATGCTGCAAATGCAGGAATTGCGACAATAAGCCCGCCAATTGTGGTTATCAGCGCCTCCCAGATTCCTCCGGCAAGCATTGACGGGTCAATTCGGCTGCCACTTTCGGCAATGCGCGCAAATGCTTTTACCATCCCAATCACAGTACCGAGCAAGCCGATTAATGGCGCAATACCTGCCACAATTTCCAGCCCGCGCAGATGAGTTTCATATTTCTTCAATTCCGCCTGCCCGATTCTTTCAATCTCCGGCTCAATTCTATCTTGCGGCAAATCCTGATATTTTGTGAGCTTGAGGGCAATCTGCATAACTTTAGAAATCGGCGTATCATTTGCTGCCAGAATTTTTTCTGCCTTGCTGATATCGCTCATTTTCAAAGAAACTATTACATCATCAGCGAATTCATTTTTCAGGGTTTTTCCGCTATAAAATTGTATCAATTTCAGGATGATTACGGTGAGAGTATAGACGGAAAGCAGCATCAGCGGATACATCAGGAATCCACCCTTAAATATCAATTGAATATTCTCTGAAAAATTTTCCATTATTCTCTCTCTGTTTCTTTGTCGATTGTAGCAGGTTTATAAGCATAAAATACATGTTCGTCAATTCGCGCAACCTCTTTATAATTCTCCCAGATATTGCGGAAATCTTCGCTGGTTGAGAAATATTCCACAAAGTCGAAATAAAAATCACCGATTGCGTCCGTGTTATATTTGCGCTCAGGTACAATAATCAGATGCGGTGGATTATGAGCAATATCACCAACCACTCTGGCTATCATCCGGATTTCCCAATCACTTCTTGCGCCTGATGGGTGATATGCAATCTTGTCGTTTTCATCCGGTTTTGCATTTTGATATATCCCCGGCAGCATCCATAAATGTGCATAGCGAGATTTGTAATCCGCCTCGGAATAATATATCGCCGGAAATGCCGAGGCTAAATCAAAGCTCAAAGTTGCAACATTTCCACCTTTTGCATACTGGTTGATTATTGCAATTTGTTCTTTCAATTTTTCAGCATTTAGTCCGAATCCGATTGTAATATTTGCAACAAAACCAAGTGCCAGAAATATGGTGAGGATAAAACTTGCCAGAAAAATAATCAATTTGCTGTAGCGGGCTTTGAGATTCTCAAATAACGCAAATATAAGGCTGATATTCAGCAAAATTGCAAAAGCATGGGCAGGGTAAAAATGGTTTGGCCAACCCATTTGCTGAGCCTGCACCGTGATTAATGCCGCCGTATTGCACACCCAAAACAGCCAGATTCTGCGATTCAAACATTTGCGGCAAAAGAAGAATATCATCCAGAAGCTCACTTGCGCAAGAATCACACTGCCATAAATATATAGAAAAACCTTCCAGAAATTATATTTAAAACCACCATAAAATTCCAGAACCCACGGAAAAACTTCAAACGCATAATTGCGCTCAATCAGCAGCAAATATAAGATATATAACAGCAGCATAATGCCGATTATAAAATTCTCACGGATAAATAATTTCGTAATATCACGCTTATAAATTGCATAAAAAATCGCCGCCATTGCCCAGATGAGCAGATAAAACGGTTTGAGAGCCAGCCCGAATGATGCGAATAGCGCCGCAAAGATTGTGAGATTCTTATGCCCCTCACGCCCCTCGCCCAAAAGCAGCAAATATGGCAAAGCGAATATCAGCATAAAATGCTCACGCTGCCCAAAATTCACCCCCGCATAAAAAGTCAGCGCGAATATCAAGGCCAAGCGCAGCCAGTTTTCCTGCGTAATTTTGAAGCACGCCCAGAGAGAAATCAGGGTAAGTAACGCAACAAAGGCAACAAAGCAAATTTGCGCAGAAACACCCAATATTTTTCCAATAAAAACCGGAATCATATTGAGGTAAACAATCAATGGCGGATTGGATTCTATCACCTCAACATTCAACACTTCCCCATTTAGCACACGTTCTGCCGCATATTGCAGCCAGCTAATATCACTACCCTGAAACCCCATAACCTGCGGGATAATCGTTGCGATCAGGAAGAATCCACCAAAAAATAACATTGTATTATTTTTTATCATGCGCCATATATAGTGCATGAAAGCATATGATGTAAATGACTTGGAAGAAAAAACCCTGACCAAACCAAAAGGCGTGATTTTTGACTGGGATAATACACTGGTTGATACTTGGCCGATTATCCACACCTCGCTAGTGCAAACTTTTGAACATATGGGTGCAAAACCATGGACGATTGAGGAAACTAAGCAAAATGTCGGACGTTCCTTGCGCGACCATTTCCCGAAATTATTCGGTGATAAATGGCAAGAAGCCGGGCAGATTTATTCCGATAATTATCGCAAAAACCACCTCGATACACTCACCCCGCTTGAAGGCGCGCTGGATTTAATGGAATATCTCGCCACTACTAATATTTTCCGCGCCGTGGTCAGCAACAAGCAAGGGCCGGTTTTGCGCATGGAATCAAGTCATATGGGCTGGGATAAATATTTTGATAAAATCACCGGTGCAACTGATGCTGAGCGTGACAAGCCATACCCCGACCCTGCCTTCCATGCATTAAAGCCAAGCGGCTTAAATCCGGGAAAACATATCTGGTTTATCGGAGATTCAATAATTGATGTTGAGTGCGCCATCGCCGCCGGAATGACTCCCATAGTATATAAGGATACTGGGCTTGCCAAAAATTTTGCAGAGCAAGCATTTCTTGTAGATTCTCATCAGGAATTGAAGCAATTATTCACTGAGGCATTATCTAAATGAGCATTGTTGATGTAGACAGAGCTGCATTTGAATTACGACATGGACGGGAAGTTGAAATTGACGGACAAATCATAATTCATCCTGAGTTTTTGACTGAAAAAATCTGGCAAAATCTAGCCACGCAAAATCTCAAACTTTTAGTCACCCCATTGCGGGCAAAAGCGATTTTTAATCAGGAATTTACTGCATCGGTAGAAATAAAATTATCAGATTTGAGCCTGCAAGATGTGGTTTTGCTTGTTGCTGGGCATAGTAATGCCAACCCAAAATATCTGGAAAATGCTACTGAACAAAATACCACAGCGCTTAAACTGGCAAGAATTGCGGAGTTATTACCATGCGCAATTATTCTGGAAAATTCAGAAGATGCATATAAAATTAGCGCGGCGGACATTATGAGCTATAAAGAGGATGAAAATAATTCGCTCTTTCTGGCAGCCGAAACTCCGCTAAAACTCGCCGATGCCAAAAAAGCCTATATAAAAGCCTTCCGCCCCAAAAGCGGCAATTCTGAACATTTAGCAATTATCATCGGGGATATATCAGAAAACCCGCTAATGCGTATCCACTCCTCCTGCTATACGGGTGACTTACTGGGCAGCCTCGCTTGTGATTGCGGCGACCAGTTGCGCGAATGCATAAAGCTGATGGATAAGCAGGGCGGCGGAATTATCCTATATTTATTGCAGGAAGGGCGCGGAATCGGGCTTATCAACAAACTGCGTGCGTATCAATTGCAGAAAAGTGGAATGGATACGGTAGAAGCCAATGAATTCTTGGGATTTGATGATGAGGAGCGCGGTTTTGAATCGGCAGCTAACATGCTGAAAATCCTTGGAATTACATCTGTACAAATCGTCACAAACAATCCTAAAAAAGCACAAGATATTGAAAATTTGGGCATAAAAGTGACAAATCGGGTGCCATTACTAGTATCTCATGAGCATAATGAGCAATATTTGCAGGTCAAATCGGCAAAATCTGGACATATCATAGATTAGAGAATTAAATACATTAATAGTTTATCAACTATCTTATGCTAAAACTTATCTACTATGACACCAGAAGAAGAAAATAAAATTATCGATACATGGGCGCAACATGCCATGAAATCTATGACTGAGCGCAAGGTGCAGCCATTGCCCGAGAATTATTCGATATGGTTTGAATATGCTCGCGGCAGTAATAAAAAGCTAATACAGGCTGTAGATAAGCTGGTGGCCGACAAAAAAGATTTTGACCGCTCCGTTACCAGAGATTTATATAACACTTTCATACTCAAAGAAGTAAATACCAGAATTGTTGAAGAAGCGAGCAGCCGCGTGCAAAAGATCATGTCAGGCGTTCTAAAAACTATTGAAACCTCCGCCGAAGGCACAGAAAATTATGGCAAGCAGCTTGATGAATTTACAAATGACCTTGCCGCCGCCGGAAATGAAGATATTGCAAAATTTATTGAAAAAATTGTTACCAAAACCAGTGATTTGAAGAGCAAAGGTCTGGAGCTAAATAAGCAACTCAAACAGTCGCGGGAAGAGGTTGAAGTGCTGAAAGTGAATCTGGAGGAAGTATCTTCCCAAGTAGCGCTTGATGCCCTCACCGGAATTGCCAATCGCAAGGCTTTTGATGAAAGCATAATCCGCATGATGGCGGAAGCCAAGGAAACCGGAAAGGATTTATGCCTGCTGATGGTTGATGTGGATCATTTCAAGAAGTTCAATGATAATTACGGGCATCTTTTAGGCGACCAAGTATTACGCATCGTTGCCAGCGTTCTCAAAGACGTAATTCGCGGTAAGGATTTCGTATCACGCTTTGGTGGTGAAGAATTTGCTCTGCTTTTGCCCGAAACTCCGCTTAACGGTGCGCAAATTGTGGCAGAAAATATCCGGCGCTCCATCGCTAGCAAGGAATTAAAAAGGAAAGATACCGGCGAAAGCTATGGTAAACTAACGGTTTCACTCGGCGTATCATGTTTACGCCATCGTTTTGACAAAGTTGATGATTTTATTGAAAGAGCAGATAAAGCATTGTATACTTCCAAAGATAGAGGAAGAAACACTGTTACCGTAGAAAGCTAATGTTCAATAATTTTATTAAAGTATCCAATATCGAGAAATTCTCCGAGAAGGTCACTCCTGTTATGTATATAGCGGGTGGGATTGCATTGATGCTAGGCCTGATTCTCGCCTTCACTACCGAAACCGACCCATTGCAGGGCGGTTCTATCATGCGGATTATGTATGTGCATGTGCCCGCCGCATGGCTGGCTATGTTCGCCTACGCATTTATGGGAATTTTCAGCGCAGGTTATTTGATATGGCGCAATCCGCTTAATTATCTAATTGCAAAATCCGCCGCACCGATTGGTGCTGTTTTTGCCGCAACTTGCCTGATAACCGGTTCGATATGGGGCTATCCGACATGGGGAACATGGTGGGTTTGGGATGCACGCCTAACATCTATGCTGATATTATTCTTTATGTATCTTGGCTATCTTGGGCTTTCCGGCGCTTTCCATGAGGAAGAAAAAGAGGCTAAATCATCTTCTATCCTTGCTGTTGTCGGGCTGATAAATCTGCCTATAATCAAATATTCGGTTGAATGGTGGAACACATTGCACCAACCTGCCAGCGTTTTTCGGGTTGATGGGCCTTCAATCCATTCTTCCATGCTATTGCCGCTATTTTTGATGGCGATTGCAAGCTTGTGCATATTCCTACTAATATTATCGGCGAAATTGCGTAGCGAAATCATTGAGCGCAAATTATCGCGCGGCTAGGCCAAATAAATATTAGTTAAAAACATTGCACATCTTATTGTAATTACTGTATTATCGCCAGCCTATGCTTTTTCCCAGAGAATTTGTCGAACAAATCAAAGATAGAATCAATATTTCGGAAGTCGTGCGCCGCCGCGTCAACTTGAAGCAACGCGGAAATGAACATAGCGGGCTTTGCCCATTTCATAACGAAAAAACTCCATCATTCACAGTTAATGACGAAAAAGGCTTTTACCATTGCTTCGGCTGCGGCGCACATGGGAATTTGTTTGATTTCGTGATGCGTACAGAGGGGATGAACTTCCCCGAAGCGATTGAAAAATTAGCATTTGAGCTGAATATGACAATGCCGAAAAAAGATGCACAGGCAGCCGCCAAATATGACAGATATTCCGAGCTTCTACGTTGTGCAGAAACTGCTTGCGAATGGTTTCAGGATAATTTGCGGAAATCTTACGGCGCAAATGCCCGTGATTATTTGAAACAGCGCGGATTAAATCCGGAAATTATTGAACGCTTTAAACTCGGATTCGCCCCCGATGAGCGCGGAGCATTGCAAAAACATCTGGAAAGCAAAGGATTCTCTCTCAAAGACATGCAGGAAATCGGCTTGGTGAAAAACGGTTATGAATATTTCCGTGGTCGCGTGATATTCACCATCACCAATTCAAAAGGCCAGCCGATTGCATTTGGCGGGCGTTCTCTGGATGGCTCTGAGCCTAAATATCTCAACTCGCCGGAAACCGAGATTTTCCACAAAAGGCGTGTACTTTTCGCCAAATCCATCTCGCGCAGGGCAGCGCATGAAAAAGGTGAACTGATTGTTACTGAGGGCTATATGGATGTGATTTCACTCAACCAATCAGGGTTTAACAATGCCGTTGCTCCGCTCGGAACATCTCTCAGCCATGAACATATGGAAGAGTTATGGAAAATCTGCCCCGAACCAACTTTATGCTTTGATGGAGATAATGCCGGAAAAAATGCGATGATTCGTGCCGCAAATCTTGCCCTACCCATGCTCAAACCCGGATTCTCATTGAAGTTCGTACAATTGCCAAAAGGCCAAGATCCGGATGATATTGTTAGAAAAGATGCCGGAATGTTCAGAAATTTGCTGAACAGCGCCACTCCATTATCACAAAAATTATATGAATCAGAGCGCGATAAAAAGCTAGTGAAAACCCCTGAGCAACAGGCTGATTTTAATGCAAGGCTAGTAAAACTAGCAGAGCAAATTCAGGATAAAGAGGTTTCACAGAATTATCGCAGATATTTCTCCGAAAGTTTATGGAATGAATTTAAAACCCGCAAAGGCAAGGATTCCCGCACAAATAAATCATCTTCCAGAGATATTGGTGGAATCGCCGCCGTAGATAGCAATGAGCTAGAGAAGCTGGAGCAGCTTAAACTCGCATTATTCGGGATTATCTGCAAAAATCCAGAATTGCTGGAGAACTCTTCTATTGAGGAAGAATTTATGAATTTAGAGTTTCAGACACTTGAAATTGATGAAGTGAGGCAAGATATTATAGAAAACATAGGGATAAATGAAAAAAATGAGGTAAATCTTGAAGAATTAATCAAATCTCTTGACGGACAAGCAAAGAGATATATAAAAGCTGGTGCGGATTTTTCCGTAAGACATGGAGCAGCAGAACAGGCCTATAAAGTTACTCTTGAGCAGTACAGGCAGCAAATTATCGAAGCTGAGCATGCAAATCTGAAAGGCGAATCTGAGGATGAATTCCTCAGGCTACAACAGCACTTTAATGAATTAATATCATACCAGGAAAAAATAAACGCAAGTCATGAAGATTAAAGACCTATGGCTGAAAATGACTGACAGCGATCATAAAGATATGAGTGGAAAACCTATGGCTAAGAAAAAAACAGAAACTAAAAAGGCAGCAACAACAAAATCTGCCAAATCTCCGGCAAAGAAATCTACCGCAAAATCGGTGGCAAAGAAACCCGTGCCTAATAAAGTGGCTGTAAAAAAAGCGGTAAAAAAGCCGGATACAAAGAAAAAACTTGCAAAAGCAGCGCCGGCAAAGAAAAAAGAGGTGCAGAAACAGCCTGCCAAAAAAGCGGAGAAGAAAGAGAGCAAAAAGCCTTCGGCAAAAGTAACTGCGAAAGCACCCGCAAAAAAACCTGCGAAAAAAATTGAAGAGAAAAAAACCAAGATTCAGAAGTCTGAAACAAAAAGCGTAACGAAGAAAGAAATGAAAACCGAAGCCAATAAGCCCACAAAGCAAACCACTAAAAAAGCTACCAAGAAAACTCCGCAAGAAATAGAGGAAAAGAAGGCAGCAACACAAGCTGCAGAAATGAAGGAAGAAATCAAATCAATTTTCCGCAAACTTGTTGCCAAAGCCAAGGAAAAGAATTTCCTTACCTATGACGAGATTAATCGCGCCCTACCGAATGACAAATTCTCCACCGATATTGTCGATGAATTTATCACCAAACTAACTGAAGCGAACATCCGCATATACGAGAATGCCGATGAATATCTTGAAAGCGAAGAAGCTGAGACAGAGAGCAATGATGATAATCTAGGCAGAACGGATGACCCTGTGCGCCTTTATTTGCGTGAAATGGGCGGAGTTGAACTACTCTCCCGCGAAGGTGAGATTGAAATTGCAAAACGCATAGAAGTCAGCCGCGATAAAATGCTGGAAGCGCTTTTTGAAACTCCGCTGGCATTGCGCACACTCATAAAATGGCGCGATGATTTGAATGAAGGCGAGCTTTTGCTAAGAAATTTCCTTGATCTGGATGCAACTTATGGCGCAGGCCCCGGCAACACTCCGGAAGTCGTATATGGAGATGACAGAGATTCTGACGAAGTAAAAACTAAGAATGCCGAAAAGCTAAAACTAGAAACCGAAGAGAAAGACAAGAAAGCAAAGAAGTCTGATGATAAAGACGATGATGACGATGATGACGAAGATGAAGAGGAAGAAGAATCATCAGATTATGAAGAGGAAGAAGAGGATTTTGACGATACAAATGTTTCCCTAGCCGCAATGGAAGAAAAGCTAATGCCGATTGTGACCGAAGCATTGGAGCTTGCTTGCGACGCCGCGAAAGCATTGCTGAAAATTCAGGAGTCTAAGCTTGAAACAACTCTGGAAAAGAAGGATATCACTCCGCAAAAAGCCAAGAAATATATTGAGCTAAAAGCAGCTCTCCTACTTGCGCTGGATGAAATCCGCTTTGATAATAATGTTATCGAACAAATGCTTGAAGAGCTTTATAACACCAGCAGAAAGATTCTTTCTCTCGAAGGTGAGATTATGAAACTCGCTGAAAAGCATAAAGTAAAACGCAAAGCTTTTCTGGAAAATTATCTCGGACATGAACTGGATGAGGAATGGTTCAAAATTGTTGGCAAACTCAAAACCAAAGGCTGGAAAGAGTTTGTTACTGAAGAGAAAGAAGGTGTTGATTTAATCCGCGACGAACTAAGAACAACAGCCCATAAAATTGGCTTGGATATCAGCGCATTCAAGAAACTCGTACAAGCCGTGCAAAAAGGTGAGCGCGATAGTAATCAAGCGAAGAAAGAGATGATTGAGGCGAATTTGCGTCTGGTTATTTCGATTGCTAAAAAATATACAAATCGCGGGCTGCAATTCCTCGATTTGATTCAGGAAGGAAATATCGGGCTGATGAAAGCGGTGGATAAATTTGAATATCGCCGTGGCTATAAATTCTCGACTTATGCAACTTGGTGGATTCGTCAAGCAATCACCCGTTCAATTGCCGATCAAGCGCGCACCATTCGTATTCCGGTGCATATGATTGAAACTATCAATAAAATCGTACGTACCACCCGCCAAATGTTACATGAATATGGCCGCGAACCAACACCGGAAGAGCTGGCAGAAAAACTGGCAATGCCGCTGGATAAAGTTCGTAAAGTGATGAAAATTGCCAAAGAGCCAATTTCTCTGGAAACCCCGATTGGCGATGAAGAAGACTCACAACTTGGTGACTTCATTGAAGATAAAAATGCGATTATCCCGCTTGATGCTGCTATTCACAGCAATTTGCGTGAAATTACCACTCGTGTTTTAGCAACATTAACACCGCGAGAAGAGCGTGTACTTCGTATGCGTTTTGGTATAGGTATGAATACGGATCACACACTGGAAGAGGTTGGTCAGCAATTTTCTGTCACGCGTGAGCGTATTAGGCAGATTGAAGCCAAGGCACTTCGCAAATTAAAACATCCAAGCCGCAGCCGTAAATTACGCAGCTTTTTAGATACATAATTAAGAACAAATATTTAACCGGAGGAAACATGAGACTGAATTATAAAATAACCACTGCCCTAGCAATTTGCCTTGGTCTTACCGCTTGCGATAATGCCGGAAACTCAAGCGAAGTAAATCATGAAGAAGTAAATAAGATAGTGGAAGAATTCATTATGAATAACCCGAAGGTTATCATCCAATCTATCGAAGATATGCAGCGCAAAGAAATGGAAGAGCAGGAAAAAATGGCTCAAAGCGCAGTGAAAGATAATCTTGAAGAATTATATAATGACCCAGATTCTCCGGTTCTCGGCAACCCGAATGGCACAAAAGTTGTGGTTGAATTCTTTGATTATAATTGCGGTTTCTGCAAGCGCGCCTTCCCGACAATTGTAGAAGTTATTGAAAAACATGATGATGTTAAAGTCGTAATGAAAGAATTCCCGATTTTAGGACCAAGCTCAGAAATCGCTTCACGCGCGGCTTTGCTTGTGCATCTCAAACAACCTGAAAAATATTATGAGTATCACAGAATGCTGATGGCGCATAACGGGCAGAAAGATTTGAATATAATCAAAGAAGCCGCCAGCAAAGTTGGTATTACTGGAATTGATTTTGAAAATGAGATGACTAGCGATAAAATCACGCAGATTTTGCTGAAAAATCGCGACCTTGCAAACAAGTTGAATATTCGTGGTACACCTGCATTCATCGCGAACGGAACTTTGATTCCGGGCGCAGTTGATTATAATGCGCTAAAAGCCGAGCTTGAGAAAGATTTGCAGGCAGCAGATGAAACTACAGAAGAAAAAGCGGTAGAAGACACAGAAACTGCGAAGTAATCTTAAATAATCCATTTAGGGCTAGCGATGAAAAACATAAAAAGACTATTCATTTTGGCAATAATCGGTTGGACAGTGATTATGTTCAAAACCGGCGGAACGCTTAATGAATATAGCGGTATCCTGCCCGACCATATTGCGGTTGTGGGAAACCCTAGCGGCAATGTAAATATTGTTGAGTTCTTCGATTATCGCTGTGGATATTGCCGAAACATGCCCTCCACCCTTGATAAGATTATGGAAGAGAATCGGCAGGTTAAAATCACCTTGGTTGAATATCCGATATTTGGCGGTAGCTCGACCTTGGCGGCTAAATCTGCGCTCGCCGTGCATAAGCTCGACCCTTCCAAATATTATGATTATCACAAAGAACTGTTGGCTTATAATGGGGAAATTGATGAGGATGCAATTAAAGACCTTGCCGGAGATGCTGGGCTTAGTGGCTATAAAGTTTTAGCGGAAATAAAAAAGCCGGAATATGATACGATGCTTGCGGAAAATGAAAAAATTGCCAGAGCATTCGGCGTGCGTGGCACTCCACATTTTGTCGTAAATGGTGAAACTGTGCGCGGCGCAATATCTTATGAGGATTTGAAAGAAAAGATTGAGGAAAAAAGCAAGTGAGTCTTTCCGGCGCAATCGTCCAACCTAAATCCGGCACTGCTAAATCAGCAGTGATATTGCTACACGGCGTTGGTGCAGATGGCGAAAATCTTGCCGATATTGCCAGATTCCTACGTGATGATTTTCCCGATACCATATTCTTTTCACCCAATGCCCCGCATCGCTATGACATGGTTCCGCCCGAATATGAGGCCGGATATCAGTGGTTTTCACTAGCTGACCGCGACCCGCAGAAATTGCTGGAAGGGGTGCAAAATGTACGCCCGATTGTCGATTCATTCATTGATAAGATTCTGGAAGAGCATAAATTAAATGAAGAAAACCTCGCCCTGCTCGGCTTTTCCCAAGGCACGATGACTTCGCTCTTTGTCGCTCCAAGACGGCAGAAAAAACTGGCAGGAATTGTCGGGTTTTCCGGTGCTTTAATCGGCGCAGAAAAGCTTGCTGAAGAAGCCCAAACCAAACCGGATATTTGCCTGATTCACGGGAAAATGGATGATGTTGTACCGTTTGAAATGATGCAGAATGCTGAACAATCCTTGCGCCAGAATGGTTTCAGCATCATCTCCCACGCCCGCCCATATCTCACCCATTCAATTGACATGGAAGGCATTGAAATCGCCAAAAACTTCCTCAAAGACAGGCTTTAGAATCTGGCAATCTGCGCAGGTGGAGAAGGCGTTTTATCGTTAGGTTTGATTCCAAGCTTCTCAAAGAAGATATAAATATCCTGAGCCAAGACCGCCCCTCCATTTCTCATTTCCAAGATTGATGGTAATTTCATTATTCTATCCAAAGCTTCTATTATACCACCCTCGCTTTGACAATTCACCCCGTCGCCAAACGCCGCAATCAAGAAACAGGGAACTCTTATATACGATTCACCAGTACCAATCTTTTCTGCCCTGTTATTCAAAAATTCAATTGCCTCTTCGCCATGACAGCTCTGACCTGATGTACTAAAGCAGGCATCATCTAACTCAACCTTTAGCGCATCCTTTTTTCCCTCCGGTATACCAATGACTAAGGACATTTGTGCATGGCGAGGGCCATTAGTAGTTGCGGTAATTCCTAACGACAAAATATTTCCACTCCCAATATAGCGAATAAAATGGCAGTTACGGTAGCCATCAGATAGACCTGAAGTAATATATGTGAAAGCATCCGGTGTGTTTTCACGAGAATTTATTTGCTCAACCATTATCCTATCTCCTACAAAGAAGATAGTTAACTTACATTAATCGATGTGTCAATAACTAAACCAATTTTGCGCAAGCCTCGGCGATACGTGCGCAGGCTTTTTGCAGATTTTCTTCTGAGGTTGCGTAGGAAATGCGGAAATATGGGTCAAGCCCGAATGCCACGCCCGGTACAACTGCCACACCCACAGATTCCAGCAAATATGTCGCCAGATCCGTACTAGTTGCAATTTCCACCCCATCCGGCGTTTTTTTGCCCAGCAAACCCTCAAATGAAGGATACACATAAAATGCCCCTTCCGGAGTTTTGCATGAAATTCCCTCAATCTCATTCAGCGCATTCACCACCATATCACGGCGTTTGGCAAAGGCAGTGCGCCAATCATTCAGAAAACTCTGGTCGCCATTCAAGGCTTCCACCGCCGCCGCTTGGCTTATCGAGCAAGGATTTGAGGTGGATTGTGATTGCAATTTCGCCATCGCCTTAATCAGCGTAGCATCGCCTGCACCATAACCAATCCGCCATCCGGTCATCGAATAAGCTTTTGAAACCCCGTTTAATGTCAGCACTCTTGGCTTTAATTTCGGCTCAGTTTCGGCAATTGTTGCAAATTTAAACCCGTCATAAACCAGATGCTCATATATATCATCAGTCATCACCCAGACATGTGGATGGCGCAAAAGCACCTCCGCCAAGGCTTGCAACTCGGCAGCGCTATAAGCCGCTCCGGTTGGGTTGCTCGGCGAATTGAGAATTAACCATTTAGTTTTTGGTGTAATTGCGGCTTCTAGCTGTTCGGGTTTTAATTTAAAATCTCCCACGCAATCGACAAAAACCGGCACACCATCGCAGAAAGCTACGATATCAGGGTAGGAAACCCAATATGGCGCAGGAATTATCACCTCATCGCCGGGGTTAACACTTGCCAGCATCGCATTGAAAATCACCTGCTTACCGCCAGTACCGACAATTATCTCATCTGGGTTGTAATCAAGGTTATTTTCGCGTTTGAATTTATCAATAATCGCTTTTTTTAATTCGGGAGTGCCGCCAACGGGGGTGTATTTCGTTTTACCATCATCCATCGCTTTTTTCGCCGCCGCGCAAATATGCTCAGGTGTGTTGAAATCAGGTTCACCCGCGCCCAAGCCGATAACATCCTTTCCGGCGGCTTTTAACTCGGCAGCCTTGGTGGTCACGGCAATTGTCGGGGATGGTTTTATATTAGACATTCTGTTAGAAATAATACTCATGGTAGAAAAGCCCTTGACAAATGATTAAAATAATATTAAATTACGCAATGAGATATTACGTTTGTGCTTTTAGTGCAGTTTTTTCTAATATCTTTGTAGCTGCATAGCAATAAAAAATTTAGTTAAATTTCTTGTTAAACATGTAAGCAAAAAAATTGGTTTTGGTAATAATTCCTTAACTAATTTTTGCTAGGATTGTTAGCTCGGCCTTTAAGGCCATTATGGGTTACAATTAAGAAATTTTGGAGAAGTAAAATGAAAAAGTTATCAAAAGTAACTTTTGTTTTCGCGTCTTTGTTATTGGCGAATATCGCCGTAGCAGAAGATTATGATAATGGTTATTATGGGAATAACCAGCAGAACTATAATGCCCAACAGCCAAATGGGGCATATGACCAACAATATCAGATACCGCCAAATTATAACGGGCAGTATTATCCACAAGAAACTCAAGGCTCGGTTGGCTATCACGGAACAAATAAAACCAGCCAAAATACTGCTGAAGAGCCTTACTACTTTTATTATTATTGATTCTTGAATCATTAGATGGTTTAAAAAGGGGTGTTCAAACGCCCCTTTTTTATTGGTTAAAACTCATATGTCTTGGTTCAAAAAATTAAAATCCGGCTTAAAATCCAGCTCTGATAAAATCAGCGATGGAATTACTGGCATTTTTACCAAAAAAAAGCTGGATGATGCCACCCTTGCCGAGCTGGAAGATTTGTTGATAACCGCCGATTTGGGGGTTGATACGGCTTTAGAAATCACCGAAAGTTTGCGTGCAGAAAAATTCGACAAAGAAGTTTCTGAGGAAGAAGTAAAATCATTTTTGGCAGAGAAAATTGCCAAAATCCTTGCTCCGGTTGCAACGAATCTCAATATTGATAATACAGAAAAACCTTATGTCATCATGTTTGTCGGCGTGAATGGCAATGGCAAAACCACTTCTATTGGTAAATTGGCAAAAAACTTCAGGGATGATGGCAAAAAAGTTATGCTCGCCGCCGCCGATACATTTCGTGCTGCTGCGGTTGAGCAATTGCAAGTGTGGGGCAAGCGCGCAGATGTTCCGGTTTTCACCGGAAATCCGAATCAAGAACCTGCCAGCGTTGCCTTTCAAGCTATTGAGAAAGCGCAAAATGATGGCATTGATTTGCTGATTATCGACACTGCCGGAAGATTACAAAATAAGCATAATTTGATGGCGGAATTGGCAAAAATCAAAAATGTATGCGCGAAAAAGATGGAAAATACCCCGCATCAAACCATCTTAGTGCTGGATGCCACCACTGGGCAAAATGCGATTAGTCAGGTTGAGCATTTTATGGAAGTGGCGGAAATCAGCGGTCTGATTATCACAAAATTAGATGGCACGGCAAAAGGCGGAATCGTTGTGGCATTAGCCAAAAAATTCGATATCCCGCTATATGCAATCGGCGTGGGTGAAGGAATTGAGGATTTAAAACCTTTTGATGCAAATGATTTCGCCAAAAACCTAGTTGGGCTTTAATTCCGGCTTTTAACAAAATATTCATATAGATATATTATAATATTCCTATGCTTATTCGCCTATTCACATTCCTGATTTTATTCTCCGCCATTTGCGCTGATTCCGGCTCGGCACAAGATTATAAATCTTACGCAATTGAGCAGCAAAAACGCGAGGCGGAACGCAAAAAAAGGGAGTTGATGCAGAAAATCCAGCATATGCAGTCTGACCCTGAGTCATATACGCAAAGTAAACGGGGGGGTGAAACAAAAACCGTCACTCTCAAAAAATCAAATAATGGGCATTTCTTCGCAGACGCAAAATTGAATGATAATCCTATCAGATTTATGGTTGATACTGGTGCAACGGCGATTTTCATTAGCCAGCAAGATGCCAAAAAATCGGGGATAAATACTACCACTCTGCATTACAATAAAACTTACCAAACCGCTACAGGACAACGCGCACGCGCTGCCGAAACTAATGTAAAAAGTCTGGATTTGCAGGGCATCAAGCTGAGCAATGTTCCGGTTGTGGTGAGTATGGAAAAATCACATATGGCGCTGCTTGGAATGAGCTTTTTCAACCGCATCGAGAAATTCGATGTTGATGGCGACACTATGACTATCTACGATTGATTATGTTATGATTACGCTCAAGCGGCGCGCAGCCTTAGCGGCCTCAACGGCCTTGCCTTCGCTGCGCTCGGAAGTTTTATTTGCGCTCAAGCGGCGCGTAGGAGGCTGTCATTGCCTGAATGCGTAAGCATTCTAGGGCAATCTAGATGCAGAGTAAGAGTGGATTCCCCTAAAATTCACACCCCCCTCTTTCCCCCCTGATAGGGGGGAGGTAAGGGTGAGACAAGTCTCGCAAAAAATGCCGCGCTAATCACGACTTTAAAACCAACTCATCATTTTTCAAATCAACTTTCACCCTACTACCATCGGAAATTTTTCCGCTCAAAACCTCACTCGCCAGCTTATCTTGCAATTCCTTCTGGATAATCCGTTTTAACGGACGCGCACCATAAATCGGGTCAAATCCCTTTTCTGCCAGATATTTCTTCGCCTTTTCGGAAAGCTCCAGCGTGATATTGCGCTCAGCCAGCCTATTTTCAAGATATGCGAGCTGGATTGAAACAATCGCCCCCATTTCATCAAGGCTGAGGCGATGGAACAGGATAATCTCATCCAAACGATTGAGGAATTCCGGACGGAACGCAGCACGCACTTTCTCCATCACCTGCTCACGTACGGCGTTGCTATCCTTGCCATCAGCGGCATTATTGGCTAGAACATCACCGCCCAGATTTGAGGTCAGGATTATCAGCGTATTTTTGAAATCCACCGTTCTGCCCTGCCCGTCTGTCAGCCTGCCATCATCCAAAACCTGCAATAATATATTGAACACATCAGGATGGGCTTTTTCCACCTCGTCAAACAAAATCACCTGATATGGGCGGCGGCGCACAGCCTCAGTCAGGCTGCCACCTTCATCATAGCCGACATATCCGGGAGGCGCACCAACCAGCCGTGAAACTGCATGCTTTTCCATATATTCGCTCATATCAACGCGGAGCAGCGCATTTTCATCATCAAAAATAAACTCGGCAAGCGCCTTTGTAAGCTCGGTTTTACCAACTCCTGTCGGGCCTAAAAATAGAAATGAACCTAATGGGCGATTCGGGTCTTGCAAGCCTGCCCGCGCTCGGCGTACGGCATTTGCAACCGCAACCAGCGCATCATCCTGACCAACCACACGTTTACGCAGATAATCTTCCATTTGCAGCAATTTATCGCGCTCACCTTCCAGCATTTTATCCACCGGAACACCTGTCCAGCGACTAACAATATTGGCGATATCCTGTTCACTCACCGATTCGCGCAGCATGTTGCCTTCCTGTGCGCCGTCAGATGCGTTCAGTTTTTTCTCCAACTCAGGGATGACGCCATAAGAAAGCTCACCGGCGCGCGCTAAATCACCCTGACGTTGCACGATTTCCAACTCGGTTCGCGCCTTCTCCAGCGCCTCTTTGAGATGTTGCACGCTAGAAAGCTTTGATTTCTCAGCCTGCCATTCTTCGGTCAAATCGGCAGACTTTTTTTCTAATTGCCCAAGCTCTTCTTCCAGCTTTTTGAGCCTTTCTTTCGAGGCAGAATCATCCTCTTTTTTGAGTGCCTCACGCTCGATTTTCAACTGAATTATCTTCCTATCCAGCTCGTCAATTTCTTCCGGTTTGGAATCAACTTCCATGCGCAAACGGCTGGCAGCCTCATCAACCAAATCAATTGCCTTATCGGGCAGAAATCTGTCGGTTATATAGCGATTTGAAAGAGTTGCCGCCGCCACAATTGCTGAATCGGAAATTCTAATGCCATGATGCAACTCGTATTTTTCCTTCAAGCCGCG
>Ga0066640_10000752_pt1 | contig 19263 bp, 18 predicted proteins | sample CryGeyCG2114_020_2_FD_59505 | JGI IMG/M metagenome (GOLD analysis project Ga0066640, IMG submission 59505) | Groundwater microbial communities from aquifer - Crystal Geyser CG11_big_fil_rev_8/21/14_0.20 | ecosystem: Environmental > Aquatic > Deep subsurface > Groundwater | place: USA: Utah... | reverse complement strand
TTTTTTCATCAGTATGGTTCAAGCCGGGGAGGCTAGCGGAAAATTAGACATCAGTTTATCAAAACTCTCCCACCAGTTAAACAAAGCTCAACAAACAAAGCGAAAAATTCAAAATGCCCTAACCTACCCCGCCATCGTATTGGGGGTATCCATCATCGTTGTCGCTTTACTAGTCATCTTTGTTATTCCCAAATTTCAATTCGTCTTTGAAAATATGTTAGGCAATGCCCCTATGCCAGTGTTGACACAATTTGTATTCGAAACAGCTATCTTCATAAAGAACCACTTTTTATCCCTTCTTTTTATCGGCATAGTGTTAACCGTTATTGCTAAACGGCTCTTAAATCCTAAAGCCTTAAAGTCCTGGCTCCTGCGCGTTCCCAGGGTAAGAGGGGTTCTTATCGGAATTGCCTTGATCAGATTTTATAACGCAATGGGAACGCTTTTAGCAAACAATGTCCCGGTCGTAAAGGCATTGGAGATCACACACAATCTGTTCGATATAACTTATTTCGAAAAACGAATGCTTTTCGTGATCCAACGGGTTCGTGAGGGGGCTGCCATAGGAAACGCCCTTCAAGTAATCCCGCTCATACCGGAAACAGATATCAGTCTCATTTCCGTGGGTGAGGCATCAGGCAATCTCCCGGAGGCTTTTTTGAAAATTGCCGCAGATGGTGAGGAGGATCTCGAAAAACACATCGGTTCAATCGTTTCTCTGCTGGAGCCTATGCTCATTATCGGTTTAACTGTTTTTATCGGTGGCATCATCATCGCCATGTTTCTCCCGCTCTTAGGTATCTTGGATAAATTATCCTACATATGAGTTCTCTAAACTTTTAGGCCTTTACGGATTGACCTATTAGAAATTTCATATACACTTTTACTATTAGATAGTTAACTTTTTTTACATAAAACATACATCGTCATGCGTCTAACTTTCAGATTTTTTTTATTTTTCATATCCGCAATTACAATTGCATTTGCCACCGAGCAACTTTCCGATCAAGCAGAACCAGTCAATGAATCAGATCTAGAAAAGGAGCTCACAGAGCCTGGTACCTACCCGAGTGGTATCGCTGCTATCGTAGATGATCAGATTATTACTCTCCAAGACGTACGCTTGGAGTTAGAAGGCATTCTCCCTCAAATCCAGCGTGAATCTCTTACTGAAGCCGAATTTAACCAGCGGGTTGATGCCATTGGCCGTGAAATTTTAGAAAACTTGATCGATCGCGAATTAATCGTAGAGGACTTCAATCGCAAGAAAATGAAGATTCCACAAGCCTACTTGGATAACCAATTTGCGGACTTTCTCAGCAAAAATTTTAATGGTGACCGTACTCAGCTTCTCGAGTACCTTTCAGCCCACGGAAAAACGCTTCGCGAATTCAAGGATGAAATGCGCAAGAACGTTATCGTTTCCGTCATGCGGGATCAAAAAATGAAATCCCAATCCGAAGTCAGCCCGGAAAAAATCTTAACTTATTATCAAGAGCATCCTCAGGAGTTTGTACAAAAAGAGGGTGTCAAGTTGCGTCAAATCACACTTGTTCCTTACACAAACGAATCTCAAGAGGTATTGCTCCAACAAGCCGACAAAATCTTGCAGGATCTCCGCGCTGGAATGTCATTTCAAGCCGCTGCTAAAAAATACAGCCAAGATCACATGAAGGAAACCGGTGGAGACTGGGGCTGGATCAATCGTACAGATATTCGCACGGAATTAGCGGATGTCGCCTTTGCTTTAGAAAAGAATACCTACAGTGAGCCCGTTAGCCTAGATAACTACGTCTTCATTCTTTATGTTGAGGATAAACGTGAAGATGGCATCATGCCGCTAGAAGAGGTTCGTGACGAAATAGAGCGTAAATTGGCAAACAATCTCGCACAACAGGCCCACAAAAAGTGGATACAGCGCCTCAGAGAAAAAGCTCATATTCGCTACTACATCTAACCGATACAATCACACCTAAAGTTTTATCACCAAGGCGCTTAGTTTATACAAGCGCCTTTAATTTTCGTTTGTCATATACCCCCACTTAGTGTAAATATACAAGTATACTAATACCACTAACCCCCACCCCTTCCTTCAATGCGTTGCAAATCTCCTTCTGCTTTCATTCTTTCAGCCGTCATGTTCATTGGCTTCTGCTCAACTTCCCTCGCCAACGAAGATCAAGCTGCCTTCTATAACCAGGATCCCACTCGCCTCGAAATCGCTTGTTTAAATTTAGACAAAAAAATAACCACCTTTTCACAGCAAATCAGTACGGGTAAAATCGATAAAATAAAACTCAAACATCAAGCTGCAATCCTTACTGTGGCTTACGAACACCTCGGCAAGGAGTTAAATCACTTTCCCCAAGCCGTGCGCCTCTGGAAGGATGACTTCACAGATCTCGGCAAAGTCCTGAGGTCTGTAAACGCACCTACAAACGAGGTCGCCAGTGATTCCAATTCTCTCGAAAACTCGAGCGCCCAATTAGCGCTCCAAAAACTAGCAGACCTGCGGCAAAAAATGGGTTTGGAAGAGGCCTGATTTTTTTACAAATATATTTGCCTTCCCGCCAAAACTCCCCAATGCTACCAATCGAATTAAACCCATAAAAGCTTATGTCAGATAATGTAGTCGTTCTAGAAACAAGCGTTGGCGAAATCGAGTTGACTCTCATGCCGGAAGTCGCTCCCAAAGCCTGTGAAAATTTCATCACCCACGTAAAAAATGGCTACTATGATGGCATCATCTTTCACCGCGTTATCCCGGGGTTCATGATCCAGGGAGGAGATCCTTCAGGTAACGGCACGGGTGGCGAGTCCATCTGGGGCAAAGAATTTGAAGATGAATGCAAAGGTGACGTTAAATTTAATGAACCCGGCATGCTCGCTATGGCAAACCGTGGCCCAAGCACAAATGGCAGCCAGTTTTTCATCACCACAGCCGAAACGCCTTGGCTCCATATGAAGCACACCATTTTCGGGAAGGTCACTCAGGGCTATGATATCGTCCAAAAGATCGAATCTTGTGCCAGAGATATCCAAGACCGTCCTCGCCAAGAGAAAAAGATCCTGCGCGCTCAGATGAAAAGTGATCGTATGGCAGAAAAGAAGGACTAGTCTGCTCACATTACTTTTTTGCGTTCTTTAGTCTTCGTAGATTATTGATCAGTTCCTCGTCATACTCGCATTCGAGTTCGAGGCACTTTCCGCACGTGCATTGAATGATGATTTTCTTAACAGAGCCGTCTTCCGAAATTACCTGCACTTTAGGGATCTCTTCATCCGCTGCCGATTCTATAACAACCTCTTCTGTCGTCTCCAGTTTGTCCGTTAAAAGGGGTTTCAGCGCGTCTTTATCAGATGGCTTCCCGTTGTCGACTAGCTCATCGTCCTGGTATGAACTTTTTTTAATATGTACTCTTCCTTTTAAAAAACTTTCCATGATAACTTTTCTATTAATGTAACATTAGTTTAAGCACGACTCTTTGGTTCGCTTCTGCATCAGGAGGTAAATCCGGCAACGGGTCACTATCCGCGAACCCGCTCACTTCATATACTTTATTTGTCTCCAAAGCAAAATGTTCCAGCAATTTGCGTGTAGCATTAGCTCGATCCACACTCAGCTCCCATGGCCCATATTCAGGGTCTATTGGCTTGTACCCCGATGCCGTATGAGAATCAATGCGCAATTTTAAAGGATAACGATCCATCACCCACGCCAAATTTTGCATCACATACTTCCCCCACTCCGTAAAAATAGCACTATCAGAAACAAAAAGAGGCAGCTTAGAGCGATCAAATATCGTGATGTGCAAACCATCGCTTGCAACTTTTACATCAACCGGTGAGTCCTGTGCAGACTGATCAATATTTAATAGCTTATAAAATTCAGCTGCTAACTTATTTAAAAACGCAAGGTCTACAACACTCGTTGCAGCATTGTCCTGTCCTGAACTTGATTTTTGCTGACCGTCTTTACTATTGTTGATACTCACAACGCCGCTATCTTTAGAGAAGGTCTCCCCGATCGGGTTTTTAAAATAGAGTGAGGTCACTTCTACAATCTTTTCGTCTTGAGAGATAATCCATAATACCATGAAAAGAGCCATCATGGCCGTCACAAAATCCGCGTATGCTACTTTCCATGCGCCACCGGCCATAATTTATATATTTTTAAGGATAGCTTCTAATTCGTCCGCTCTCGGTTGAACGCTCTTTTCTAAAGAACGCCTCGCAATCTCAATCGCCATGAGGGGTGCCAATCCCTTTGCAAAAGCGGAAACCGCACGGCTGATCGTATTGTAATAAAGAAATTCTGTTTTATGTAAAAACTGTATTCGCTGTGCCAACGGGTTTACAAATCCATACGCCGTAAAAATACCAAGAAATGTTCCTGTTAAAGCAGCCGCAACACTTTGTCCCACGCGTTCCGGGCCATCGGCAATCGCGCTCATCGTATTAATAATACCAAGAACGGCCGCCACAATCCCTATCCCTGGCAGCGAATCTCCCACCAAATGAAGCATGGAAATACTTTTCTCCGCTTCTTCTTCTTTACTGTGTACTTCAGCGACCAAAATTCCTTCCAACTGTTCGGGCTTTATTTTGCCGTCAATAATCGGTCGTAGGGAGTTTACCAAAAACGTCACCTTCTCATCATCTTTAAGAAACTCCGGGTACTTCGTAAGGATGCTGCTCGCGTGCGGATCCGTCATATGCTCGTCTAGTGCAATCAATCCGCTTTTTCGACCGAGCATAAATATCTCATAAAGCAGTTTCATCAAATCAAGAAAATCAGCTTCCGTTGCGCCTTTACTTGTCAAACACGCCTTAGTATCCGCAAGGATGCGCAGCAATACAGATTTCGGGCTCGCGGTTATCAACACGCCGCTCGCTATACCCAAAATCACTACGAATTCCGATATATGAAGCAATACAAGGGGGTTACCGCCTGCAAGCATGAACCCACCGATCATGGATATGACAACAACTAACGATCCTATTATTATTAGCATACTTTTCTATTGAATCATTTTTTGTTTTAAAGAAGTTCTTAAATCTCCCAATGCTTGTGCGTGTATCTGGCATATACGAGACTCAGTAAGGTCAAAGACTGCCGCAATCTCCGCTAGCCTCAGTTCTTCTATATAGTATAAAGCAAGCACCTTACGCTGCATTTCCGGTAACTCCTTAAGGGAATCTTTTAAGAGATCGATTAACTCATGGTTCTCAGCAACATCTCTACTATTAAGCTCCGTTAGATCACAGATCACCTCATGTAAACTCGTAGAATCCGTGCTTGCGGCTGCCGGCGCACTGTCCAGTGATACGTGGGTGAGGGGCATTTGCAGGTTTTTTAAGTGCGCATGTTCTTTTTTGGTAATGCCTAGCGCTTCGCAAATTTCGTCTTCCGAGGCTTCTCGCTGTATTTTTTGCTCCAGTTCTTCAACAGCTTTGCGATACTTTTTTAAATTCACTCTGTCAGCACGTGGCAACCAATCCATACGTCTTAACTCATCCAATAAAGACCCACGAACGCGTATTTTTGCATACGCGCCAAACGAGTTTGCTTTCTTGGCATCGTAATTTTGCACGGCGGAGATTAGCCCTATAATGCCTATGCTATACATCTCGCGCATTTCTATATGCTCGGGGAAATACACTCGCATCCTGGATACAATCGATTTCACCAGCGGTAGGTAATTTTGTACCATATCCCACTGGCTCGCGTCTACGGGTGTAATAGCAGATTTGTATTCCTTGGCAACCTTGTCGATCGGAAAGCGGGTCCCCTGGGGTTGGGGCTTCTTATCTTCTGTTTTTGTGATTGCTTGAGTCATTTATAATGGAATATCGGTAAATTGAATCACGCGGTCTTCTCCGGTTCAGTTGATCTATTCGAGGTTTCCCTAGCTAGCTTTAGAATCTCTTCGGAGGCATCGGGTTTGTGGTCTTTTAAAAAAATTCTTTCTCGTTCATTGCGTGTTTTTTCAATATTAGATTCGATAATATGCAGGCAAATTTTGGTCAGAATTGCCCCGATCACCGCGGAAATAGCAGCATTTCTGAGAACGATCGTCAGTTCGTTCCCCGCTAACAAACCTATAAAAAATACCAGAACAAACACCACAAAGGCTCCTACAGTCAGGAAATATTTGCTGTTGAGTTCAACTTGTTTGCTTTGGGGGGTATGAGCCATGGGGTTAGACTATGTGTTGATTATAGAGGGAAAAGTTTTATTAATCAAGAAATCCAGTACGCTTTCTGTATATTCGCTGGTAATATTTTGTCCATATGTCAAAAATAAGGGCGAAATATGACCATTTAAGATAAATTCCCACAACTTCGAATAATTGCGCAATTCATCTAAATGTGTGAAAACAACATGCGTAATACCCATTTGTTTTCCCAATTGGTATCCATCTTTTATTAAATCGGTATCATAGGAAGCGTTGATAACCAATACGCGTGTATCGATCCCTAAGTCATCTAGCCGCTCTCGAACGGCCAACCACTCTTTTTCATCGTTATAGGGGGCTCCTGGGCTATCCACGATTAGCAAATCTTCCGCACTGATCCTATCAGACTCTATCGGATCTCTATAAAAGGGCACGCTCAAAAAATCACAGAAAACCCTAAGCGCATCATCAGAATTAGGTGTCTCGTTATCAATTTTAAGTACTTGCGCTCTCTTCTGCCGTATAAATACTTGGTTCGCTAAATATTTGCACAGGGCCGTTGTCTTCCCTGTTCCGGACGCGCCTAAAAATACAATTTTTCCCGTAACGGGATTTTGGGGAACGCTTTTAAATGAACTTTGTAGCCAATGCGATACTTCTGCTAATCCCGCAACGAGTGATTCTTGTTCCAGTACAGGAAAATTGGGTGATAGTTTTAACTTCGACAATACTTCTTTGCTAAACCCGGATTTTACAAGAATTGAATCGATTGTGTTACCGGATGACTTCGTATAAGGCCTCCTGGAATACACTAGCGGATCGCTTTTAGGCATATCGTCATAACCAGTTTCTTGTTTTCCAGAAAACTCCTCCGTTGTATTCCCAATATGCTCTTGAAAATTTGTCTGTGCTGATGTCTTTTCTTTACCGCTATTCTCTTCTCTCGCAACATCTTTTCTAGGTTGCTGCGCAGTCTGCTTTTGCTGGCTGCTCTTCTCGGGGGTCGCGTTATTACCTTCAGTTTTAGGTACTTCAACAATCACTTCTAACTGCGGGGAGGATAAAAATCTGCTTAACCCTTTTCCTTGTACTTGTTTTACAGATAATACCCGCGCGGTCTTCCCTAAGCGTTCGCGAATAATGCGCGCGGCTTCTTCCGCAGAGCCTACTAAAAATCTAAACTTGCGGCCTTCCAGGGTCTTGGGGTCTATTTCATCTGTTTTTGGCATAAGGGGGAAATTAAGCAGTTGCTACTTGGGGTTCTTCCAGCCCAGTGACTTGTGGCTGTTGTTCGTTGCTTATAGGGAGTGATACAACACCAAAGTTTTGTACTTGGGTCTTATTGGGTAACTCTTGATAAGAAAGGACAATAAGTCGAGGAAAACTTGGATCAAAAAAGCGCTTAAAGGGTAAGCGTAACTCCATCGTTGTGATAATAACAGGGTCAAATCCTTGCTCCACCATCTCATTTAAACGAGGTGCCATCTCATTTAACATCTGTCGCGTAAGCGCGGGATCCATCATCAAAGACACTTCGAACTGCGTGCGCTTTACTCTGGAAACAAGTAACTGTTCCAACTGAGGGTGCAGCGTAATTGCATTAATCAGGTTCGCTTCCGTCTCATATTCAGAAATAAAGAAATGCCCCATTTTTCGGCGCACTTGCTCCGAAAGATCATCGGGATTCTTCGTAACATCTGCAAAATCTCCAATCGTTTCCAATATCAGGGAAAGATTTTTTATCGATATACGCTCTTGAAGTAAATTTTGCAAAACTCGTTGTATCAAACCTACGGAAACCTTCTCAGGCAATAACTCGCTGATAAGTGTTGGGTTCTTTTCTTTCACAACATCGATCAACTTCTGCGTATCTTCGCGTTCTAGTAGCAAATACGCATGCTCGCGTATCACTTCCGTTAAATGAGTAATCATAACAGACGCACAATCCACTACCGTATAGCCGTTAATCTCAGCATTCTTTCGCTCTTCATCATTTATCCAAACGGCATCCAATCCAAATACAGGCTCTACTGTGGTAACGCCTTTCAACTGTACCTCGCTGCCGCCAACATTCATCGCAAGCCAACGGTTAGGCATAATTCCTCCGCGTGCTATTTCTTTATTGCGTAATAGGAAGCGGTACTCATTGGCATCTAATTCTAGATTATCTTTAACTGAAATAGGTGGAAGGAGTATCCCCAATTCACGAGCAGCCTTTTGCCTCACACCGGTAATTCTATCTAACATATCACCACTCTGCTTCTTGTCTGCCATAGGTAACAAACCATACCCGAGTTCCACCGTAAAGGCTTCTATTTGAATCATCTTTTGTAGATCTTCCATAGAGCCTGGTTTCACAAATGCGGATGCTAGCTCTCCGGTTGCCCCATCTTCTTCGCCCATGTACCCTTTCTCGCCTGGCTTTGGCTTCTGAACAGTATCACTCGTAGCCCAATCTCCAGCATGTTTCTTAAGTAAGTAAGCAATATAAGCGCAAACCAGTCCTAATATGAAAAAGGGAATTCCAGGCATCCCAGGCAAAATCGCAAAGGTAAATAACATCGCTGCGGCAACACCTACAGCCCTTGGGTACACTCTAAATTGCTTGCCTAAGTGGTCTCCCAAATTAACGCCCTCAGAGGTACGAGTAATCAATATACCGGCTGCTACCGATACAATCAGCGCGGGTACTTGAGAAACCAATCCGTCCCCGATCGATAACAGCGTATACTTCTGTAACGCATCCATCAGGGGTAAACCTTTTTGAAAAATACCTATACTAATACCTCCAATAACGTTAATCAGGGTAATTAATATACCGGCAATGGCATCTCCTCGCACGAACTTGCTCGCACCGTCCATCGCACCATAAAAATCTGCTTCTTTCTGTATCTTTTGGCGTCTTAGGGTTGCGGTACGTTCATCAATTATCCCAGCGTTCAACTCCGCGTCAATCGACATCTGTTTACCTGGCAAACTATCCAACGTAAATCGCGCGGCAACTTCCGCAATACGGCCCGCACCTTTCGTGATCACCACAAAGTTGATGACCACCAGTATCAGGAAAACAACGGCGCCGACGAGGTAGTTTCCTTGAACAACAAAGTTGCCAAAGGACTCTATCACTCGTCCGGCGTAACCATCAAGTAAAATCAAACGAGTAGAAGCAACATTCAGGCCAAGTCTAAATAAAGTTATCGTCAACAACACCACCGGGAAAACCGTAAACTCCGCCGGCTCTTTTATATAAATAACCATTAACAGCACCAGCAGCGATATACCAATACTCAACGCCAAGAGCAAATCGAGCATCCCGGTGGCAACCGGAATAACAAGCAATATCACGATACCAAAAAAACCAAACGTTAACCCAATGTCAGAGTTCGCTGTAAACTTCTTAAACAGAGTCGAATCATTTTTATTGGCAACTTTAGGGGCTTCAGCCATTTACTTTTTCAACATCCTCCTGGTCTTTAATCTATGGAAATAATATTTGTGAGCTTTGTATACATAAGACAAAATTTCAGCAACAGCCTGGTACATCTCCGCAGGGATTGGTTTTCCCACTTTCCCTACTCTAAATAGTATCCTCGCTACAGGTTTGTTCTCTACCATGGGTACGCCATTCTCTTTTGCTATCTTTTTAATGCGCTGGGCAAACAAGTTTTCCCCTTTCGCTATAACTACAGGAGCAAGATCTTTGCCAGTTTCGTATTTTAAAGCCACCGCATAGTGCGTAGGGTTTGTAACCACGACATCTGCCATTGGTATATCGTCCATCATCTGGTTCATCAACAACCGCCTCGCCATCGCCCGTTGTGCCCCTTTAACATGCGGGTTACCTTCCTGATCTTTCATCTCATCTCGCACTTCCTGCTTCGTCATCCGCAAATCTTTAGTTGTCTTATAACGCTGTAAAATATAATGTAACGCCGCAATCACCCCAAGCGCCGTAATCAACCTCGCCAACAGCAGCAAAAAGGTATCCATCAAAAACTTCCCTACATAAGCGATGTCTACCGTTGTGTGAAAAATAGGCTCATTTTGAATTTCTTTTAACGCCCCGTAGATAATCCAGCCAACCGCTATAAATTTAGCCAAATCAATCACAAACTGAAACAAACTCTGTATCGAAAATATTTTCTTCAACCCGTTGGCAGGATTCAAATTAGAGGTCTTAAGCTCCACCACTTTCGGCGTCAACTTAAACCCGCTCTGAAGGCCTCCTGCCAATATAGATGCTGAAAAACAAGCTATTAAAAGAGGGAAAACGATCTCAAAGGCTTCCCGAAATCGATACACAAAAAAGTTCACGACATTTGCCGGGTTCGCGTCAAAGTGCGCCAACTGGCTAAATATAGCATGTGCTGCCAAACCGACTCTAGACGCCCCATCATACCCATTAAACACAAACACCGAAAAGGCCGCCACCATCACCATCACCACACCCACATCCGGCGACTTCGCAAACTGGCCTTTCTCCATAGCCTCATTGCGCTTCTTCGCTGTTGGTTCTTCTGTTTTTGAGCTCTCGTCCGCGTCAGACATATCGGGGTTCTACAACCTCTATACAGAAAGAATAGTGCCAGAGCTGCAACTATTTTAAAACATCTGAACATATTTTCACTATTTTTTCATTGAACCCCCCTCCACTTTCCCCAAAATAAACAAAACCTCTCCCCTCCCCATGAAACTCTCCCAAATCACCCTAAACGAACGTCCCCAAGAACGCCTACAAGCCCTCGGCCCATCCGCCCTCTCTGATGCCGAGCTCATGGCCATGCTCCTACGCAGCGGCAACAAAGAATTCGATGTCCTTGCCATCGCCAGAAAGCTCGTCACAGAGGCCGGCTCCCTATCAGGTCTTCTCACCTGGTCTGCGGCAGACTTTCAACGCGTCAAGGGCATCGGCAAAGTAAAGTCCCTACAGCTCATCACCGTCATCGAAATCGCACGCCGCATCCTCTCCCAAGAGGAATCCAAACCCAAGCCCATGGACTCCCCAGCCAAGGTCTACAACTACTTCCTTCCCATAGCTTCCGGCCTAACCGTTGAAAAATTCTGGGTCCTTTGCCTCAACCGCAAAAACCACGTCATCCGCCACATAGAGGTCACGTCCGGCACCCTCACCGCCAGTCTCGTCCACCCCAGAGAGGTATTTAAGGAGGCCATACGTCTCTCCGCCTCCGCCATAATCGCAGTCCACAACCACCCCAGCGGGGATCCCTCCCCCAGCAACGCCGACACCGCAGTCACCCGCCAACTCCTCCAAGCCGGCCAAATCCTAAACATCCCCGTCCTGGATCACATCATCCTGGGCTCCCCAAACACAGCACCACTCCACAAACCTTTCTTCTCCTTCAGTGAACATAACCAACTGAAATAAAAATAGCTAAAATAATCCCTTTTGTGTAAAAAACGTATACAAATAAAATCGAAAATAAACGAAATTTCACAAAAACTTCCCTAAAAACTTGATTCTTCACCCATAATGTGAGATATTGTATATAATAAACAATATAATTAAACAATTTAACACAAATGCACACAACGCATCCTCATCTAGTAAATCAAATCAAGGATAAGCCCAAAAAGATGCTCGCCCACCCCGAGCATGCCGTGCTGATGCATCCCGCCAGTAAAAGCCCCATTAACCTGTTTACTACTAAAGAAGATACCGAATACCAAAACCGTGAAGCCACGATCGAAAAGTCATCCCATGACAAACTCACCAAACGCCTCCACACCAAAGGCGCCCTTCGCCTCACAGAACTCACAGACATGGGCCTTCACCCCGAGCAAATCCGCCGTCTCTGCGCCTCCGGTGAAATCATGAAACTCTCCCGCGGCCTCTACATGGCCACAGACTACGACTTCACGATCCACCACTCCCTGGTCGAGGTCACAGCCCTCGCCCCCCACGCCGTCATCTGTCTCCTCTCCGCCCTCTCCTTCCACGACCTCACAACACAACTCCCCAATCACATTTACATCGGCATCCCTCAACGCACCCGCCCTCCAAAAATAGACACCCTCAGCCTCCGCGTCTTCCGCTTCTCCGAACCCGCCCTCCAAAACGGCATCGAAACCCACATCATCGAAGGCATCCCCATCAAAGTCACCACTCCCGCCCGCACCGTAGTAGACTGCTTCAAATACCGCAACAAAATCGGCATCAGCATAGCCCTCGAAGCCCTCATCGATGCTCTCCGTAAAAACAAAGCCACCCTGGATGAAATTTCCCACTTTGCCAAACTATGCAAAATGCACAATATCATAAAACCTTACCTCAAAACAATCGCATGGATCCATAGCGAACATTGAGCAGTATCATTTCCAGCTGACCTGGTTTTTATAATCTCCTTGTCCTCTGTTCGTTAAAGGATGTATCATTAAGTGATACCCGACCCCAGTCAATGATCCGTAAATTACTCCCGCAATCTGTAATAGCTATTGGTATAACTATAGCTCTATCTGTAATTATTCTTGGAGGCGTTTTAGGTTGGTTTTTATACAAAATAGCACCGGATCCAAATTTTTTAGCAGCAGCTGCTGCCTTTGAAGGTGTAATTATTGCTTTTTTAATTCCATTAACTATTTCTATTATTGCAAAACTATCCAAACGTTACGGTTCTTCAATTATAACGGACACATTTGAAAAGAACTGGGTTCGGCTGCTACCAATATTTCTTCTGGCAAATATTGCTGCTACCATTTTGCTCATCGCTTTTATGCATGAACTTCCAACAAAAGCATGGCAAATACTTGCATTGATTCTTTTATTATTTTTCATCATCCTGTGTTACGCAATTTATCAAAACATTCAGAGGATAATCAAATTCCTTAAAGATCCAAATTACATCATTCAAGAGCTAAAATGTGAAGAAAACATACGGTTCCTAGAGGTGAAAACAGAACTAACGCATGAAGCAAGAACTGCCATTATGAATTCCTCCGAAAGAATTGGGGCAATTCTGGTTTATGCGGTTACTTGCTCAAAGTTTCAAAACCTAAAAAAAACATTATATTCAGTTAAGAGGCTTTGGTTTGAACTTGGGGAACTAGAAGACAAGGCGCGAAATGATGTTATGAATTCCTTCGAAGGAATTGGGGCAATTCTGGTTTATGAGGTTAATTGCTCAAACAATAACCTTGTTCTGCAAAATCTTCAAAAATTATCAGACTCTGGGAAGAAACTTTTGGTGGCAGCAAATTCACTAAAAACCGAAGACGACATTCAATGCAATGAAACTAGGTTGTTTTTTGAAACTCCCATCAATCAATTTGCTAAGATTTATGAAGCAGCAATTAAATCACAAAATGAAGAACTTGCAATTTACACTTTGCGCCATATGCAAGATATACTTATCTCTTTAACTTCAAGACCAAACAATGAAAGGTACATTGAAGCAATTCTGGAAAGACCAGTTTCACTAATTCAATTTGCCCTGAAACATCAAAATGAGTCCGTTTGTGTAGCTTTCTCCAAGTGGTATCCAGATGTTGTTTTGGAAAGTCAATTTAGAGAAGAAAAATTCGATCCGGAATACCTCTCTCAATTCAATCTTTTTTTGTATACAACTTCTAAATACATAATTGCAGAGAATGCTTTTTCAGTATTCAAAAAGTTTATAGAAAAAATTGTAAATGGATTGAGTTTGCTCGACATTCATCCGAAGACAAGTGTTTGGGATCTTTATGGGCTTATCCATGGAAAAATATTACATCATGAGTTTAATGCTCTATACAAATCAACTAATAGCATTTTCTCAAAAACTAAATGGGATGATTGGTGGAAGCAGTTTCAATTACTAAAAAGTAAGATACCAGAAGATAAGCAGAAAGAGGCTGATGAACTAGAAAACAAAATCAGAGCAGGCATTATACCAAAATACAAACATGTTAGCCTGCTTCACAGAATTTTCATTATAGGTGCATATTGCTTATTTGAAAAGCGCTACGATTTCATAAAAACAATCTGGCAATACAAACAACCGCCGGACGCTGGTGCAACTTACTGCGGTTCAAATATCATTCCAGAAAGTGTCAGTGATCTAATAGAACATTATTTGAGACCTGAGGTATTAGACTTCAATGATTTTTTCTGGAAAGATCGACACGGGAGTAAAAAATACTGCCAACAATATTTCTTGTTTAGTCTCGCTTATTATTTAAAACCCCTCCGCATTGAAAAAAAAAGTGGCGAATGCGAATTTGTAAAAAACTATAAATTACCGGTTGAACGTTATGAAAATAACGAACTCAGCAATATAAAATATTTTTCTGAACATTTGATTAAGGAAATTCCAGATTTAAAAAAGAATACGGATCTTTTTGACACTTTTGACTTTGAGGCTAACCGCGTGAATGAAATTTTAGATAATAGAGTAGAACCTCTTTTGAAAAACATCAAAGATCAGTCCAATAATGAACTGGAAGCTAGAAAAGCAACGAAATTAACAACAACCCCTATAAGCAATAAGCTCATTAAGGAATATAAGGATGATGTGAAAGCGAGCTTCTATAAAAAGAAACAATCTATTAAAATTTTCCAGAAGTATTTCGGAGCTGATTCTTATGATAAGAGTAAACTACGCACTCCCATCGATAGTGATAAGCGTGATGATCCACCTAGATTTGGTATCAGTAGCATATATAACCGAGATATCTTCTTTGAGGAACCAGGATATATTACCTTTGGTAGCAGCGATAAATTAGGTGTCAGCCATGGCCGGACTATTGCAAGAGATGAAGATAGTTCTATTTTCCAACAGATATGCGATAAATGTACTCCAATCGACAAGGGTGATTTTCCAAATATTCTGGATAACTTCAACATAGATGACATAATCATAATATTGGCCGGTTCTGGCCCTACCTTATACTACTTCATAAACGCTTACGATCATTGTACAATAAACCCTTCAGATGAATCGAGTGATGACATAACAGAACATGTTTACCATCATAAAGGGCGCGCTATCCCTCTGATAAAAGCTGATAAAAGAGGTGATGATTTTGTCCTGATTTTAAATAAAAGGAAAGTAGGTAAATTATTGCAACTTTCTCCGCTAAATGAGAAAAGTGAATTGGATTTTCTGAATGATATTTTCTATATGAATATCCGTGACCTGCTAGATCCCAAGCATGACGAATACCGAGAAGAGGTACTAAAAAATCCTGACAATCAAAAATGGCTTGCTGAAAGCAGTAAGGATGTAGATCATCAAAGAAAGTACTTAAAGCAATGCGTCAGTATCCAAATATTTGAGCGATTCAAATATGAACCTGCCGATCCCGAGGACTTTCAGCGATATAAGATTGATATCGAAACACTTAATCCAAAGAAGCCCCAAGAACCTTCTCAAGCTTCAGAGTTCTAATCCCCCACAAAACACCTACTTCCGCGGACCACCAGGTCTTCTACCACCAGGGCCGAAGCTACGCACAGGGTTACGCTTCACTTGATTCGGGTTCTTCATGCGGTATACGATTCTCGCTTTATTGAGGTCGTAACTGCTCATTTCCATTTTCACAAGGTCGCCAACACCGATTTTGATGAAGTTCTTCCGCAGCTTCCCGGATATGTGGGCTAACACAAGGTGCCCATTCTCCAACTCTACCCGGAACATCGTTCCCGGCAACACCGCGATCACTTTACCTGTAACTTCTATCGTCTTCTCTGCTGTCATTCTTGAATTTTAAACCTCTTGAAAGATTAGATGGTCTCTGAATTCCCGCATGAAGTCAATGCTATTATAATGATAGAGATCACTTTACACCGCTCGCCTCAACCGCATAGGGCTAATCAAAATCGTCACAAGCATATCTATCGCGCTCGCCGGGCCTTCTTCCTCGAATCTCTCGATAAGCGTGCTGGGGGGGGCTTTTCCGCCGAGTGGTTCCGGCACACAAGAAAAAAGGTGTTGACACTTCCGTGATATTTCGTATTATCCTTAATCGAGTTCCCACAACTCCCCAAATCACCTAACCTCGTATTATGAAACCTACTGTTACCACAGATACCAATAATAACCCGTCTCCCTACGCTCGCCCTACGGACCTTAAACAAAGGGGCCAGGCTGCTCGCGAGCGTACCAGGGCTCGCATCGCGGAGCGCGAAAAAAACCGTCCTCGAAAGCCGTTCAAGCTCACAGCTCCTCGTTTCACCGTGGGAGAGCTCTGCTTGAAGATCGCTACCCGTTGGCAAAAGTCAGCCACGTATATCTTATATAATGAGGGCATCAATCGTCTCGAATACATCGTGCTGGATTCTATCACGCGGATCACCAGCCTCAAGCGAGATGCAGAGCCGGGTTTCCAAAGCCTTTTCACTCGAAAAAAATCCCCCACGCTCAAGGAGTCGCTTCGTCTCTTCTCCCACCAAGCGGGCACGTCTCCGCTGTATGTCACCCACCTCGATATCGCAAACTACCTCAATATCAGCAAGTCTTCCGTCACCCGTGCCTGCCAAACCCTCATCCATAAAGGCTTCTTCTCAAGTATGCCGTTGCCGTCAGATGCTAAACAATCAGATCTTAAAGTCACACCTCGGGGTCGTCTCGCCCTGCGGGCCGCTCGCTATAAGCTCGAGGAGCTGGATAAGCTCATGTTCGACCACCTAGGCCAACGAGCGGACGACCTTGCAGACCTTCTAAAATTTGCCGTCGGTTATAATACCGTACCCGCAAACCCCAAACTCCCAAACAACTAGCGAGAAATATCAGACATATAAAGGTTCCTATACTCGCGAATAGGTCACAAAATGGAAGGGGCAAGAAATTGCCCTTTCTTTTTGTATCCTTTTCCCAAATACACAGCAATTTCCAAACATAATTCTATGATAGAAATAATACACAAACAGACCCCCTCAGTCCCCTAAAACCAAAATCACCTCCTTATTAAAGTTTTAGCTCCTAAACTTTAATAAGGAGCACGCGTTTTCAAAGAGTTTGTTTCAGGTGAAACAAACAGGCCTTTTTATGCCTAATAAATGGCGCAATAATCAGCAAATAAATACCATTTCGTACATAGTTGAATGCTATTCCGTAGCGAAATATTACCAAATAATAATTCTTTTAACACTAGTTACTAAAAGGCCTAAAATGAGTATTTTTTCTACATAATCGTTATTTTTATTGGGTATTGACACATCTGCCTACATTCCCTATCATCCTTTCTTAATGAATAAAACCGCCACAACTCGAACGACCACGCTTGCGTAAACATGCACCTGCGGTAGTTGTTGTGGAATAGAGTCAAAATAGCTTACAAGCTTCTCCCAATACTACCTGGGGGTTTTTAGAACTGTAGCCTTTTTTAACAAATCTATGAAAGAAAATAAAAAATCATTCAAACTTGGTTTACCACTAAAATTAGCGATCATCGTCATCGCCTGCTTTCTTTTCGGGGATTTTATTACCCCAACCATAAAAAGCTTCTTCTATTCTATCAGTTTGACAATTAAGGACTTACTCATATTCGTCCTCCCCCTAATCGTCTTCTCCTACATCTTTTCCTGCATTCTTTCACTCAAGCAACGCTCCTGGGTCTTTGTAGGCCTTATCCTCGTGGCGCTAACCGCCTCCAACTTCTTCTCCACGCTGATCGCCTACACCGTCAGTAAGTCATTTTTTAACATAATGGGCCCCATTGAAGCCATGCAACTAGGCGCCGAAAACGCACTTGCCCCGCTCTGGAAGCTCTCTCTCCCCCGTCTCATTCCTAACGATGTCGCCCTCTTCAGTGGCCTCATCCTCGGTGCCCTTTTCTCCATCTTTCGCAACAAAACAGTAGAGAAAATTTCCATAAACCTTAAAAACCTATCCAACCTCCTATTACACAAGGGTTTGGTACCGGTAGTCCCCCTATTCATCTTCGGTTTCGTCTTAAACCTCCAGTCGCAAGGCCTTTTGCAAAGCATGTTCAGCCAATACGGAACCCTTCTAGCCTGCATTGTATCAACACAATTATCCTACATCGCTATTCTATTCCTTATAAACAGTGGTTTCAGTCCAAAAAAATGGCTCATATCCCTTAGAAACGTGCTTCCCTCGGCCATCGCCGGCTTCAGCACCATGTCCAGCGCGGCCGCCATGCCACTCACACTCCGCGGAGCAGAGAAAAATACGGGCGATCCCGACAAAGCAGACGCCATCATCCCTATAACCGTAAACATCCACCTAATCGGCGACAGCATTGGCATTCCCATCATAGCACTAGGAATCATACACTCCTTCGGCCTTCCAGCACCTGACATGTCCACATACCTTATATTTGCCACCTTCTTCGTGATCGCCAAGTTCGCGGTCGCTGCAGTACCGGGCGGCGGCATCCTCGTCATGTTACCTGTCCTAGAGAAGTACCTCAATTTCACCCCAGACATGCTCTCTCTAATCACGGCCCTATACATCCTCTTTGACATGTTCTTCACCACGGCCAATGTCCTTGGTAACGGCGCATTTGCCGTCCTCTACATACGCTTCTACAAATGGATTTCCAGAGAAAAGTCAAAAAAAACCTGCGAATAAAAAGGCCTCTGCTAAACCGAATCAGTTAAACACATATTAGCATTGCTCTACAAGAAATTTTAGTCTACTAAAATCATTATGGACAAAATCACCCAAACACACCCCCTATCGCCCTCAATCAAATATAAAGACGACATCCCGCACCAGATCTGGTCTAGCGTAGATACAGTAGGCTACCTCACCACCCGCAAAAGCGATAACAAACCCCCTTCAATCGTCATCGAAGAGGTCAGCCTAAAGAACCGCAACATCAAGACAGTCAAGGAGTTGTCAATTGAAGGCACCCTATCTTCCCTCAAAAAACAATCCAAACTAGAAGAGGTAACAGATGCTCTCACTAAAGCCGAAAACGATAACCCTGATAACCTATACGACCTACTATTTTCAGCCCTAGAAGCCCTCAACGAAGAGGATTCTATCAATATAGACTACTTTCTAGAGCTTATCGTTGATAAATCAGATAACGCTATCGTCACTGTTCAAAACATATTATTGCTGACAGATAAAGGCTCAGAAATGGCCCTTTGCTCCCTCATTCGACAAGCCGTTACAAA
>Ga0066640_10000751_pt1 | contig 19282 bp, 21 predicted proteins | sample CryGeyCG2114_020_2_FD_59505 | JGI IMG/M metagenome (GOLD analysis project Ga0066640, IMG submission 59505) | Groundwater microbial communities from aquifer - Crystal Geyser CG11_big_fil_rev_8/21/14_0.20 | ecosystem: Environmental > Aquatic > Deep subsurface > Groundwater | place: USA: Utah... | reverse complement strand
AGAAAAAAGATAAAGTTATAGCTAAGGTTGACCACTTTTTTGATAAGATTTTTGTGGCGGCTTTTAAACTGCAGGCGCCGCTGAAAGTGGGGGATGAGGTTTGGTTTAAAGGGGCGCATGCTGATTTTGTGCAAAAGATTGAATCGATCCAAATCGAACATAAGAGTGTCCTGCGGGCTAAAGCCGGTCAAGAGGTAGGGATCAAAGTCCGCCAAAAGATTCATGAAGGGGTCGTTCTTCTCCCTGCCAAGCTACGGCCAGCTGGGGAGCCTACTATGATAGCCAAAAGGATTATTCCCCAACCCCCGGCTAAACCAGGTTCTTTAGGTGCTACCAAGTTTTTGAAATTTTAAAATAGGCGTGATAAGATAGTATTTCTTCCTCGCGGCGGCCTTGGTGTAGTGGTAACACAGCAGATTGTGATTCTGCTTTCGTGGGTTCAATTCCCACAGGCCGCCCCAAAAAATCAGAGCAGAGCGATGATTTTTTCCTATTCCTATGCATCTTCCTCTTTATTAGATTTTTATAGGCATAGGAATAAAGTAGAAGTGGGTAGGCCTATAAGCCGGATTCTGTCGAGACAACCATCTATCTGGGATAAGCATTGCTGCTTACCTCAATGCGGTCTACTCAAGCTTTATAACGGGCGAAGCAACCCTAGCTTTATTTGACCTTGCTCCGTGTGGGGTTTAGCGCAGCGACCGTCACCGGTCAGACCTGTGGGAGCTCTTACCTCCCAATTTCACCTATCGCCTTTTAGCCTTTAGGGCTAAAATCGGCTGTGTATTTTCTGTGCCACTTTCCCTATCCCAATTACTCGGAACGGTTGTCGTTAACAACCACACTGCTTCTGCGGAGTCCGGACTTTCCTGTCCGATGTTACATCGGACCGGTTGTCGGCCTACCCAAGTATCATTATACTTGGTCTATCCCCAGGTTAGCAAGCCGGTCAGCTTCTTTATTTTGCTCGCGAGGGATGTGTTTGAGGTCGATTTTTTTAAAATTATCCATTAAGGCCCTGGCGCGGATAAAAAGGGGGATCAGTCCGTTGTTTTTAACCCGGTATTCGCCTTTGATCTGTTTAACTAACAGTTCTGAATCGCAAAAAACAGCAATTTCCTTGGCTTTTAATTTGACGGCTTCTTCAAGGCCGCGGATAAAGGCAGAATATTCGGCAATGTTATTGGTTGTCTCGCCGATATAATCAGCAATCTCCGCCAGGATCTTATTTTCTTGTTTAATTAAGATTCCAATCCCAGCTGGCCCAGGATTCCCTCGCGCCGCACCGTCGGTGAAGATTGATAATTTCATTCTTTAGATTATAACACCTGATTTATTTTGCGGATAGGTGAAATTTTTGTTTTGTTTTCATGATAAATACTTGATATGTTAGTCACTTTTTCTATAAAAGAGATATCCGCCTGTTTAGATGGAAATATTAACGCCCTTGGTAATATTTTGCTAAGGATTGCTGCCGTGAAACCAGGGTTAAAGCTGGTAATTCTTAATACCAGGCAGGCTACCTCTTTACAAAATGGGGTTAATAAGCAAATTGCTGAGTCAAGCTTAACCCGGAAAAACTTGGTAGGAGCTTTATTATTGGCCTTTGTGGAAATTCTCAATAGCCGTGATTTTGACGTAAGGGATGGGGCACTTTTTGACTTGCTTGGCGCTTATGAGGCTTGGCAAGATGATTGGAAACCCGAAGCTGAAATTGATTGTCAGCAGATTGAACCATTTATTTCTTATCCTGCCAGATTAGAATATGCAGTTCAAATAATTAAAGATAGATCAATCAGGGATAATAAAGGGAATCCAAGTGAAATAATCAATGCTTTCCACATAATTAGGTTTAATTTATCAAGGGGAACTGCAATCAAATTAATTGATTTGATTATATCAAGTGCTTACATGATACAAACAGCTTTAAATTTGGCCAGTTTTAACCAGGAGTGTTTGGATCTTTATTTGGATATTGAGGATGTTTTGGCTGAGGATCCTGCCCATACAAAATCTTTGGCTTTCTTATACCGCAATATTGCAGGAGTTTGTCCTGCTGAAGCAATTAGCGAGTGGAGAGAAAAAGCAGCAATTCAATATATAAAAAGAGAAGATCGTTTTAGGGCTGCGATTGAATATGAGAAGGCGGGTGATGCAGCCATTTCATTTGCTGAAAAAAAGAGATTGTATCGCTTGGCTCTAAGTAATTTTAGCTCGGGCCCTAACACGGATTCTCCATGTGCGTGTGTTTGCGAGAAAATCGCCAAGCTAAATGATTTAGGTGGCCAAGATAAAGCTAAGTATTGGTTTAAAGCGGCCCAGTTTTATTGTAAAGCTAAAAAAATTGGACAAGCTGCCTTTGCTTATGAAGAGACAGCAAAATTAGTTGGTGATGAAAAAGACATTGTTTATTTTTGGCTCAAAGCAGCGGCTTTGCATCATAAGGAATGCGGCCATCGTTCTCAAGAAGCAGAAACGTTAAAACAAGCGGCCAAAGCGAGCCGTAGCAATGTCCTGACTTCTATAAAACTTTATTCTAAAGCAGGGGAAATTTATTATTTTGTCATAAAAGATTTTAGAGAGGCAAGTTTTTGCTTTGACATAGCGGCAAAACTTGGAGCAAGACTTGGCGATGATGGGGGGGTAGACAGGTTTTATCATTTAATCATGGGGGCTCAGTCTTTTGCCCAATTTCCTGGAAACAAAAGTTGCGTAATGGGTATGCTTAATAAGGCCCGAAACCTTAAGTGTGTATCGCAAGAGAGTTATAATCAGTTAGACAAACTTATCAATTTAATTGGGCAGGGAAAGATATTTACTTTCACTTTTTTTAATTAATGGTTATTTATCAGCTTAGCAATCTCTTCCCCAAACTTTTTAGCATGCGCCGGCCCGTCAGCTGTAACTATCTTGCCGTCAACCTCTAAGCCAGACAAAGAATAAATTGCCCCTTTTTCTTTCAAGATATCTGCCACTCCGGAAAAACTGGTGGCTTTAATCCCTTTAAGAACCCCGGCAAGGGCTAAGATAGCCGCGGCCGCGCAGATGCCGCCTAAAACTTTCCCTTTTTTAACTGCTTCTTTGGCCAAGCTAAGAGCGTCTGGATTGTCAAAAAGTGAGTAGCTACCCGGGCCGCCGATAAAAATTATCGCGTCGAAATTAGAGGCCGTAATATTGCTGATCAACATGTCTGTATTGACTTTTGCTCCGAGTTTGCCGGTAGCGATTCCGACTTCTGTTGAGGCGGTGGTGACTTCTATGCCGGCTTGTTCTAAAACAGCTTTTGGCTCAAGATATTCTTCGTCGCGAAAACCATTAAAGGCGATAATCATCACGGCGTTTTTAGCCATATTAATCTTTTTCAACCGCAGCCCTAAACTTAAAAAGCTGCATAATGTCTTTTTGCGAAATAATGCCGATTAGTTTAGTGTTTTCAATTACTAAAAGTCGGCCGATCCCGTTTTGCGCCATTTTAGCCAGGGCATCCATGGCGTCGGCATTTTTATTTATGACTAATAATTCTGAAAGTGGGAGCATGATCTCCTTAACATTCCTGGTTGGCCACTCTTCCCTGGGAATCTCTTTAAGGTCATGGAAGGTGACTAGGCCTAAGATCAAGTCGTCTTCCATAACCGGGAACGAGGCATGCCGGTATTTAAAAAAATAGCTGTTAACAAGTTCATCGAGATTAATTGTCGTTGGCACAGTAATAACATCTTGGGTCATCAGGTTTTTGATCCCGAGGCCAGCCAGCATCTTTTTCATGATTATCTGGCGGTAGCTGACCTCGGCTGCTTCCTGCAGGAAAAGCCCGACAAAGATTAGCCAAACACCGGAAACGAGAGAGCCATTAATAATATTAAAAATGCCATAAGCCATTAGAACAAAAGCAAAAGCTTTACCAAAATTACTGGCAATGGCTGTGGCTTTTTTAATGTCATTAAATTTGTGCCAGAGAATGGCTCGCAGCACCCGGCCGCCGTCAAGCGGAAAGCCTGGGATCAGGTTAAAAACGCCGACCACAATATTAATCATGAACAGGTAATAGAGCATGGAGATAATTGGTCCGATTGTCCCTAGAGTAAAGAAGAGTTGGCTCAAGGAAAAAAATAACAAGGCCAGGGTAAAACTCATAATCGGGCCGGCAATAGCCATTTTAAATTCAACCATTGGTGAAGATGGTTCGTCATCCATCTGCGCGACTCCGCCGAAGATAAACAATGTGATACCGTGGATAGGGATTTTATTCCGGCGGGCGACAATGGCATGGGAGAGCTCGTGGGAGAGGAGCGACGCAAATAAAAACAGGGCTGATATTGCGGCCAGTACCCAGTAAATACTCGGGTCAAGCCCAGGGTTAGTGTAGGGAAAATAACCACTGGCCAGGGTAAAGATAATCAAGCCTAAGATAATAAACCAGCTGTAATTAACTTCAATCGGGATATTAAAAACTGTAGCTAATTTAAAAGATCTTTTTAAATTCATTTTAATAAGGCCTCAATGATGCTGTAAAGCCAGAGGGCCAAAGCGCTAAGGATAGTCAAGGGGAGGACCAGCATGAAAAAAGGGCCGTTAATGATCAGCGAGAGATAGAGGGCGGCCGGGAAGGCAAAATAAAAAGTCAAAAGCCAACCCAAGCCTTTTTTTCCCTGGCCTTTAACTACTTGTCCCAAGCCGACCACAAAAAAAGAACAGAGAGCTTCAAAAATATGATATTTTTTCATTTTAATTTAGCCACCTGTTCTTTAAGCGTGGCCCAATCTACTTGCCAGATTGAGCCAGCGTTGCTAATGGTAGTGGCTTCTCCGGATAAGGTCTCGGCCTCTATTTTACTAATCGCCAGAGTCCTTCCCCAATTTATGATCCGAAATAGTACGGCTGGTGAAAGGTTGGTTTTGATCTCTTTTAAAGCGGCGCCGAATATGTAAGGGGACTTTAAGATGTTGGTTGGCCTGGCTAACTGCTTGGCAGCGGCTTTAATAAAAGTTTGCTGCCTACCCACGCGACCGATGTCACCGTAAATATCGTGGCGAAAACGGATAAAGTCATGGGCTTGTTTACCAGAGAGTTTTTGCCACCCTTTTTTCAGGTTGATATCAAGCTTCTGGGCGTGATCCACATAGCGCATATCTGCTTCAACATCTACGTAAATACCACCCAAGAGATCAACTATCCTAGCCGCGGCATTGGGCTTCACTTTAATATAATAATCAGCCTTGACCCCTAATAAGTTTTCTACAGTCTCTTTTAAGAGTGGGGTGCCGCCAAAAGCATGGGCAGCATTGATTTTATGGCTGCCAAATCCGGAGATATTGACAAAAGTGTCGCGCGGGATCGAGAGGGCATTGATCTTGGAAGTAATGGGATTAAGGTGGAGCATGATAATGGTGTCGGCCCGGCCGTCATTGTCCGGCATGGCCTTGTTTGTCTCGGCATTATATGTGACATCGGTGCCAATTAATAAGATGTTGATTGGTTTGCGCAGCATCCCAATCCTTAAGAAAGAAGGGATGAGCCGTGGTGATAATAGATTAAGGTAAAAATAGCTGATCCCAGCCATGACAATCAGGAGCGCTACTATTCTACTGATAGCTAATTTATTCTTGTTCATTAACCTTGATAACCGATAGGGATAATATACAAAGGTTCTTCGTTATAAGGGATCTTAAGGACCTTGGCAACTACGTCGTCCCAAAAAGAGCCGATGGAAATTGAACAAAGGCCCAAAGCAACTGCTTGTAGATTAATGTTTTCAGCTACATGTCCTGCCTCCAGGCAGAGGTAACGATATGTCCTGGCGCCGAATTTTTCCCTGGTCCTATAGCCATTTGCAGTAATGATAAAGCTGACCGGTGCCTGGTTGATGGCGGCTTGTCCTAATGAGGCCCGCAGGATAGAAGGCCGCATATCTTCGCTTAAGTGTTCAACCAGCTTGTTGTTAAGCGGGTCATATTTAAAGACCCCATCTTTGCTAGCAACGTATATTATTAAAGGATAGATTGCTCCGGCTGAAGGGGCAGCGCGAAAATTAAAATCCCGGTCAGTGATCCCTTGGGCAGCCCAGAGAAGCTGGGCAAGCTGATCGATGGAGATTTCCCTGGCAGTGTAATCGCGAACCGAGCGCCGGTTGTGGATTGTTTCTTCAAGAGAGACCTTGCCGTTGATTTTTGGTTGGGGGAGGTTTATTTCCTTGACTGCAGCTGCCAAACTTGAAAAGAAAAAAAGAAGGCAGGTTGCTGCCAGGAATTTCTTTGACATGTAAAAATTATAACTTTTTGTGGGGGCTGGCGCAAGGTAAATTACCCGCTAACCGTGATCCCCTCAAATAACAGCGTGGGTGCGCCGATGCTGGAGAAAAAACGCAAGTTCGAGCCAACTGCTTTGAGCTGTTTGAGCAGGTCAATTAAATTTCCCGCGATAGTAATGCTTCTGACCGGATAGGTCAATTGCCCGTTTTCAATCATAATCCCGGCCGCGCCAAAAGAGAAATCACCGGAAATTGGATTAGCGGTGTGAGCCCCCATAATGCGCACCAGATATAGCCCTTTAGTGATTGATTTGACAATTTCCTGGTGAGAATTTTTGCCGGCTTCTATATAGAGGTTGGTTGGCCCAATCCCTGGCAGGCCTTGGAATGAACCACGAGCTGCGTTCCCTGTTGATTTGGTTTTTCCTTTATTGGCTGTGTAGGTATTGTAGAAATATGTTTTAAGTTCGCCCTTGTGGATAAGTTTTGTTTCTTGCGTTGGAACCCCTTCGCCGTCAAAGGGGGCAGAGCCGAGTCCTTTTGGCAATCTACCGTTATCAATAATTGTTAAAAGGCTTGAACCAACTGATTGGTTAACTTTACCAGCAAAGAGGGATTTCCCTTTTTGCACAGCTTCGGACGAGAGTGGGGCGATTAAAATTTCAAGCAGTTGTGTAGCAACGCGGGGGTCAATTACCAGCGGGATCTTTTGGCTGGAGATTGTTTTCGCCCCTAGAAGCTGGACCGCCTGCTCTGCTGCTTCTTGGCCAATGGCTTCAAAATTTAAATCAGCAAAATGAGTTACATAGCTCATTCCAAAGCCTGATTCCATCTCGCTTCCTTCGATTGCAATGACATCGGCAAACGCGCCGCAATTGTTGTCCTTATAATTGATGTTTAAACCATTGGAGTTAGCCAGCCAAATTTCGCTTTCGCCTTCGGAATAACTGATCTTTTCGGTCTTTTTAACTTTTGGGTTCTGATGCGCGGCTTTTTCTATCTTTAAAGTCAGGTCGATCTTTCCTTGGATGGGGACCTGATTGATCTTGGGGTCATATAAATTCAGGTTGTTGGGTGGCTCGGTAGCTTGGTTGCTAGGGAGGGAATGGAATTCGTCGGCTTCAGAATTCTTGGCATTTTCAATTGCTTTGTTAATAGTTTCTTCAATAACATACTCGTCTAAATCTGAAGTAAAAGAAAAGCCTTGTTTGTGATCTTTGATTATCCTAATTCCCAGCCCCAAGTCCCTAATTTCATCTATTGATTCCACTTTCCCATCAAGGACATCGATTGATAGTGATTTTGAGCTGGCCAGATATACTTCTGCCTGGTCGATGTTTTTGATTTTGTTTAATATGTCTTGGGCAGAAAGCATTGCTTACCCCGCCTGAACAGCAGTAATCGCTACAACATTGACAATATCATCGATTGAACAGCCGCGAGAGAGGTCGTTGACTGGTTTAGCCTCACCTTGAAAAATTGGGCCAAAGGCTTTGGCGCCGGCTAATCTTTCAGTAATCTTATACCCAATATTACCTGCATCTAAATCCGGGAAAATTAAAATATTAGCATGACCAGCCACCTGGCTTCCTGGCGCTTTTCTCTGGCCAACCTTAGGCACGAGAGCAGCATCAAATTGCAAATCCCCATCAACCAAAAGATCAGGCTTTTTCTTTTTAACCAATTCAGTCGCCTTAATAACTTTATCAACGTCAGGGTGGGAGGCAGAGGTTTTGGTGGAAAAAGAGAGCATGGCGACGCGAGGTTCCCTGCCAATTAATTTTTCAAAAGAGTCCGCTGTCTGGATAGCAATGTCTGCCAGTTGTTCCGACGTTGGATTAGGGACAACCCCGCAGTCAGCGTAAAAAAGTAAACCGTCAGGGACCAAGGTCCTTTCATGAAGGAGCATGACGAAAAAGCTGGAGATTATCGACTGGCCAGGGGCTTTGCCGATACAATCCAAGGTCGCCTTAATTGTGTCGGCGGTAAAGTGAGTAGCTCCGGAAACCATCCCATCTGCTTCCCCTTGATCAACCAGCATGGCGCCAAAGTAGGGGTAATCGTCAGCTAACAGATGCCGCGCCTTTTCAATAGTCATCCCCTTATGAGCCCGTTTTTCTTTCAGCACCTGGACAAAGTTATCAAGTTTAGGGTGACTGCGTGGGGTGATGATTGTGGTGCCGTTTAAATCAATGTCATTGTCCGCCGCCAGTTTTTTGATCTCGTCTTCTTTGCCAATCAAAATTATCTTAGCCAGTTTGCTCTTGATAATAATTTCTGTGGCTTTTAAGACCCTAACGTCTTCGGTTTCCGCTAGAACAATTGTCTTGTGTAATCGTTTAGCTTTGTTCCAGATATCGCTGATAAAATCCATTGTTTTCTATATTACAACCGCTTCATTAAAGAGTCAAGATCGCTGTTATTTTTGATCCCTTTAGCTTCAAGCATTGGTAAAAGTTTTTCCCAAATTTGAAAGGTCAATTCCACGTCCCCAATTGAGCGGTGGCGATTTTTTGTTGAGAAGCCAAAGTGCTGGCCCACGGTATGGAGCTTATGGTTGGCCAGGTTTGGTAAGAGGTAGCGAGAAAGCTTGACTGTACACAAGATCGAGTTTGTTAGTTCCTGGCTGGGAGCAACTTGTTTAATCTTGGCTCTGACAAAGCCGGTGTCAAAGTCTGCATTATGGGCGATCAGGATTGAGTGGCCAATGTAATCGAGAAATTTGGGGAGGATGATTTCAATGGGTGGTGCATTTTTGACCATTTCATCGTCAATGCCGGTTAGCCTGGTTATCTCATCAGAAATGCTGGCTTGAGGTTTTATCAGTTGGCTAAAGATATCCTGTATTTCCCCGTTGATTATCTTAAATGCCCCAATTTCAGTTATTTCGTTGGTCACTGGGTTAAGTCCGGTTGTCTCCAAATCAAAAATAACATATTGGAGTGACGCCAGTGAGCTTGCTGCTGTTTTTCCCTGGGCCCTTTTTAAAAACTTATACTCTTTGGCCAGCTTGTTGTAAAGGGGGTCATGAGCTAGGTCTTGGGTCATGTTGAAAGTTCTGCGACTTTCTTGTAGTACTCCAGGGCATTTTTGACCTCCTGCATATCTTGCCAAGTCTGCCACTTGGGTGAGCCTTTGGTCTTTTGCGGGTTGCGCAAGAGATAAGCAGGGTGGAAGATCGGAAAGACTGCAATATCCGGATTGCTGGGGAGTTTTTTCCACTGCCCACGCAAAGCATTCATCGGTTCTGTTGAATTAAGGATTGCTTTACAGGCTGGTGAGCCGGCAAGCAGGATAATTTTTGGTTTCACTAATTTAATTTGTGCTTCAAGGTAGGGGCGGCAGGCTTCTTGTTCTGTTGTTAGCGGCGCCCGGTTATTTGGCGGCCGGCATTTGACAGTATTAGCTATATAGATGTCATCCGGCCGTTTAATCCCTACAGAAGCTAAGATTTGGGTCAAGAGTTGTCCAGCCCGGCCGACGAATGGCAGGCCTTGCTCATCTTCATCAGCCCCGGGTGCTTCACCGATTAGCATTAGGTCGCAAGGAACCGGCCCATTGCCAAAAACTACCTTGTGGCGGCCTTGGGAAAGGGGGCACTTGGTGCATTTTTCGGCGATTGCTTTGACTTCATCGTAGGAGTTGGCAGATAGGTCGGCTTCTTTTGCAAAAAGATCCATTTGAGCTAAATTTTAGCAGAGCATCAGGAAAAAGGCAAATTATTTCTGTCAATTTTCCGTCAAGTCTTGTGTAAAGCGAGTTTGTAGCGGGTTGCCTTACTCTGGCCCTCTTTAAGGACAATTCGGTTCTTGATTAGCGGGGTTAAGAGTTGATTGACACGCGCTCTGGTTACGCCGAGTTTGTTGATTAGTTCTGACCCTCTAATTTGGTGGTGGTCCCGCAAAATCCTAATAATCTCTTCTTGTTTCGGGGATAAATAAACTTGGCTTGGGCCAGAGACCTGCAAATCCTCAATTCGCTTTTTCACATTTTTAAGGATTGCCACGATCCCTTCGGCCACGTATTCTATCCAGGCAGTTAAATCATCGTCAAGCTCCCTGGCTTGTTGGAGCTTTAAATAGTATTTCTTCCGGTCGCCGGCAAAGTAATCGTCCAGACTAAAAATATATTTGGTGTCAAATTCACGTTGGTAAAGTATTAGTGTCCCTAATGCTCTAGCCAGTCTCCCGTTTCCGTCAGAAAATGGGTGGATCGAGACAAAACGGTGCTGGAAAATCGCGCATAAGATAATGCAATGCAAATCGCTATTCTTGGGGCTATTAAGCCAGTTAAAAAGCTCTTCCATTTGTTTGGGGGTCTCTTTGGGTGAAGGTGGGGTGAAAACCTTGATATTTTTTTCATTGATAACATAATTTTGCTTATCCTTATATTTGCCAGCTTTGTTTTCAGGAATTAATCCTTCGATAACGAGCTTGTGCATCTTGTGGATTGTCTTTTCTGATATTTTGATCTTGTTGTTTTTCTCCAGCCAGTGCATTAGGTGGAGATAGTTTTTGACCTCGAGCTCGTCTTTTCGTGAAGCCCCAACATTTTCACCGCGCGAGATCGCCTGGACCTGGTGAAAAGACAATTGGTTCCCTTCAATCGTGGTTGAGGAGTGCGCTGCCCTAACCTTGGCCTCTTTTTGTAAAATAGGGAGCCAGCTAACTTGCAGCGGGGCCAGCTCAATCCAGCTATGCAGGGAGCTTGCTTCGTCAATTATATTTAACAGATAAGGGCTGATGCGATAAATCGGCTTGTAAACCATAAAGGCATTATAGCATTTGTGTCAAGTTTTCGTCAAGGGGCTTTGCCTGGCTTTTTAAAAAACCTCACCTAAAATGCAACTATTTAGCTATAAGAACATTGTTTTTTTGTGCTATTAGTGTTCTTAGTGCCTTGGTGGTTATTTTTTACCACTAAGACACAAGGGTACTAAGGGCAACTAAGAAGACTCTTGATATTAAGACACCTAAATAGTTACCCCAAATAGTTATCCAAAAACTGAAATTTCTTGCAATAGGTGCGGATATATTAGTATGACAATAACAAAACCCTTGAAACCATTGCCGATAGAAGCCACAGTTTTGCAATATCTAACCGCTCAAAAAAGGCGCGAGATGCAAACAGCTTTATTTAGAAACTATCCATTACCATTGCCACTTAAAGATAAGTGGCATGAGCAGATGGCGAACGTAATTGCCAAACATGTAGGTGCTGGGAATATTAATGGGGTTAAGATTATACTTGGGGTGCTTCCACAAGAACAAGTTCTACCCATTATTATGCTGTTAGACGACCAAACAGCAATTACAGTAATAAATGCCATGAGGGCTAATTTGGGGATTTACGAGCCCAAAGAGCCAAAAGCCTAAATCTCAAGCCCTACATCTTCAGCATTTCCAGCGCTTTAAACATGACGATTGCCGGCCAAACAAGGGGCTTCCAACAGCAGCATGAGTATTATGATTGCGGTTAATAGGGCTTTAACCGAAGCTACTTATAAGAAATAAGCGATTATGCTATAATCTTTTCATGCCCATAAAACTTTTTGATACTACACTTCGCGACGGGGCGCAAACAGAGGGAATCTCTTTTTCTCTAGAAGATAAGCTGAAAATTGCGGGGTTGCTTGATGAGCTGGGGATACATTATATTGAAGGCGGTTGGCCTGGTTCTAATCCCAAAGACATTGAATTTTTTAAGGCGATCAAAAAAGTCGAGCTTAAACAAGCTAAAATCGTGGCTTTTTCTTCAACCAGACGGCCAAACGTCAAAATAGAAGATGATAAAAATATTGCAACTTTACTAAAAGCTGAAACACCGGTTGTCTCTATCTTTGGCAAATGCTGGGATTTTCATGTGACCGATGCTTTAAAAACTACACTTGAAGAAAACTTAGCTATGATCAAAGAGACAGTTGCCTATGCTAAAGCTGCCGGCAAAGAAGTTATTTTTGATGCCGAACATTTCTTTGACGGTTTTAAGAAGAATCGTGCCTATGCCATGAAATGCTTAAAGGCCGCGACCGAGGGCGGGGCAGATATTTTGTGTCTTTGTGATACTAATGGTGGAACCCTCCCTCATGAAGTTGAGAAAATTGTTTGGGACGTGAAACGCGAAACAGTGAAACCTCTTGGTATCCATGCCCACAATGACTCTGGCTGTGCTGTTGCGGTCTCTGAAGTAGCTGTCCAAGTTGCCTGTGTCCAAGTCCAAGGGACTATGAACGGCTATGGCGAGCGCTGCGGCAATGCCAACCTTTGCTCGATCATCCCTATTCTCCAGCTAAAAATGGGTAAGCAGTGCGTGACTGACAAACAGCTGCAAAAATTAACTGAAGTCTCTCGTCATATTGCCGAGATTGCCAATTTGCCCATGTCAGCGCACCAGCCTTTTGTCGGCCGCTCGGCCTTTTCACATAAAGGCGGAATTCATGTTTCAGCTGTAACCAAGCAGCCGGAAACTTATGAGCACATTAAGCCCGAATTGGTTGGCAATGAGCGCCGGATAACTGTTTCTGAATTATCCGGAGTGAGTAATCTTTTGGTTAAGGCTGAAGAATACGGGGTTAATCTGGAAAAGGGATCCAAAGAGGCCAAGCAGTTAATTGAATCGCTTAAAGATTTGGAACACCAGGGGTATTCTTTTGAAGAGGGAGAGGCCTCGTTTGAATTACTTTTGAAAAGGACTATTGGCTTGATTAAGCCAGCCTTGGAATTAATTGAGTTTAAAATCCAGACCTTGAAAAAAGGGGGAGGAGAAACCAGGGTTAGTGCGGAGATTACTCTTAAAGTTAAAGGGAAGAGGCAAAAGGCAAAAGGTGAGGGGGATGGCCCTGTCAATGCTTTGGATAATGCTTTGCGCAAGGTTTTAGAAAAAATTTATCCGGCAATCAAGACGGTTAAACTGACTGATTATAAAGTTCGGGTTTTAGATAGTGAAGCCGGGACTGCAGCTAAGGTTCGCGTTATTGTAGAGTCTAGCGACGAAACCCGTTCTTGGGGAACAGTTGGCGTCTCTACAAATGTGATTGAAGCCAGTTGGCTCGCCTTAGTTGATGCGATAGAATATAAGTTGATGGGATAAATTCTTCCTCAAAAAAGCTGAAATTTTGCCACGTTTTTCGATATATATTTAAGTAGGAGGAATAAGTAATTATGGCCATTGGATCATTGGGACCATTGCCCCCTCCGCCATTAACTTTACAACAAAAAATAGACCTTGTTGGCAGAAAACATAGAGCTGTACATTCTAAAATGCAGCAAGAACTTGATTTGAATGGGTTTGTTTATAACATGACAGACCCAGAGAGTGGCACAAGGATCATTAGGTGGTTAGTACAGAACGGCCACTTGGATTCTAAAAGTAATTTTTGTGACCCGTTTATGGGCAATGGCTTATTGGTACATTTAGTTCATGTAATGACAGGTGTGGATTCAACAGGGATTGAGAAAGATAAACAAATATATGAAGCGGCGGTTGGAATATCTGCGGATCTCTCTAACTTGGGGGTGATTGATCCACAACATGTTCATCTCACTTGTGGTGATTGCAGATATTTATCCCTTGCTCGATTCAATGTGTTTTATCTTTTACCACCATGGGACGATGGGGGGCCTGACCCTATGTTAGTTTGGGATACAATCACAAACATGCGGCTAGGTGCAATTATGGTTCTTACTCATGGAATTAATTTGAGCAGCTGTTACTATTCTCCCTTTCGAATGGAGCGATATGTTGAAAAGGTTAAAGACATTGGCGGAGCGGAAATATATCGCCGTATTTCCATTGCCCCCTAATTTCCCCCATGTTATAATCTTTTTGTTATTATGAAAGGCCAAAAACTGCCCAAGGAGTTTAAAAAATATTTTTGGGATGTGGATTTTAAGAAGGTATCATTTCAAGCGCACCAGGATTTTATCTTGAGCCGTTTGCTTAGTGTGGGAGATTTGCCAGCGGTTCGGTGGCTGTTCAATGCTGTGCGAGAAAAAACTATAAAAAACTTTGTATTAGACCATGGGAATCGCCAGCTTGATAAGCGTAGTAATAACTTTTGGCGACTTTTCTTTGATTTACCCCCGGCGAAACGACCCGAAGGAGCCATATGGCCGTATTAAATCTTCACTTTGAAATTCTGGATAAACCTCGGCAGTCGATTTTGCTTTTGCTGGATAAATTTAAGGATCGCTTCTATTTAGCCGGTGGCACAGCCTTAGCCCTGCAATTAGGGCATAGGGATTCGATTGATTTTGATTTTTTTACTAAACTTGAGTTTGATCCAACAGCGCTACTGCGTGAAATAAAAGATGTTTTTGCCGGTCATCAAATAGAAGTTGTTCAAGCCGGGAATATGACCCTTAATTTAATTGTTGATCAGGACATTAAATTTTCATTCTTTTATATAAAAGACCAATTATTGACGCCTTTAATTGAAACGCCAAATTTTAATCTCGCGAGTTTAACTGATATTGCTTGCATGAAAATGGCGGCGCTGCTTAGGGGAGAACTGAAAGATTACGTTGATCTTTATTATCTTTTTAAGGAGATGCCGCTTTCACAGGTAATTGATAATTGTCAAAAAAAATATGAAGGTTTCAATGTCATGGTTTATCTTAAAGCTTTAGCCAGTTTTGATGATATCAAAGAGACAGAAATTTTGTTTATTAAAGGAAAAAACATTGCTTTGCCCATTATAAAAAAAGATTTTAACCAGAGAATTAAAGAATATCTTAAACAGCAGAAAAAATAACTATAATGCGTAATTTACCAAACACAACCAAAATAAATAAACTTAACCATTTGGAAATCGGCGGGGTTGATTGTGTTGATTTGGCTAAAGAATTTGGCACACCGCTTTATGTGATGGACGAAGCAACTATTCGTAGTCGCCGCCGCCAATATATTGATTCGTTTCGCAAATATTACCCAAACACAGATATTGCCTATGCCTGCAAAGCCTTATGCACGGCCGGGATTTTAAAAGTTGTTGATTCAGAAGGGATGTGTTTTGATGTTTCTTCGGGCGGTGAAGTTTATACAGCCCTAAAATCTGGCTGCGATCCGAAAAAGTTCTATTTCCACGGCAATAATAAAACTAAAGCTGAACTTAAAATGGCGCTTGAGGCTGGTGTTGGCCGGATTATGGTTGATACAACCCAGGAGATTATAAATCTTGACGAAATTACTAAAGAGCTTGGCAAACCTGCGGAAGTAATGATGCGGATTAATCCTGGAATTTCCGCCCATACCCACGAATATATTAAAACCGGTTTAATTGATTCCAAATTTGGCGTGCCGCAAAATGAAATAGATGATGCGGTTAAAATGATACAAAAACATAAGCATATCAAACTGGTTGGTTTTCACGCTCATATCGGCTCACAAATCTTTGATACCAAGCCATTTGTTGACGAGGTTAAGCTTTTACTCGAGTTAACTAAAAAATATGGAACTAATGAGATTAATATTGGTGGTGGCCCAGGGGTCGCTTATTTAGCTTCTGATAACCCGCCGGATATTGAAGCCTATGCCGAGCAGATAGCCAAGGTTTTAAAAGGGAAGACTGAAGCAAAATTAGTGCTTGAACCTGGCCGCTCTATTGTGGCCAACGCTGGTATTACCTTGTATTCAGTCGGTGCGATCAAGGATATTCCTGGCGTGCGAAAATACGTTTTAGTTGATGGCGGGATGTCAGATAATCCGCGGCCGATTCTTTATCAAGCTGTTTATGACGCAAAAATTGCCAGTAAAGCTAATGATAACCCGGCGGAAAAAGTAACAATTGGCGGCCGCTTTTGCGAGTCCGGTGATATTTTGATTAAAGATATTAAATTGCCCAAGGTTGAAGTAGATGATATTTTGGCGGTGCTGTGCACCGGGGCCTATGGCTATTCAATGGCTTCAAATTATAATCGTGTCCCTCGGCCGGCCATGGCTTTAGTTAATAATGGCCAGGCGACCCTAATTGTCAAACGTGAAAATTATGATGATTTAATTAAGGATGATGTGGTAATATAAAAGTATGATACCTTTTGTTTTTAGATGGATTGATATCCTAGATATTTTGATTGTAGCCACGGTCTTTTACTATATATTGCTCTGGCTGCAAGGGACGCGCGCTATTCCCTTGATCCGCGGTTTAGTTGTTGTTCTCTTGATTTATCTGATCGGCAGGATTCTCAACCTATATACTATCAACTGGCTGGTTGATAAATTTGTCGCGATTATCGCGGTGATGTTGGTTGTTTTGTTTCAGCCGGAGCTGCGCCGCACACTTGAGCGTTTTGGCCGCGGCAGATTGCTTGGGACGTTGGGTTTTGAGACGGCGCCACATGGCAGTTTTTATGTCAGGAGCATTGTCCGTGCTGTTGAACAATTGGCTGAAGCGAAAATCGGGGCGCTAATCGTTCTTGAGCGCACGACTGGCTTATCAGAATATCAAGAGTCAGGGGTGCGGCTGGATGCCCTGATGTCAGCGGAGCTGATAATTTCTATTTTTAACCCCAAGTCACCGCTTCACGACGGGGCGATTGTTGTCCAGGGAGATAGAATTACTTCGGCTAGCTGTCTGTTGCCGCTCTCTGACAGCCGTTTGCTTGATAAGCGGCTGGGGACCCGCCATCGGGCAGGGGTTGGTATTTCCGAGCTGTCAGATTCTTTGGTCGTGATAGTTTCCGAAAAGACTGGGATCATCTCTTTGGCTGAAAATGGTTATTTAACCAGGTATTTAACTAAAGATCAGCTTGAAGAAAAGCTTTTTTCTCTGTACAAAGTTGAAAAAATTAAGACCGATCATTTTTCGTTCAAGTCCTGGTATCCATGGAAAAAGTAAGCCCCGCGCAAATTTCCATGCTCACTGCTTACGACTATTCTTTTGCCAAAATTTTTGATGAAGCCGGCGTTGATATCCTTCTTGTTGGTGATTCCTTGGGTAATGTTGTGCTTGGTTATGAGACTACTCGTGAGGTAACAATGGCTGATATGGTCCATCATACCAAGGCGGTCGCTAGAGGAACCAAAAGAGCGTTGGTGGTGGCTGATATGCCGTTTGGGGCGATGAAAAATGCGGTTGCCAATGCCAAGGAGCTTGTTAAAGCCGGGGCAGAGGCAGTGAAAATTGAGGGTATCAAGGAGATCAAGGGGATCAAGGGGATCATAAAAAACAATATTCCAGTCATGGGGCATTTAGGGGTCTTGCCGCAGACTGCCAAAGAATACAAGGTCCAGCACTCAAGAGAGATTATTGAGCAGGCAAAAATTTTAGAACAAGCCGGTGTTTTTGCAATTGTGCTGGAGCTGGTTGATCCTGAAATTGCTAAGCAGGTTACTCGAGCCGTTAAAATCCCAACTATCGGTATCTACTCCGGCCCGCATTGCGATGGCCAGGTTTTAGTCAGCTACGATATGCTGGGCCTATATCCAAAGGCGCCAAAACAGGTGAAGAAGTATGTGGATCTGAAGACCGAAATTGAGAAAGCAGTCAAAAAATTTATCAAGTCACTTTAGATTTGAACACGAAAATCATAACCCTGTTCTTCTAAGGTTTTGTTGGTACCATTTAAAATGGTTTGCACTTCTAATAATTGTAAATTTACGTTTTGAGAAACAAAGGCAACTAACTGCCTAATCTGATAAAATATCCCGCTGCTAAAAATTATATCTTTTACTATTTTCTTTTTGGCTTGATCTTTTGTGGTCAGAATATTTATTGGCTCCAAGCCTTCGAGCTTTGCTGCAGCTCCAATTAAGAGGCCTTGTACTTGTTGATGATAGATATTAATTCCTAGGCTTGTTGTGCAAGTATTTAGCCCTTGTGGATCTCTTAACGTTTGAAGCTGTTCATTTGTTATGGCCATGAACTGATCAATAGTGACAATTCCATACCTTGACAGGTCGGAGCCTGGCCATCTGCTCTTTAATAAATTGTCCCATTCGGCATAGCTGAATTTGCCAATCTTTTCACGAGGATTGATGCCATGGCGAAGATTAATAACCCTTGGTGTAGAGTTTGGTTTTGTTTCTCCAATAATTCTGATTGGACGAATTAAAACTTCAGGCAGCTGCGGTATTCCCATTGATACTCTTTCTCCTTTTTTATTAAGCCTACGATATTATTATCGGACTATTTCTTGTCTTTCTTGCACAAAATTCCCGTTTTTTTGCTGGTAAATTGTGTTAAAATACAAAAAAGTGCGCCTGTAGCTCAACTGGATACCCGCCCGCCACGCAAGCCGAGCTTGCGAGGCGTTGCGGGCGGGGAGCAAAAGTGATTTAATTATGTTTTATACATATGTATTACTAAGTTTAAAAGATGATAAACGATATATCGGATTTACAGAAGATCTAAAGAAGCGAATAGAGGAACATGATCTAGGTTTAGTTGATTCGACGAAAAGCAGAAGGCCTTTTGAATTAGTATATTATGAAGCTTGCCGAAACAAAGATGATGCAATAAAACGTGAGAAATATTTTAAAACTGGTTTTGGTCGTCGATTTTTGAAAGAAAGATTAAAAGGTGATCTTGCCCCCGTAGCTCAGCTGGATAGAGCAAGTGTTTCCTAAACACTAGGCCGCACGTTCAAATCGTGTCGGGGGCATTTCCCTCTCCCCCTGGGAGAGGGCGACAAAGGATAAGTAAATGATTAACGATTACTTGGGTGAGGGTAACATCATCTTAATCGGCTTTATGGGAGCGGGGAAAACCGCGGTAGGTCAAGCCTTGGCCCGCGAGCTGGGGTTTGATTATTTGGATACCGACGAGCTAATTGCAAAAACCGCCCAGAAAACCATCTCTCAAATATTTGCTACTGAAGGGGAAGAGAGATTCCGCGAGCTGGAGACAGAAGTCCTTAAGACTCTAATTGATTATGATAATTTTGTCATTGCAACCGGTGGTGGTATTGTCCTGCGAGATGAAAATGTCGCCCTCTTAAAAGAGATTGGCCCCCGCGTCCTGCTTTGGGCCGAGCCGGCAGTTATTTTTAAGCGCGTAAGTTTAGAATTGCACCGGCCGCTTTTAAAAGTGGCTGATCC
>Ga0066640_10000745_pt1 | contig 19354 bp, 19 predicted proteins | sample CryGeyCG2114_020_2_FD_59505 | JGI IMG/M metagenome (GOLD analysis project Ga0066640, IMG submission 59505) | Groundwater microbial communities from aquifer - Crystal Geyser CG11_big_fil_rev_8/21/14_0.20 | ecosystem: Environmental > Aquatic > Deep subsurface > Groundwater | place: USA: Utah... | reverse complement strand
TGCAGCGCTCCCTGGGGAACAATTGTCCATCCCATTATTTAGACATGAAGAAGCATTTTGAAAACATGAAGAAATACCAGACTCCGAATACACCTGCCGTAAGCCTTATGTACGGCTTGAAAGCTGCATTTGAGCTTTGCGAGGAGGGAGGGGGGCTTTCTGCAAACATAGAGCGGCATGCGCGCACAGCCGAAAAATCCCGCAAATTCATAAAGGAAATGGACTTTGAAGTATTCGCAGAAGAAGGCTTCTACTCAAATACGATAACTGCATTTTTAATGGAGAATGCAGACCCATTGCGCGACCGGCTTTACAAGGAGAAAAACATCGTAACCGCGCGCGATTTCGGCGAATACAAGGGGAAGCTCTTCAGAATCTGCCACATAGGAAACTTTACGGAAGAACACTTGGATACTGCGTTTGAGGCGATTAGGGAAGCGCTTGGGAAGTAATCTTCCTTTCCTATTCCTTTAAATCCCTTTTTCACCAATCTTCTCCTATGCCAAAAATAATAATTGCAGACGAGATGGAAAAGGAAGTAATTGAATTGCTAAAGGAGATTGGTGCGGTGGAATACAAGCCCGCAAATCTGCAAGCCGCACTGCAGGACGCAGACGCTCTTGTCGTGCGCAGCGCCACGAAAGTAACCGCCGAATTGATTGCAAACGCCACCAAGCTGAAAGTCGTGGCAAGGGCAGGCGTGGGGCTTGACAATGTGGATATTGCTGCCTGCGCCAAGAGAAATATAAAAGTAATAAACACTCCCGGTGCCTCCACTGATGCCGTTGCGGAGCTAGCAATCTGCTTCATGATAGCGGCTTGCAGGAATTTGGGAAGGGCGCACTTTGGCATGAAGAACAAGAAATGGGAGAAGAAAGAGCTTATAGGGGGGGAGATTGCAGGAAAGACTCTTGGAATAGTAGGATACGGGAGGATTGGAAGGCTTGTAGCAAAAAAAGCCAAAGCTTTGAGCATGAGTGTAATCGCATTTGACCCGCATTCAAAAAGCGATGAATATGCAAAACTCATTCCACTTGAGCAGCTCTTTTCCTCTTCGGATATACTCTCCTTTCACTGCAGTGTAACTGAAGAGAACAAGAATATGGTAAATGCAAATTCCATCTCAAAAATGAAAGATGGAGTGATAATAATAAATGCCGCAAGAGGGGCGCTCATAGATGAGGACGCGCTTTACGAGGCGTGCAAAAGCGGAAAAGTAAGGGCAGCCGCATTGGATGTATATCCAAGCGAGCCATACTCCGGAAAGCTCCTTTCACTTGAAAACATTATTCTAACTCCCCACATAGGCGCTGCCACGCGCGAAGCGCAGGAAAGAATAGGAAAGGAACTGGCGGAAAAACTCAAAGAGGAGCTGAAATCATAATGCCAACACTAAAGCAGATGCGCGAAAACCCGGAACTCTTTCTTGAAGGGTTGAAGAAGAGAAATGCAGACACCAGAGCACTGGAAGAGCTTCTCTCCCTTGACGGGAAATGGAGAAAGCTCAAAACCTCCCTTGACGGATTGAAAGGGGAAAAAAACAAGGTTTCATTGCAGGTTGCAGAGGAAAAGAAAAAGGGAAAGGGGGCAGAGGAAAAAATAGTGCAGATGAGAAAGCTTTCCGGGGAAATAGATGCACTTGAAGAGGATGCAAACTCGCTTGAGGCAAAAATGGAAGGAATGCTTTTCCTCTTCCCAAACACTCCTCATGAGAGCGTGCCAATCGGAAAGGACGAGAAAGAAAATCCGCTTGTAAGGGGGAGTGCGCTCAAACCAAAGAAAACCTCCAAAGACGCCCTCCCGCATTATGAAATACTGCAAAAAATGGGATTGGTTGATTTTGAGCGGGGCGCAAAAATTTCAGGGCACCGCTTCACCTTCCTAAAAGGCGCAATCGCCCGGCTTGAGCGCGCATTGGGGCATTTCATGCTTGACTGCGCAATTTCCCGTGGCTATACTGAATACTGGACTCCGTATTTAGTGAATGAAAAAACAATGACGGGCACAGGGCAGCTTCCCAAATTCAAGGAAGAGCTCTACAAGTGCGCGGATGATGATTTATACTTAATACCTACTGCGGAAGTGCCTCTCACCAACCTCTTTTCAGGAGAAACACTCAAGGAAGAGGAACTTCCCATAAGAATTTGCGCCCTAACCCCCTGCTTCAGAAGAGAGGCAGGCGCTTACCAAAAAGACATGAAGGGATTGATACGCCAGCACCAGTTTGACAAGGTGGAGCTGGTAAAATTATGCCCCCCTGAAAACTCATTTGAGGAGCTTGAAAAGCTCGCAGGGGATGCAGAATATGTTTTGCAAAAGCTGGGGCTGCCATACCGAATAATCGAACTGTGCACCGGCGATTTGGGATTTGCTTCCGCAAAAACCTATGATTTGGAGGTGTGGCTTCCTTCTCAAGATAAATACAGGGAAATCTCCTCCTGTTCAAACTGCACTGACTTTCAGGCAATACGCGCAAACATACGCTACTGGAAAGGGGGAAAGCCAGCGCATTTGCACACCTTAAACGGCTCTGGCATTGCAGTAGGAAGGGCGCTCATTGCAGTTGTAGAAAATTATCAGGATGAAGAGGGAATAGCAATACCCGCGCCATTGCAGGACTTCATGCAGTGCAAGAAGATAGATTACAAGTGAATATTCTAATTTTTTAGCAACGAGGCAAACTTTAATAAGGGCGCAAAGCCAACCAAATAGCAGATGCAGTGATTGCCATGAAAATAGAAGATATTAAAAAGAAAATTCTTCCTGTGCTTAGAAGGCACGACATCAAAAAGGCAGGCATATTCGGCTCTGTTGCAGAAGGCGATATGAAAAAAAACAGCGACATTGACATTCTCGTCGAGATTAAAAGGGATTTGAGCCTTCTCGGATTTATCGGCTTGGAGATGGAGCTGGAAAAGGCTCTCAAAAGAAAGGTGGATTTAGTTGAGTACTGCGCCATTCACCCGCTCCTGCGCAGGCAGATACTCCGGCAGGAGGTCAGGATAATATGAAAGAAGGCAAGATTTTCCTACTTCACATTCTTGACAGCATAAAGAATATTTACTCATTTTCTGAAGAGCTGACTAAAGAGGAGTTTTTGAAAGACAGGCTAAGGCAAAGTGCCATAATACGGGAGCTTGAGATTATAGGAGAAGCGAGCAAAAACCTCCCCAAAGATTTTACTGGTAAATACCAAGATGTAAACTGGACGGAAATTGCCGGGATGCGGGACAAACTGATTCACCATTACTTTGGGTTGAATCTTGAACGAGTATGGAAAGTCGTTGAGGACGACCTGCCGGTTTTGGAGGAGAAAATAAAGGAAATCCTTGAGAAATTGAAATAGCAGATTAACTCTTGTCAGATTTGCATTTCTCCAAACTGCAATCTTCTTCAAAACTCCGCAAACCGCTTTCCTGTCCGCCTCAAATCTCAATCTCCAGCGCCCCCTCAAAAACCTGCAAACCGCTTCTCCCTTCAAATCGCAATCTCCCAATCTTCTTCAAAAATCTTCACAAACTCTTCAACCACCTTCCCGCTTACAAATACTCCTGCCTCCCTGTTGGTCGTAATGGCGCTCTCGGAAAAATTTATGCTCCCCACAAGCACTCTTTCCCCATCCACTATCAAAAATTTTGAGTGCGTGCGGGAGAATTTCCCGCTTGCCCATCTGCACTCAACCCCGTTCTTCTGCATCTGCTCAAACAAACTCTCCATCTTATCGCTTTGCGCGCTCTTTTCCATTATCACCCTTACTCTCACCCCTCTTTCCTTTGCCTCAATGAGTGCATCAGCAACCTTACTGCTCGTGAAAACATACATTTCGCAGTCTATCGTTTTCTGCGCCGATGAAATGAAGGAAACTATTCTTCCTTCCGAATCCGGCGAGAATACTGTTTCAACCGCATTCGCGCCAAAATAAGGGAGAATCACATGCGGGAAAAGAAAGAGAATGAGAAGAAATGCGCAAAATGAGAATACTGCGCCTAGCAAAAATGCACCCGCAACTCTTCCTTCACTTTCCCCAAAACTCTTCAAGTGAGCGCACCTCTATCTTGCTTTCCTTTGCCGCCCTAAGCCCCTCGGCAAGTGCAAACGCCGCCTCAAGGTTTGTTATGCAGGGAATGTTGCTTTCAATTGACGCCCTGCGTATCTTAAACCCATCCGTCTGCGCATTCTTTCCCCTTGATGGGGTGTTTATCACAAGGTTTATCATGCCGCTTTTTATGCAGGAGAGCACGTCAGGCTCCCCTTTCCCTGCCTTGTTCAGCACGAAAGCATTTCCAATCCCCTTGGCAGTCCCTTCAGTAGCGCATACGAAAAAACCAAGCGAGGAAAATTTTCGTGCAAGCTCCCCTCCCTCCCCCTGGTGCTCTTTTTTCAGGCTGATTAGCACCACCCCCCTCAAGGGCATTTTCATATTCGCCGCAAGCATTGATTTGTAATAAGCGATGCCAAACTCCCTATCCATTCCCATTGTTTCCCCGGTGCTCTTCATCTCGGGCCCGAGCACGAAATCAACGCCAGGCAGCTTCTGAAACGGAAACACCACGCTTTTCACTGAATAGTAAGATACTTTCGGGGGAGAGGGAAGCGAAAACTCGGAAAGCTTCCTCCCAAGAATTATTTTCGTCGCTATCTTTGCAATAGGGATGCCCGTTGCCTTGCTCAAAAACGGGATTGTGCGCGAGGCGCGCGGGTTTGCCTCAAGCACATACACTACATCATCCTTCACAATATACTGTATGTTTATCGCGCCGACGTTTTTTATCGCAAGCGCAATCCTCCTTGAGCACTCAAGTATTTCCTCCTGCACCTCTTTTTTCAGCTTTACCGGCGGGAAAACCGCGCTGGCATCTCCTGAATGCACTCCTGCCCTTTCAATATGCTCCATCATCCCGGCAGTGAAAAGCCCGCTCTCATCCGACACCCCGTCTATCTCGCACTCAAGCGCCCTTTCTATATACTTGTCTATAAGCACGGGATGGCTGCGCGACACTTCAACCGATTCCGCAATATATTTCTTAAGCTCATCATCAGAGTAAATTACTCTCATCGCCCTTCCCGCAATCACATAGCTAGGCCTGACTATCACCGGGTAAGTTATCCTGTTTGCAATCAAGAGTGCATCCCTTTCATTCAGTGCGGTTCCGTTTTGCGGCTGGCGTATTCCCAATCCCTCAAGCAATTTTTTGAATCTCTCCCTATCCTCCGCAATATCAATCCCTTCATTCTGCGTCCCCAGTATTCTCACTCCTTCTTTTGAGAGAGGTTCCGCAAGATTGATGGCAGTCTGCCCGCCAAACTGCACAATCACGCCAAGGGGCGCTTCCCGCTCAATTACATTCATCACGTCTTCAAAAGTCAGCGGCTCAAAGTACAGCCTGTCCGAGGCGTCAAAATCAGTGCTTATCGTTTCGGGGTTGTTGTTTATCATTATGGACTCATATCCCTCTTCCCGCAATGCAAAGGAGGCGTGGCAGCAGCAGTAATCAAATTCTATCCCCTGTCCTATCCTAATGGGGCCGGAGCCGATTACTACTACTTTCTTCTTTTTTTGTGCGCTTTCTTTTATTTCATCTTTTTTCCTTCCTTCCCTTACTTGCGCTTTGCCATCAGCCCCGCCTTCATCTTTTTCCTTTCCTTCCCCTACTTCATTTTTTTCACTATCTCCTCTTATCCTATCTTCATTCCCATAATCATTGCTTCCATCTTTCTTCCCCTCTCCCCTTACTTCATTCCCACTTTCATAAGTGGAATAATAATAAGGGGTTTTCGCGTCAAACTCCGCAGCGCACGTATCCACCATCTTATACGTAGGGAGTATGCCGAGCTCCTTTCTCATTCCCCTTATTTCCATTTCGCTTTTTCCACAACGCCCTCCTATTCCCTCATCGGAAAAGCCAAGCTGTTTTGCCTCAAAAAGAATCTCGCGCGAGAGTGTGTTGCATTGCGCCAACTTCCTTTCCATTCCAACTATAACTTCCATTTTCCGCAAAAACCATTCGTTTATTCCTGTTAGAGAATGAATCCTTTCCACCTTCCACTCCCTGCGCAGCGCCTCAAATATTGCAAACAGCCGTAAATCAGTGGGGCGTGTCAGGTGCTCCTCTATTTTCCCCTCTTCAATTTCAGGTATTTTTATCTCAAGGGAGCGCACCGCTTTTTGCAGCGACTCCTCAAAGCTCCTGCCTATTGCCATCACTTCCCCGGTGCTTTTCATCTGCGTGCCAATCGTGCGCGAGCACTCGCCCATCTTGTCAAACGGCCAGCGGGGTATTTTCACCACCGCATAATCAAGCGCAGGCTCAAAGGCAGCTGAAGTGGTGCGCGTAATCATATTTTTCACTTCATGCAAAGCGCACCCAAGCGCCAATTTTGCCGCAACCCTCGCAATAGGATAACCTGTCGCCTTTGAGGCAAGCGCGCTTGAACGGGAAAGCCGCGGGTTCACCTCAACAACCGCATACTCGCCGTTTTTCTGGTTTAGGGCAAATTGCACGTTGCATCCTCCCACCACCCCAAGCGCATTCACTATCGCAATAGCTGAGCTTCGCAGTTTTTGGTAATCCTTGTCTGAAAGCGTCTGGCTTGGCGCAACCACAATGCTTTCCCCGGTATGCACGCCCATCGGGTCAACATTCTCCATGTTGCATATGCATATGCAGTTTCCGCGCGCGTCCCGCACAATCTCATACTCTATTTCCGCCCAGCCTGCCGCGCTCTCTTCAATGAGCACCTGCCCTATCGGGCTTTGCCCCATGCCAAAAGAAAGAAGCGGCTCAAATTCCGCCATGCTGTTTGCCCTTCCCCCTCCGGTCCCCCCAAGAGTATAAGCAGGGCGCAGGATAACCGGGAAAGGAACCTCCTGCAAAAACCTCTCCGCCTCCAAAAATGAGGAAACTGCGGCGCTGCGCAGATAAGGCTGGCTGATTTTTTTCAGCAAACGCTTGAATTTCTTCCTATCCTCTGCCATTTCTATTGATTCAATGCCGGTGCCAATCATCCTTACTCCAAACCTTTCAAGCACCCCCTTCTTCCCAAGCTCAACAGCCAAATTAAGTCCGGTCTGCCCGCCCATCGTTGCGATAAGCGCATCGGGCTTTTCTTTTTCAATTATTTTCTCAAGGAATGCCAAAGAAAGCGGCTCAATATATATAACATCCGCAATTTCTCTGTCGGTTTGTATGGTCGCGGGGTTGGAATTCACCAGCACCACCTTCACCCCTTCCTCGCGCAGGCTGGTGCAGCATTGCGAGCCGGAATAATCAAACTCCGCCGACTGCCCTATAATTATCGGGCCCGAGCCGATTACCAGCACTTTTTTTATACTTTCATCCTTAGGCATTCCTCAACCAGCTCCCCTTTCCAATTTTTTATACTTTCATCCTTAAGCATTCCCCAATCAGCTTCCATTTCCAATTTTTTTATACTCCCGTCCCTAGGCATCCCTTCAAACGACTCTTTTTCCACTTTACTTCTTCCCAAGAAGATACAACATGAGCGCTTTCTGCGCGTGAAGCCTGTTTTCCGCCTCGTCAAAAACAACCGACTGCAATCCGTCTATCACTTCGGTTGCCACCTCCTCCCCGCGGTGCGCAGGCAGGCAGTGCATGAAGATGGCGTCCTTTTTCGCCTTTTCCATCACTTTAGCATTTACCTGGAAAGGCATATACAGTTTCAATCTGTGCTCCTTCTCCTTTTCCTGCCCCATTGACACCCAGGTGTCCGTGCAAATCACATCCGCATCCTGCGCCGCCTCAATCACATTATGCGAAACAACCACATTTGAAAATGCGCGGGCAGATGCAAGGTACTGCTGATTTATCTGGCATTCCTTCGGGCAGGCAAGCACCACCTGCATGCCGAACATCGCGCAGCCCACCATGAGCGTGTTTGCCATATTAAAGCCGCAATCCCCGACAAACACGAATTTTGCCCCTTTCTTCAGCTTTCCCTTCTCCTTCATCGTGAGCAAATCCGCAAGCGCCTGGCAGGGATGGTCAATATCGGTAAGCCCGTTAATCACCGGCACCCTTGAGCCCCGCGCAATCTCCTCCAAATCCATGTGCTTGTACAATCTTGCCATTATCATGTCGCAATACCTTCCCATCACCGCGCCCGTATCATACATGGATTCCCCCCGTGCAATCTGCGTTGAGGAAAAATCAATAAAGAGCGCATGCCCTCCAAGCTGCGCCATTCCCGCCTCAAAAGACACTCTCGTTCTTGTGGAGGCTTTCTCAAAAAGCATTGCAAGCGTTTTATTCTGCAGCGAGTTATTTACCTTTCCCGCCTTATGCTCCTCCTTCAGCTTTTGCGCAAGGAAGAGTATTTCCTCAATCTGCTTCTGGTTCAGGTCCGATATTCTAAGCACGTCCATGTTTATCCCTCTTCCAAATATTTTGCAAATTTATCAAACAGGAATTCTGAATCATGCGGGCCCGGCGAGCCTTCGGGATGGTACTGCACTGAAAATATGGGAAGAGATTTGTGCGCCAGCCCCTCATTCGTCCCGTCATTTAAGTTTACATGTGTTTCTTCAAACTCGCTTTCCAAGCCTTCTGCATCAACCGCATAACCGTGATTCTGGCTTGTTATAAACACCTTTCCCGCCCGCTTCTCAAGCACCGGCTGGTTTGCCCCCCTGTGCCCGAATTTCAGCTTATAAGTTTTCGCGCCCGCCGCCTGCCCCAGCAGCTGATGCCCCAGGCACACTCCGAAAATGGGAAAATCAAAAAGCCGTTTTATTGTTTCTGAAATTCCCGTCAGCCTTGCCGGGTCCCCTGGCCCGTTTGAAATTACGATTCCATCAGGCTCAAGGGAGCGTATTTCTTTTTCTTCAGTAAAAGCCGGCACCACATGCACTCCCATTCCCCTTTGCACAAGCTTCTGCACTATGCTTCTTTTCACCCCGCAGTCTATCAACACCACTTTCTTCCCTTCTCTTTCATCCTTATTTACCCCCTCAACAATCTTCCCTTCTCTTCCATTCGTTTTTATTCCATCAACAAAATACTCCTTTTTAGTGCTTACCTTGCTTACAAAATCCGTTCCCGAATAATCAATCTCCTGCGCCATTTTCTGCAGTTCCCCCAAGTCCGCTTCCTCTCCTCCTTCCTCATAAGTCTGCATTGCGGCAGGCATCACTCCCTTCGCCCGTATTCTCCTTACAATTTTTCTTGTGTCAATGCCGCTTATGCCCGGCACCCCTTCCCCATAGAGGAATTCATGAAGTGATTTTTTCGCATTGCGGTGCGAGTAAGCAAAAGACTCCTCGCGCACGCAAAACCCAAGCGCATGCACCTTCTCACTTTCAAAAGAAGTTTCATCTATGCCATAATTTCCAATAAGGGGATAGCTCATGAGAAGCATCTGCCCTGCGTATGAGGGGTCGCTTAACGCCTCCTGATAACCTGTCATAGAAGTGTTGAAAACAAGCTCGCCCGCCCTCTTTTCGCAGGCGCCAAATCCCTTGCCGTAATAAGCAGTGCCATCAGATAGCACGAGAACTGACTTTAATTTTTTGTCATTCACCTTGAACCCAAAACTACTGTTTGTGCGGATAAGCTTAAAAAACAAGGAGGCGGAAAATGAATTTAATGGGCAAAAAAATGTTATGGGGAGGGCGCTTTTCCTCATCTCCGAAAGAAAAACTTCTCAAATACAATAGCGGAGAGAATGCGCAGCTTGACTCCCTCCTCATTCCCTACGATATACAAGGAAGCATCGCGCACGTGAAGATGCTGCAAAAGCAGAAGATACTCTCTGCCAGCGAGGCAGGCGCGATACTATCTGCTCTGAAAAAAGTGCTGCAAAACTACAAGGAAGGGAAATTCACCCTCAACCCGTCTTTGGAAGACGTGCACATGAACGTTGAGGCGGAAGTTACAAGGCTTACTCCGCACGGAAAAAAAATGCACACTGCACGCTCGCGCAATGACCAGGTGATACTGGACACGCGCCTCTATATGCGCGAGGAGATAATCCGTATTGCAGAGCTTCTGCTCTCCCTATGCAAATCGCTTGAGTCGCTCAAACAGCGCTCCTCCCCATTTCCCGCGTACACGCACACGCGCATCGCACAGCCAATAACCCTTTCTTACTGGAGCGAGAGCTTCCAGCAGTCTTTCCTGCGCGACTTTGAACGCCTGCTTTCCCTCTACTCGCGCGCTAACATCAACCCTCTGGGTGCGTGCGCAGTAGCCGGCACGGGCTGGAGCATAGACCGCGCATACACTGCCAAACTGCTTGGCTTTGAGGGAGTGCAGGAAAATGCGCATGACGTTTCCACATCAAGAGGGGAATTGGAAGGAGAAATGCTTTTCGTGCTCGCAGAAATAATGATAAAGCTTTCCCGCATCTCGGAAGAGCTTATTTTTCTCTCGCAAAAGGGGCTTGTTTCACTTCCGGATGAATACTGCACGGGCTCCTCCATAATGCCGCAGAAGAAAAATGCGGACTTTTTAGAGATAATGCGCGCCCGCTCCTCCCGCCTTATCGGCAGCTTAACCGCAATCCTTTCAATACAAAAAGGCCTCATCTCCGGCTACAATTCGGATTCACAGGAAACAAAACCGTTGCTTTTTTCCTCAATAGACATTGCAAAAGGCTCCCTTGAAATAATGGCGGACGCGCTTTTGAGCATGGAAACTGACAAGGCTGCAATACTGAAAGAATTGGAAAATGGTTACGCATGCGCCACAGAACTGGCTGATTTATTGGCAAAAAAAGGCGTTCCCTTCCGCAGTGCGCATGAAATAACTGGAGAGATTGTAAAGGAGTGCATAAAAAAGGGAATCTGGCTTTTAAAGCTTGATGCAAATGCAATTTCAAAAAAAGCAGGCGTGAAACTTTTGCAGAATGAACTTTCTTCCGCACTTTCGCCTGACAAAACCCGCGAAACTCGCTTCAAAACCGCGCCGCTTGCGCTTTCACAATACGAAGGGAAAATAAGGGAAATGAAAAAGAAGATTAATTTACTTTGGGGAGTGTGAAACGTATGGCAAAATACCTTGACTTGGGATTGCGCATTTTTGGAGGTTGTCTGCTTTTGGCACTTCTTCTGATTCTGTTTGTTGCGCTTGCACCTATTTTAGGCGTTATACCAGAATCGCCGGAGGCTAATACCGGACAGCCCATAGCCATGTTCATTAACGGCGCGTTACCCATCATCGTAATGCTTTTGTTGCTGCTTTCTCCGCTTATTCTCGTCTTATCAGTATGGGCTGAAATATTCAAGGCAAAAAACGACAAAACCTGGAAAATCATCTGGTTTGCAGTTTCACTGCTTTGGTTCATATTCCCATTGCTTGGACTCCTTGGCCTGATACTCTATTACTTTATAGGAAGAAAAGAAATGAAAGAGTAAGCTAAACCTGCCCCTTTAGGCTTCCTGCAATCATTGCAAAGACTGTTCCTGCCACCGCGCCCACCAAAAGCCCGATGTGCATTTCATAACGGTAGGGAATGATGAACGTAGTCACAATTATTCCGAGAGCCGCACCTCCAACCACTGAATATGCAAGCAGCTTGTCAAAGCCCATTACTTTTGCATCTGCCTTTCTTTTCACCATAAATGATGCACCCCACCCAAAAGAAGAGCAGGAACTATAAAAAGGTTGCGGAGCCAAGAAGTTGCCGATGCTTGCCGAATTTATAGTCCTATTCAGAGAGTCGCTTGAAATCGTTCTGATAGTGGGCATCATGCTTGCCTGCCTTCGCAAAACCGGAAACCACGGGCAGGAGAAGCATGTATGGCTTGGAACGGCTGCCGGAATAATCATCAGCATCGCATTTGCAGTTGCACTCAAATTCTTCTTTGGGGGATTTGGAGAATCAGAAGCTCTTTTTGAAGGGCTGTTCATGGTGCTTGCCTGTGCGCTTGTCAGCTGGTTTCTGCTTTGGGTTCTCGCTCAAGGGAATATTGCAGAAGGGATAAGAAGCGAGATAAAAGCGAAGACATGTTCCGCAAACCCGCAGGCGCTTTTTTTCACCGTCTTAATAGCGGTTCTGCGCGAAGGGATAGAAACGGTTCTTTTCGTTTTCGGGATTTACTTCTCCACGGGTTCGCTCTCGCTTGTTTCATCAGTGCTCGGGATTGCGGCTGCCATAACCGCCGGAGTTGTCTTTTTCTTCTTCTCGGCAAAGCTGGACATCTCAACTTTTTTTAAGCTGACCACCGTGCTCCTCGTTCTTCTTGCTGCCGGGCTTCTCTCGCAGGGGGTGCACGAGCTTCAGGAGGCTGGGGTTCTTCCAACTTACATGGCGCACATCTATGACATTAATCCGCCTCAAAATCCGGACGGCACCTACCCATTGCTGCATGAAAAGGGCTATTTTGGAAGCATCCTCAAAGGGCTTGTAGGATACGACGGCAATCCAAGCATAGAGCAGGTTATCGCCTATCTCGGCTACTTAGCCGGATTTTTTGTTTTATACAAGGGGCATAAGCAATAGCGTCAGTGCTCAAGATCTTCGTGACGCTTCTGCTTGACCTTGTGGTCAAGTCTTAACGGCTTCGCCGTTAATCGCGTCACGTCTCCTGACCCCTTCGCTCATAAGAATTCGCTCAGTGCTCAAGATCTTCATCATCTGCCTGGGGTCTCTGAGGTCCCAGGCTCAGGAATACCTCGATATCATCAATGCGAAAGATTAGGCATTTACTTCTTATAAACGTTCTTCAGCCACATGCCCTTAAGGAATGGGAGAGTAAGGGTTGAAAGGAAATAAGCAACCGCCGGCACAAGCGCGGAAAGCACCGCGTTTTCGGCGTTTATGGAGTAAAGAAAAACAAGCGCTACCGCATATATTGCAATTCCTACCGCTCCTCTTCTATGCAGGCTCGTTTCCCATGCCTTGTCTGCCTCAACTCGGGCGTTTCGTTCCTTTATTTTCTCCAGCTCTTTTTGCAAATTCATCAAATCATCCGATTATATCTCACATTCCTCCTGCTCCTTTCATTTCCATCTCAACCGAATATCGCTCCCATCCCGACTTCAGCGCCGGCTTCCTCTTCCTCAATTTTTGCAATAATCTTTTGCGCTGCTTCCTCCTTCACCTCGCTTGCAAGCGCCCCCAGCTTCTCCTTTGCAAACGCAAAAAACTTCCCCTCCTCGCTTTTTAGGTAGAGGTAGCACTTTGCCGCATCTTCCTCCAAAGCGGAGCCGTCTTTGAGCTTATACCCGTTCCTTGCAAAGGAAATTTCTCCGTATGGGTCAGCTTCAAGTATCTTCTTCACTTCACCTTTTTTCGCACTTTCAATTTCATATATTTTTATCATTTTTTTCACCCTTTTTTATGAATAAAAAGCCCCCGGGGAGATTTATCCAAATTCACCCTTTCTTTTTGGGGGGGTGAAGCCCTTAGGGGGGGCAAAGCCCCCCATATGGGTTTGAACTCCCGACTTCTTGTTTACGAAACAAGCGCTCTGCCGCTGAGCTACGGAGGCACGGATAAATTATGAAAGGAGGTTTTCTTTAAGCTTACTGCTTCCAAAAAGGGAGCATCCGAGGCAATTATAAAAATAAAAACGCCGAGGAGGATTGAGCAAACCGCAAGGTTTGCGAGAGATTTGGCTCCAAAGAGCCAAACTCCGAGGCAATCGTAAAAATAAAAAAACGCCGAGGAGGAGATATGTTCAGTTTCACCCTCCTTTTTTAGAGGGGGCGGAATCCTCAACACCCAATCTTTTCTTGGGGGGTTGAAGCCCTCAAGGGGGGATGTGCCCCCCTTATGGGTTTGAACTCCCAATCCCGTGAGGGACCAGTTTTCTCTCCCATAGCCCCCTTTTCTTTTGAAAAAGAAAAGGGTGCTAAATGGTTTTACCCCCCAAAAGAAAACCATTACAGTTTCCTCTTGTTTAGGGGGGTTGAGACCTCAAGGGGGGATGCACCCCCCTTAGGTTTCGAGACTGGCGCACTACCGGATTATGCGACCTCGGCGCGATAACGACAATATTTTAGCTCCGAATACCCTTAATAATATTAATGAAGAAGCCAAATGCGGTGTTTTTGATGAAACCTCTAATTGTTTTGAATTTGAAAACATACTCCGAATCAACCGGAAAGGGAGCGGTGAAGCTTTGCGAGATTGCAAGAGAAGTCTCAAAAGAAACAGGAGTGCGAATTATATGCTGCCCCCAAACGGTTGATTTACGGGAATGCGCAAAAACCGGCTGCGAAATCTTCTCACAGGGGGCAGAATCATTTGAGTTCGGTGCACACACAGGCGCAAACCTTCCTTCCGCGCTAAAAGATGCAGGGGCAAAAGGAATAATGCTCAATCACGCGGAAAGAAAAATGAAAAAAGAAGAAATTGAAGCAACGGTTTCACTCGCTCACAAACTGAAACTGGAAACACTCATCTGCTCGGCAAATCCTTCCGAGACTGATATGGCTGCAAGAATAAATCCCGATTATATTGCAGTTGAGCCTCCCGAATTAATAGGAACAGGTATTTCAGTTTCTGCTGCCAAACCCGAAGTAATTACCGATACGATAAAGCAGGTAAAATCAATCGCCAACATACCCGTCCTCTGCGGCGCAGGCATTTCAAACGCTTCTGATGTGAAAAAGGCAATCCAGCTGGGGACGGTTGGAGTTTTGCTTGCATCTGCATACGTAAAGGCAAAAGAGCCGAAAAAGCTTCTGCAAGAGATGGCAAAAGCGTGCCAATAAACACCTAATTCTTTATCCTAATAAAAAATGTGTTGGAAGTGTCAAATCCGCCTCCCCTGACATTCCCCTCAAATTTCTCAATCAGATTCCTAATGTCTTCTGGTCTTTTTTCCAAGGCATGCCATTTGCTTAAAAATTCATTGTAAAGTTCTTCAATTTTTTTCTTGCGTGTCATGCAAAAACTAGAAGAACCGACGACCGCACTCACAGTTTCCCCGCTCAAAATGCGAAAAAGTTGCACCTTTGCCAACTCCCGCGCCTTCTTATAATCCAATCCGCTGGTCTTTGATAATTTTCTTGCAAGCCTTTCAAAAGAATCAGCAAACTGCGGCCATTTTCTTTCAGCACTTCTTTGCAGAGTCGTACGCATTATACCCACCATTTGCTTCACTGCACCTGATAAATAATCGGCCTCTTTGAAATAAGCATATTCATTGAAAGCTTTCTGAAAGGCATCCCTTCCGTAAGTGAGTTTATTTCCTGCGCCAATTCATCCGCACTCATCTGCTTCTTCTCCTCTTCCTTCCTCCTCCTAACGCCGACTGCAATTTTTTCTTCAGCCACTTCCTTGTCCCCAACCACTACTATATACGGCACCCACTCCTTCTGCGCTTCCCGCAACCTCTTCCCTAAAGTTTCCTGCCTCTCATCCACATCCACGCGAACATTCTTCTGTGTCAATTCCTCCGCCACCTTCAATGCATATTCCGCGTGCTTGTCCGAAACAGGCACAACTCTCACCTGTGTTGGCGAAAGCCACAATGGTAGAACAGCCTTCTCCCCTTTCTGCATCCTCAACGCCTCCGCTTCAAGCAGAGCATACACTACTCTTTCAATGCTTCCTGAAATTGATGCATGCAATATAAGCGGTCTTTTTCTCTGCCCCTGCGCATCCGTGTAAAATATATCATAAGTATCAGCATTCTCAACATCAATCTGCACCGTGGAAAGCGCGCTTGCCTTATCCATGCAGTCCACGAAGTTAAATTCAAATTTCGTAATGAAGTAAGCATACCTCTCCTTGAACATTTCCACAAAGAACGGTTTTCCAAACTTCTTTGCAAGGGAAACATACCACTCCTTGTGCTCATTGAAAAAATCCTCCTGTATCCTAAAACCTACTTCCACATCCACGTCAATGCCTGCCAGCCACTCCTGCGCCTTTTCAAACTGGGAGGCAAACTCTCTTTTAGCGCTTTCCGTGTCCGCGCAGAGGGTGTGCATGTCTGGCATAGTAAACGCCCTCATTCTCTTCAAGCCTGCCAATTCCCCTGACTGCTCCCTCCTGAACGAATACCTTGTAAGCTCAAACATTTTCAGCGGCAAATTCTTATAAGAAATCACCGTGTCATGCGCCATCAAAAACTGCCCAAAGCAGGCGGCAAAGCGCAGGAAATAACTCTTATCATCCGATAATACGGTATACTGCCTTGCGGGAAACCTGTTCAAATATTTCTTCAGTGCGGGGTGCTCAAAATCATACATGAGCGGGGTTTCCACTTCCATCCCCCCGTAATTTACGCAACACTCCGTAATAGACTGCTCAAGCAATCTCTTAATCAGCGTCCCGTTCGGGTACCATCTCAAATTCCCGCAATCCGAGCCAGGCTCGTAATCGGAAATATTATGCTCCTTCATCAATTTTATGTGCGGCGGCTCCTTGTCATAAGCGCGCACCTTGCTCATCTCGTAATTTGCAAACTTTTTTAAATTCTGGAATTTTGAGAAATCAAACTTCTCCGGCTCGTGCAGATTTCCCTCCAAATCCATTATGTAATATTTCTTTGCAAGCTTGTCTTCTGCCTTTAAGGAAGCGGAAATCTGGGGTTCTTCCGCCTTTCCCTTCTTCTCCCCTCCCGCACTTATGCTCCGTGACAGTTCGGAGAGAGGATGCCCCTTGCATTTTATATCAAATGACTTATACCAGCCGAAAGGCGCGCGCGAAATTTCCAAACTCGCATCGGAAGAAAACTCCTTTTCCGTTTCCTTCAGCACAGAGAGCGCCACCCCTAAAGAAGAGGGATTCTGCGTCAAATGCACCCAGGGGTAAATGACAATTCTTTTGCATTTCACCTGCTCGGCTATGCTCATCATTTCCTTTGCAGCGGAGGCGGCAGTCCCCTTCACATCCTTGTCCCCCTCTTCCACTGCGCAAAAAGCAACAAGGCATTCCTCCACTCTTATTTTCCCTTTTTTTGCCTCTTCCGCAGAGGTAGTTGCCTTCGTGAGCGCTTCGTATTCAAGGAAATCCGCGTGCACAGTCAGCAGTTTCATGGGAATATTAAGAATGAACAGATATAAAAAATATGGGTTGCAGAATTTACTGCAAAAAGGTGATTTTTAATGAAAAATATTTCTGATGCTATTTGGGAGATTGAGAAGGAAGGGGAAATGAAAGTAAAGGGAATTGCCTTTGGCACCGAGGCGATAGTGAAGAAAATGCAGCAGGGAAGGACGATAGGGCAGCTCAAGAATGTCGCAGCCCTCCCCGGAATACTCAAAGCCGCAATGGTCATGCCTGACGGGCACGAGGGGTACGGCTTTCCGATTGGCGGGGTAGGAGCATTTTCCCTTGAGGAGGGAATAATTTCTCCGGGAGGGGTAGGCTACGACATAAACTGCCTTAAGCAGGGAACGCGCGTTCTTGACGAATTCGGTTCATGGAGAAGGATAGAAGATTTTGGCGGAATTTTCGTTTCTTCGGCAGTTCAAAACGCCAACGGCTTAAGCGTTTCGGTTGCGAAGTTAGAATTGCTTTTGCAGACTCTGAATTCCAACACGAATGAAAAAGAAGGCAGACGCCCTCTTCTTTTCATGGAGAAGGACACAGATGAAACATTGAAGATAACGCTGAAAGGCGGCGAGGAGATAGAATCGACCGCCGACCATCCATTCCTAACAAGAAACGGGATGAAAAACGCGGGCGAACTTGTGGTGGGAGATGAATTGGGGCTGCACCTATTTGAGGGAGTTGAGTATGCAAAGCCGGCAAGCGGATTCATCGAGCCGCAATATTGCGTCGAATTCACTGAAAACGAAAAGGCATTGATGGCAAGCGTATCCCTTTCAATGCTCTCCTCCGATAACAAGGCACTTCCAATCCTTGCGAAAGTTGTCGGCTACCTTACCGGTGACGGAACTCTTTACTCAAGCGGCAAAAAATGGTTTTCGGTCGCATACGGAAAGAAAGAGGACATGGAACAGATGAGAAAAGACCTGGAAAGGATAGGCATCTCATCGCATCTGCACCAACGAACAAAGAATTGCACCATAAATACGCAATACGGACAAAAATCATTCACTTCAACCTCCAGCGAACTGCACATAAAGACAACTGCGTTCGTGAAATTCCTGCATACGCTTGGCGTTCCGAAGGGAAAGAAAACAACGCAGGAATTCGGAGTGCCTGCTTGGATTAAGCGCTCATCGCTTCCGATAAAGCGGCTCTATCTTGCGGGGCTGTTTGGCGCGGAGCTAAGCTCTCCCTCAACCCACACAAAGACAGGTTTCTATTCCCCAATATTTGCGCAAAATAAAAACACCGAATACCTTGATTCAGCAAGGAATTTTGCAATAGAACTCATGGGGCTTCTTTTGGAATTTGGGATAGACTGTACGAAAATAAGCTCAAGAGAGGAAGCTGAAAACAAAGAGGGCAGAGTGCAGAGGGTAAGGCTCCTCATTTCTGCAGATGAAGACAATCTTGCCAAACTATGGGGCAAAATAGGAGCAGAATACTGCCATACAAAGGCAAGAAAGATGCAGATCGCACTTCTTTATTCAAAACTGAAAAAAGCCATGCAAAAAAAGAGAGCTGAAGTTGCTGCAAGAGTAAAAGAACTGAAGAAAAAGGGGCTGAAGCTGAAAGAAACCCAGACACTGCTTGAATGCGCTTACGCAAACAAAAGGTTCATAGAAAGGCACTATTATGAAAATAAAGGGCAGAGAATAACCCTCGATTTTGAGTCTTTTAAGAATTTTTTGGTCAAATCAGAAGGCGATTTTAAGAACCACGGATGCCTTTTCGGCAGGATAGAGAAAATTGAGGAAGTAAGGGAAAAGGCAAAGGTGTATGATTTTGCAATCGAAGGCAATCACAATTTTTTTGCAAACTCCTTCATAGTTTCAAACTGCGGCGTGCGTTTAATCACCACTGAACTCACCCCGCAGGACATTGATGCAAAGAAAAGGGAGCTTGTTGAAAAAATCTTCCGCAACATCCCAAGCGGCGTCGGCTCAAAGGGAAGGATACGCTTGAATGAAAAGGAGCTTGAAGAGGCGCTTGTGCGCGGGGTGGATTGGGCTATTGAAAAGGGATGGGGCACAAAGGAGGATAAGGAGAGATGCGAGGAAGAGGGAAGGATGCAAGGAGCCGAGCCAAATGCGGTTTCCGATACTGCTAAAAAAAGAGGACTGCCCCAATTCGGCACGGTAGGCGCGGGAAACCATTTTGTGGAGATACAGAAAATAGAGGAGATATTTGATGAGCGGATTGCAAAGGCATTTGGATTGGAAAAGGGAAAAGTGGCAATTATGCTGCACTGCGGCTCGCGGGGGTTCGGGCATCAGGTGTGCTCCGATTCCATAAAAGATATGATTTCAGCTTCCCGAAAATACAACATAAAACTGCCTGACATGGAGCTTTGCTGTGCCCCTCTAAACTCACCGGAAGCGGA
>Ga0066640_10000742_pt1 | contig 19379 bp, 19 predicted proteins | sample CryGeyCG2114_020_2_FD_59505 | JGI IMG/M metagenome (GOLD analysis project Ga0066640, IMG submission 59505) | Groundwater microbial communities from aquifer - Crystal Geyser CG11_big_fil_rev_8/21/14_0.20 | ecosystem: Environmental > Aquatic > Deep subsurface > Groundwater | place: USA: Utah... | reverse complement strand
GGGACTTTGTGTTTTTTAGCTATATATTGATACATGCCGTTGATCTTTTTCTTATATTCTTCGGGATAATTATCAGGAGGGCTGGTTCCTATTAAAATTACGCCTATTTTATTCTTACCAAAAATGTTTATTGCCTTTGCTATATTATAATAGATTTTATTAGCAGTTTGTTTTTGCAATATATCGTTATAACCTACTTGCAATAACACAATTCGCGGCTGTTTCCTTGTGATGATATTTATGTGCTTCAGGGCGTAATGGCTGTTAAAATTACTGCGGCCTTCGTTTATTATTCTTATATCAAAATGCCCCATCATATGAAGCTCGCGCTCAAGTGATGCCGGATAGCCCCTTCCTTTTGCTACATGTGCCCCGGCAGTAAGATCGTCACCATATGCAATTATATCTGTGGTGTTGATTGCAAGCCCAGTATCAGCTGCTATAGCTGTATATGCAAAGGAGCATAAAATAGCCCCCATAGATAATATTCTAAGCAATAACATTAAACCGAACCATCATATTTGAACTTATTTATTATAGCATAACTGCTATTTATAGTCTAATTGTCAGAATTTTGTTTTAAATCCTTCTTGGAAATTTTCCCGATCATCGTTTTAGGCAGGCTATCTATAAACTCAATTTCAGCAGGTAGTTTATATTTTGCCAATTTGCTGCTTAGGAAATGCTTCAGGTCTTTATCAATTAATGTTTCGCCTTGTCTTAGTACAACAAATGCTTTTACAATCTGCCCTCTATAACTATTTTCAACACCTATTACACAAGCCTCCTCAACAGCGGGGTGTTTATATATTTCTTCTTCAACCTCGCGCGGATAAACATTGAAGCCACTGGAAATTATCATTTCTTTTAAGCGATCTACTACGAATATATAGCCGTCCTTATCCATATACCCCACATCTCCGGTGTGTAAAACGCCGTTTTTTATAGTTTCCTTTGTTTCCTTTTCGTTGTTTAGATAGCCCTTCATTACTTGTGGCCCTTTAATACAAATCTCGCCTATCTTGTCTTTAGGTAATAAAGGCCTGCGCCCTTCAGTGCTGCGAATTTCTATTATAGTCCCGGGAAGAGGCATGCCTATTGAGCCTGATTTATTTTCACCAAACAGAGGATTTGCAGCAGCTACAGGTGATGATTCCGTAAGGCCGTAACCTTCTATTAATGTACATTTGCTTTTTTCTTCAAATTTTTCTTTTATATCAAGTGGCAAGGGCGCTCCGCCTGATATGCAGAATTTTAAAGATGAAAGATTGTAACTTTTTATTCTTTTGTGATTATTAATAGCTGCAAATAAAGTTGGCACTCCCGGAAGAAGAGTGCCGCCTTTCTTTGATATGTCTTTTAATAGCGCTCCTACATCAAGCTTTGAGTGAACTATCATTTCGCATGCTTTAAGTATGCTTAAATTCATAACAACAGTCATGGCAAAAACATGGAAGAACGGCAATATAGCCATCATTCTTTCTTTACCTTCTTCCAGACCCTCAAACCACATACCGGATTGGATGGTGTTGATATATAAGTTAGAGTGAGTGAGGATCGCTGCTTTTGCTATGCCCGTTGTTCCGCCCGTATATTGATAAACGGCGGCATCTTCTTTCGGGTCTATATTAACCTGCAAATATTTTCCGTCATTATTCATAATATCATTTGCATTAATATTAATGCGGCTAAAGGCAACGCTTGCCATCTCTTCTTTTTTAAAGAAGCCGAATAATATATCTTTTGGAAAAGGAAGAGCCGATTTAAACTCTGCAATGATTACTTTCTCAAGTGGAGTGGTCTGCAAAAGATTGGATGTTTTATTATAGAGCATGTTAAGATCAAGGGTAACCATTATGGTGGTGTGTGAATCATTAACCTGCTTGGAAAGCTCGTTGGTCGTGTATAAAGGGTTATAATTTACTACTATACCGCCGATTTTTAATACAGCGTAATATGCGATGACAAACTGTGGACAATTAGGCATTAGCAGGCCGACTCTTGTTCCTTTTGTCAGGCCTTGTTGTTGCAGGCCTTTTGCCATTTTATTTGTGGATTCCAAAACTTCCGCAAAGCTATATTTTCTTCCATAATAATTGATGCATGTATTATCGGGGAATTTTTTAGCAGCGTCGTCAAGTATCGAATATAGAGGTTTATTCTCAAATTCACATTTCCATGATATGTTCTCGGGATATTTTTTTTCCCACGGATATTCTTTTTTTCGTTTTGTCATGTTGTATTTTTTCGCGCACTTGTTTATAAAGTTAGGTACTTTGTAGTGATTGATTTCTTTATGTTACCATAAATTTCAATCTCTGATTATTATTTTTCTTATAAGTTGAAGCATATGTCAAACACTGATTCTACCGATATCGTAGTTATAGGTGCAGGCCCCGTGGGACTGTTTACCATTTTTGAAGCCGGCATGATGAAAATGAAATGCCACGTAGTTGATTCTCTGGATTTTGTGGGAGGTCAGTGCACAGCGCTTTATCCTGAAAAACCTATTTATGATATACCGGGGCATCCTGCCATTAACGCTGAGGATTTGATTAAAAACCTTGAAAAGCAGGCAGCTCCTTTTAATCCCGTTTACCATCTTGGACAAAATGTAACAAATGTTGAAAAAAACGGTGATGGCTGGAAGGTGAAAACATCTAAGGGAGCCGAAATTGACACTAAAGTTATTATAATAGCCGCAGGTTGCGGAGCTTTTGGCCCTAACCGTCCGCCTTTGGATGGTTTGGAAGAATATGAGGGCAAAAGCATATTTTATATGGTTGGCCGTAAGGATGATTTTAGGGGCAAGAATGTTGTGATTGCCGGAGGTGGAGATTCTGCCGTTGATTGGGCGTTGTCTTTAGCCGATGTTGCAAACAGAGTTTCTGTAGTACATAGGCGTCCAAAATTCCGTTGCGCCCCTGATAGTCAGGATAAATTAACTAAACTTGCCCAAGAAGGCCGAATTGATATGATTGTTCCATATCAATTAGATGGCTTAAAAGGGCATGACGGCAATCTTACCCATGTGATTGTAAAAACACTCGATGGTGATGTAAAAGAGGTTGAAGCTGACGTATTGCTGCCGTTTTTTGGTCTTGCAATGGAGCTTGGGCCTATTGCGGAATGGGGGCTGAATATTGATAAAAAACATATAGAAGTTGATCCATCTACTTGCGAAACTAACCGAAAGGGAATTTTCGCGGTTGGTGATGTAATAACCTATAAAAATAAGATGAAACTTATACTAAACGGATTTGCGGAGGCTGCTATGGCTTGCCACGCGGCGCGTGATATAGTATATCCGGGGCAGGCGGTGCATTTTGAGTATTCAACAACGGCAGGGGTGCCTGGTAGTTAGGTGAAAATTCTCAAATTGAACCCTATGGTCAAGCCATAGGATGACATTAACATTGAAAGGATGGTCATGACGGCAAAAATAATTGATGGAAAAGCATTCGCGGCTAATTTACGCGAAGAAATCAAAGGTCAGGTAGCAGAACTTAAAGAAAAGCATGGTATAACACCGGGTTTGGCGGTTGTTTTGGTTGGTGAAGATCCTGCAAGTCAGGTTTATGTGCGCAATAAGGGCAAGCAGACGGTTGAAGCGGGAATGAACTCCTTTGAGATAAAGCTTCCCGATAATATCTCACAAGATGAGCTGATCGCTGAGGTTGATAAGCTAAATGCTGATGATAAGGTAAACGGCATATTGGTGCAGTTGCCACTTCCCAAAGGAATTGACGAGCGCACGGTTATAAACCGCATTGCTCCTGAAAAAGACGTGGATGGCTTCCATGTTATAAACACAGGTCTGCTTTCTACTGGTCAGGATTGTATAGTGCCATGCACTCCGCTTGGCTGTCTTATTCTTTTAAAAGATACGTTGGGCGATCTTTCGGGTAAAAAAGCTGTGGTGATCGGGCGCTCTAATATTGTGGGCAAGCCGATGGCGCAGTTGCTTTTAAAAGAAAGCTGCACAGTGACAATTGCCCATTCTCGCACTAAGGATTTAGCAGGAGAGTGTAAGAGAGCTGATATTATAGTTTCAGCCGTTGGTGTTGAAGAAATTGTGCGTGGTGATTGGGTGAAGCCCGGTGCTACAGTTATAGATGTCGGCATAAACCGCGTTCAAACCAGTGATGGAAAATACAAACTAACCGGTGATGTTTGTTTCTCAGAAGTAGAAAAAGTAGCCGGCGCAATAACCCCTGTTCCCGGTGGTGTGGGGCCTATGACAATCGCATGTCTTTTGAAAAATACTTTAGAAGTAACTAGGAGACAGAATGGTATTTAGGTTCTGGAGTAATAAATAATAAAAACGTCATCCCAAAGCAAGTTCAGGATGACGTAAATGTTAAAGTTAAGCAGCCTCACCTTTTAATCGGGCAATTGCTCTTTCGCGCCCGATAAGCGGCAATATATGTTTTAACTCAGGGCCGTGTTCACGTGCGGTCAGGGCTTTTCTGATCGGCATGAAAAGTTCCTTGCCTTTTTTGCCGCTGGTTTCCTTGACTTTGTTTAGCCACTGGTTCCAGGTTTCATCATCCCATTGTCCTTCAGGCAAAAGTTCTGATGCGGCAGAAGTGAACTCAACATCATCAATTATTGGAGTTACTTGTTGTTTGCAGATTTCCCACCAGTCTTTTACATCGCTAAGTTTACTAACATTAGCACGGACTGATAGCCAAAATTCTTCGTCTACCCCTTGAATTTCATCTCTGTGTTTTATAGCATCATAAGATGTGATGTGCAGAACTTTAGGATTCATGCGTTCAAGTTCGGGAAAGTCATAAATCGCAGCTGATTTTCCAAATTTTGAAAGATCAAAGTTATTTGCTATATCATCAAGGCTTGTGCGTGGTTCAACAGGCTCGGATGTGCCGAGTCGCGCCATAAAACTGGTGATTGCAAGTGGTTCAATGCCTTGTTCTTTGAGTGATGCAACGTCAAAACCGCCTGCACGTTTAGATATTTTTCCTTCTTTGCCTTTCATTAAAGAATGGTGAGCAAATTTAGGGGTTTTAGCGCCGATCGCTTCAAATATCTGGATTTGCACAGCCGTGTTGCTCACATGGTCTTCGCCGCGGACGATATGAGTAATGCCAAAATCCATATCATCAATGGCAGATGGCAGCATATAAGTTGGCGTGCCGTTCGCGCGGATAAGCACCGGGTCGCTAAGGTTTTTAGCTTCAAAACGTGTTGTTCCCTTTATTAGGTCGTCCCACTCGATAGATTTTGTCTCATCCAGTTTGAAGCGCCAGTGCGGTTGTATGCCTTGTTCTTCAAGTTTTGCCCTATCAGATTCAGAAAGAGAAAGTGCCGCGCGGTCATAAATGGGCGGCAGGCCGCGACCGATTAAAACTTTACGTTTTATATCCAGCTCTTCGGCCGTTTCATAACAAGGATATAGGCGGCCATCGGCAATAAGTTTTTTCTTTATCTCCTCGTAGCGCTCAGTTCGCGTCGATTGGCGCGAGAAAATATCCCAATCAAGCCCTAGCCATTTAAGGTCGGCTTGAATCGCCTGTGCATATTCCTCGCGTGAGCGCTCAGTGTCAGTGTCATCAAGGCGCAGCATAAACTGGCCGTTATTCTTTTTTGCAAGTAAATAGCAGATAAGCGCGGTACGCACATTTCCGATATGTAAAAGACCGGTAGGAGAGGGGGCAAAACGAGTGATAAATGTCATATCTGTTATGTTATGGTTATAATTGTATTAAAGCATCAATTAAATACATTATTATAGACAAAAAATACAGTGCTAAATTACATCTGCAAAATATGCCGCCTCTCAAGCGGATAGTCGGTATGCACCCGTCCGGTTTTTATTGTGTTGAAAATATGTTCAAACACTTTGCCCGGCCTGTGCATCGGATCGTTTAAAAAATAGCTGTGTCCTATAGGGTGGTCGTATTCGGTGTTTATATCATCACAATCAATCGCATATACATTATTAGGAATTTTACGCATAGACTCAGGCCCTGTATGACCAAGGCGGCGTGATGCTATTTTGTTTTTTAGATTAGATGCCTTGCTGGCCCTAAGTGCCAGATCATCTGATGCATAATATACCGAAACATTGCGTGAGGCATGGCTTATAAGCTCTCCTGCCTGCCCATATTCAAGCGATTCATTAACAATATCGGCGGCAACTAAAAAGCTATTCCTGAATAATAGCGGAACTCCGCTGGCCAGATCATATCTGCTCCATGCGGCTAAGGTTTGGCGCAAGACCCTATTGCCCATTGAATGAGCGAGGATATTAATGCGCTTTATGCAAATATCCTTCCCTGATTCCTCCCGCCATTTTAAGAACATTTCAAATGCGCGAGCGAATGAATAAGCGCTGTTATCTGCTGATTTCTGGTCGTCCCAATAATCTCTAACTATGCCGCAATCATTGTCGCACGGCCAGATTATCGGCACTACACGCACAAGATTTTTTTCTTTTTCATCGAACATTTGCTGCAGGCGTATTGCGCGTGGGAAGATGTCCGGTTCAGGCAAGTTAGAAAAACCATGGATATAAAGTAATATCTGCATAGCTTCATCGTCACGCAAGCCCTGCATCAGGCTGTTAGCGCCGATTTCTTTGTAGTTAAATTCATTATCTCTTTTGCAAAAATAAAGTGAGTTCGATGGAGCGTTTTTATCCAGATCAAAGTCTATTTTACGGTTTTTTTCAAATGTGATGTCGCCCTTCGGCTCGCGGTTGGTGATAAATAGCATAATATATCCTGATGATTTAAAAGGATGTGTATTATACTATTTGTGATTAGGCCTGCGGAAGGGGGGGATTTAATAAAACTCGATAATTTTAAATAGCAATACTTGTAGGATATTGCCTACTTTGTACTTTCCCCTCTAGCATTTCGATTACTTTGCTAGCTGGTATTTCTTTGCCCATATGAACTATCTTACCATGTACTAGAGTTGTTTTTCCGCTTCCCATTTCTCCTTTAAATTTATCATGTGACTGAATGTTATTTAACTCATTGCCTTTCTTGGCTGATTTTTCCTCTTTCTTGTCGTTTGCGTGAAATGATAGTATTGAGAAGCTTGGGCCTTCAAATCCGTGAATTACTCCTCGTTCAAATCTTACAATATAAAGAGTATTTGCTTCCATTTTTGTTTTTAATATATTTACATCCTTACCTTCATTTTCTTCTTTATTCAAGCCTCCAGTGTATAAATTCCAAGGTTTCTCACCAGAGCATATTAGTACTCTCTCACCGAAATCGTGACTATGAATATGTTGATTTTCTAGAGTGCGATCGGTGTGAAAAGTCATTGTATATAAAGAAGTTTCAAAGCCTTCTTTATCGTCAGCAAGTTTATTAATCTGTTCTCCTGCAAATAGCTCTCCTTTCATTGCATCTTTATGGATTGCTTTCTGGAAGCTACTGAAATCTCCTTTGCCTAATTCTATGATTTTAAGGCCTTCAATTGCTTTTTGAATTTTTATTTCTTCTATAATGCTGTCTGAGTTTTTCGGTGAAGGGGGAGGTGTTCTCTTGTGAGTAGTAACTATAGGAGAAAATAATAATGGGTTAGGTGCTGCTGGAAGGGTGTATTTAGTGAGAAACTCTTTTGATATCTTTTTCTTCAGATCATCAAAGTTATAAGACTCCTTTAGTGTCATTAACAAGTCTTCTAGGGTTATTGTATGTTGCTTATGTGGGTGGCTTAACATAAAAAAATCCGTTAATTATATAAAACTAGTGCGTTTTTATAAGGCAAATAGTAATATTTGTCTATATGTTGGTTGCGAGTTTTTGTGACTTCTCAACCGTTTTTATGAAGTTGGTAGCTTCATAGGACAAATTTGATCCTTTTTTTATCATAATCCCGTATTTCATGCTAGGAAAATATTTAGTTAATTTTCGTCCAACTAATTCATTTTCGTTTTTATCGAGGCAGATATCTGAGATTATTGCTACTCCTATATCTGATTTTACCAGTTTTTTAAGGATTTCCCAGTCGCCGTTTTCAAATTTGATGTTACTTCCTAACTTATGAGATTTAATGACCTGTTCAAAATTAGGGAGGGTGATTAAATGCGGGTCAATCCTTATTAGGTCGTATTTAGCGACATCATCGAGAGTGAAGTCTTGTTTTGTTGCAAGGGGGTGGTCTTTTCTTGTTAGTAGGATCGGGTTAAACTCTGAAACGGGTATGAAGTCGCATTCATCCGGGATGTTTGTAATTGGATAAATGCACAGTTCAGTTTCGTTGTTAATAAGTCTTTCTAGAGCGGTTGCTCTAGGTATATTTCTTAGCATTAGGTTAACTTCAGGGTATTTATCTCTAAAATCTTTTAAAATCTTTGGAAGCAGGTATAAGATGCTTATATGATTTGATGAAATATCTAAAGATTTTGATTTATATTTTTTATCACTCAAAAACCTCTCGTAAATACTATCGATGTTCTGAACGGCGTCAATGGCGTATTTATAAAAGCTTCGCCCGTCTTCCGTTAGGGTTAGGGTTCTTTTTTTGCGATCAAATAATTTTATTTCAAGGTCACGTTCGAGTGTACTTATTTGCATTGAGACCGCAGACTGTGACAAGCCTAAATGTTCAGCCGCGCGAGCGACTCCTCCTTTTTGTACGGTGTAGTAGAAGCCTTTTAGTTGCTGAAAGCGGTTATTCTTGTAATAAAATTGATTTTTAGGCATAGGTAAAATACTTTTAGTTAATTTTATTTTTAAATATATTACATTTATTGGGTTTTGTAAAGTTATTCAATATATTGAATTATAGTTGTATTTTAATAAATCATTAATATTATTGAAGTATCATTCAATAAGGTTAAATATTATTTGTTAGTATAATAGGAAGTTTTTTCGTAATATGCCTTCAACAAAATGAAGAGTGCGCATAAATTGTTACTATTTTATAAGGAATGACAGATGAGTGTGTTGCCGAGAGTTGAACAGGAAAAGCTGGTGGTCTCATTTGAGAGGGATTATGGGCGACTCGTTATGAATTGTAGAAATGATAAATTGTTATTTGCGCAGAAGGTTAGTCAGCTAGCTGAGCAAATATCAAAGTCGGCAAATCCTAATTATTTTGAGGATGATATAGTAGAATATTTGAATATGTTTTCTGCGCAATTGCAAAAACAGACAAAGCATTAAAAAGAATAAAGAGTTTCCTTCGTAGATAAAAGGTCGCCCAAGACGGGCGGCCTTTTTGACTTTTGGGTATCAGAATAAATCAATGTCATCATCTGAGTCGTCGTTTTTCTGGTGCGCTTCAATTGAAAAACCAACTTCCGCTGCGTCCTTGATATATCCATGATCGATCAGGTGGTTAACAAATGATAATTGCAGCTCCCCAAGGCGGAGTTTATCAAGTATTTGAAGGGCGAAATCTCTGTCTAGTAATTTTCTTCTTTCTTCTCTTGATATATTAGGGAGGGCGTCACCGATTTCTTTATCCAGATATTCTACAATCGTTTTTAAGATATTTACGGTTATAACGATATTTTGCGAGACTCTATCCTGAAATTGCATTCCAACTACTATATTCGATATTTTATTTGAGTTGTCTTTAACAATTAATAAGGCTTGTTTTAGCTCGCTGTGAATCTGTTCTTCCTGTTCATTTATTTTTTTTGCAAGGGATAGTAGTTTTTTCGCTGTTTCCTTGTCTTTTGATTCTTTTGCTATCTCCTGCAAGTGTTTGGTGATTTCTATTTCTTTGTTACGGATCTTTATAATGTCAAGATGTCGGTCTGCCGCTTCTATTTCTGTGGCGATTTTTCGAGTGTTTTCGGCGACTATGCTAAAATTGCCGCTGATTTCATTCATACTATCTTCGAGTAATTTATTTATTCTTGGTAATTGCTCGGATAGCACTTCTGTTGAGCATATCTGCGATTCAGAAATGCTTAGCCATTCCTTTAATAGAGATAGAGCCGAAGCTGCGTTATTTAACGTGTCTGGTTTTTTTGGTTGGGCTGTTGACATAATAATTTCTACTTAAAATATACAGCTCAACTATCGGGTGAGCCATCGTTTGCAATACTTCAGCCTCTAATTGTAAGTCATAAAAGTTAATCAGTTATTAAAAAATATTTGGAAAAATGCTTTTTTATTAATGCTTTATTCTAAAAAAATTAGTATAATTACACTATATATAGTTATTTTTGTTTTACAGATAAAATATATATAGGATTTTATGAAAAATAATGTTTTAAAAATGCTTTTTAACATATATAAAATTTAAGGCCTATAAAATGTATTAAAAAGGAAAAGGAGTATCATCATGGCGCTTAACATACAGCTTCCGGAGAATAAAGTTTTAAAACCTCAGATTACAGTGTTCGGCATAGGTGGTGCAGGCGGCAACGCCACTAACAACATGATTAAGGCGAATCTGGAAGGTGTTAATTTCGTAATAGCTAACACTGATGCTCAGGCGCTTGACGGCTCCGTGGCGGAAAAGAAAATTCAACTTGGCCAATCTAAAACGCAAGGTCTAGGCGCGGGAGCCTCTCCTGAAGTGGGCGCTGAAGCTGCTGAAGAAGCTATGGATGAGATTAATGATCATTTAAAAGGCAGTAATATGGTGTTTATAACTGCCGGAATGGGGGGTGGAACCGGAACGGGAGCGGCTCCCGTTATTGCTCGTGCCGCTCGTGATCTTGGAATTTTAACGGTTGGTGTCGTGACTAAGCCTTTTCATTTTGAAGGGCCGCGCCGTATGCGCATCGCGGAAGATGGCTTGGAAGAGCTGCAAAAATATGTTGATACTCTGATTGTTATTCCTAATCAGAATTTGTTCCGTATAGCAAATGAGAAGACAACATTTGCCGATGCCTTTAAGTTAGCTGATGATGTTTTGCATTCGGGTGTGCGTGGTGTGACTGATCTTATGATTATGCCCGGCCTGATTAATCTGGATTTTGCCGATGTTAAAGCCGTTATGTCCGAAATGGGCAAGGCAATGATGGGAACCGGTGAGGCAGAAGGAGAAAGGCGAGCTCAGGAAGCTGCCGAGGCGGCAATATCAAACCCATTGCTGGATAATGTTTCTATGAAAGGGGCGCAGGGAGTTCTTATTAATATAACCGGTGGTTCTGATATGACCTTATTTGAAGTTGATGAGGCCGCAAATCGCATACGTGAGGAAGTTGATTCCACTGCTAATATTATTTTCGGCTCAACATTTAATGATGAAATGGACGGTAAGATGAGGGTTTCTGTTGTTGCAACGGGGATTGATATGCAAAGCGGAGGTTATGCTCCTTCTCCGTCTCCAAAGCGTGAGTCTGTATATGCAGCGGCGGCGGTAGTATCGGCCCATGCAAATGATGAGGCTGAAGAAGATGCGGTCGATTCAGAGGAGGCGCAAGAGGCTGAAGATGATGTGATGAATGCTCCTTCTTTTGCAAATAATTTATTTTCTGATTCTGTAGAAGAAGACGAAGATGAAGAGGGCGAGGATGATGATGTTAATTATAGGTCTGCGATTGAAAGTTTAAACGCTGAGTATAATGCTTCGTTAAACGATAACGATGAAGAAGAAGTCGGTTCCGGTCTTTTTGTATCACCTGAGCCGGTTAGGCCTTCCAATTATAATCAATCTGATGTTAGTTCTTTTGAGCATGGTTTGTTTGCAACACAGGCAAATGAGGCAGTAGAAGAAAAGATTGTTGAAAAATCGGAAAAATCTGAGTCGCAGGGCGGATTATTTAGTCGTATGGCAAAAGCTTTTCAGACCGCTGAAGAATCTTATGTAGAAGAAAAGGGAAAAGCGTCTAAAGATTCGGATGATGATGACGATGATGATATGATGGATGTTCCTGCCTTTTTAAGGCGCAAAGCGTAATATCTTTTTATTGAGTGTTTTTACTATGTGTAAAATAAAGTGGCAAAAAGGCGTTTCGTTAGCAGAGATGGCTATAGTTATGGTTATTGTCGGTCTGCTAACTGCTGCTGTTGTAGGTGGTGTGAAATTGCAGAAGTCTGCTGAGCTGCGTTCGGTTATCTCCAGTATTAATAGTTTTAAAGTTGCTATTGATAGCTTTGAGCATAAATATTCTGATTTACCGGGTGATATTAATGATGCGCATGATTATTGGGGCAGCGCTTGCGCTTCTTCTGCTGCGGATTGTAATGGAGATGCCGATGGTGATATAGAAGGCGGCGGTGGCCCTGGTGCCAATGAATCATTACGCAGCTGGCAGCATCTTAATCTTGCCGGTATGGTAGATGGTGGTTACACGGGAGTAGGCACAGCCTCTGCTAATAATCTTGCGGTGCCGGGTGTTAATGTGCCAAGTGGACAAAGATCTAAGTTGGGATATTATTTAATTTCCAACCCGTCATCATTAAGTGGCGCTTATATAATAGCGGGTGCGTATGACGCAGCTACGGGAACAGGGCCGTTTGAATCGATATTTACTCCAGCAGAAGCCTTCTCAATTGATGATAAAATTGATGATGGCTATCCGGAAAAGGGTAAAGTACGGGGATTCGATGGAACTACAGTGTCTACAAGCTGTATAAACGGCACTAGCCCCAATAAAGCTTATACGGTTTCCTCCGATGAGTTTGAATGTATTATATATTTTGACGCTGATTAGCTATTAAAAGTAGCAACTCCTCCTGTAAACTTTAACTTTCAATTGCAACATATTGAAAAATATGCATTTTTATCTCCTATGTTAACTGTATGTTAATAAATAAATGTAATAATAAAAATACATACTGCGTTTATTTTTAAGGAGGGTCAATTATGACTGGATTTCATACAGTAAAGTATATTGTGGCGATTGCGCTGCTTATTATATTCCCGCTTACATCAGGTGCAAATGCAACGGCAGATGATGCGGAAAAGTTTATTAAAAACATAAGCTCTAAGGCTATAAGTGTAATACAGAGTGAAAAATCAAGTGAAATAGAAAAAGAGATGGCTTTGGTTTCCCTTTTTGAGCAATCTGTAGACACACAATGGATTGCAAAATTCGCAATGGGCAGACATTGGAATAGAGCTAGCGATCATCAAAAAGAACTATATACGGATCTATACAAAAAATTTCTGATTGGTAGCTATGTACCCAAGTTTAAAGAATATACAAATCAAAAAATAATTATCAAAAAAACCTATGATGAAGGTGATAAGGAATATTTAATTGAAACAGAAATATTGCAGCACGATGGAGCCGCAATAAATGTTGATTATAAAGTCAGGGAAGGTGCCGGCGGTAAGTATGTAATATTTGATGTTATCGCAGAAGGTGTAAGTCTGATTACGACACAGCGTTCGGAGTTCGGGTCTATTCTTTCCCGTAAAGGAGTGGATTACCTGATCAAGAAGCTTAAGGCTAGGGTGTAATTATCGGATAACCAAACATCTTAAGTCGCTTTAAAAGGCCGTGGAAAATTTCCGCGGCCTTTTTTGTGGAGTAATTCCTGATAAATACGCACTGTAACACTATTGTGTTAACTATCTTTTAATAAATAGTTGCTATCATAGTATATTAATTCTTATTAATTAAGCTTACAAGGGGTGGTTCTGTTATGCCTATAAAAGGTAAAAAGTCGGATAACGGCAAAGAACCCAAAAGCATATTAACAAGAATCGTACAAGTCTTTGAAACCGGGGTGGTAGGTGAGATTGAGAAAAAAGAACTCAATGAGGCCATTGACCATCATAAAAAAATTCTTGAAGATGAGCGTAAAATAATTTCCCAGAACCTTAAAGCACAATCGTCAGGAGCTATTTTTCAGGAAATAGAAAAATCCAAGAAAGATTAGTTTCTCTTCTTCATTAAATGTAACATTTCTTGTAAGCATTATATAACGCTTGTTAAATGGCTTTTATTAGTATATAATATGCGCGCAAAATAACTTTTAAGGGCATAAAATGACACAAGAAATCCGTAATATCGCAATTATAGCGCACGTCGACCACGGCAAGACAACTCTTATCGATTCTCTTTTACAGCAATGTGGAACTTTCCGAGAAAATCAACAGGTTCAAGAACGTGTAATGGACAGTAACGCTCTTGAAAAAGAGCGCGGTATTACTATCTTGGCTAAATGTACGTCAATCGATTGGAGCGGTATCCGTATTAACGTTATTGACACTCCGGGACACGCCGATTTTGGTGGTGAAGTTGAGCGCGTGCTTTCAATGGCTGATGGGGTTATTCTTTTAACTGATGCTGCTGAAGGCCCTATGCCGCAGACTAAATTCGTTCTTTCCAAAGCCCTAAAACAAGGCCTGCGTCCGATTGTTGTTGTTAATAAAGTTGATCGTCCCGACGGCCGTCCTGATGAAGTGGTTAATGAAGTGTTTGACTTGTTTGTAGCTCTTGAAGCCAGCGATGAGCAGCTTGATTTTCCTGTGCTATATGCATCAGGCCGTAGTGGCTGGTGTACTAAAGAGTTGGATGATGAGCGTAAAGATTTAACACCTCTGCTTGAAACTATCGTAAGCCATGTAAATAAGCCTGATGTAGACATGAATGCTTCTTTTTCAATGTTGGTAACGCTGCTTGAGTCCGATCCTTTCTTGGGTCGTATACTTACAGGCCGTATATATAGCGGTAAAGCTAAACTTAATATGCCGATTAAAGCCATTGGTCTTGATGGTAAAACAATTGAAACCGGACGCCTTAGCAAATTGTTATCATTTAAAGGTGTTGACCGCGTAAGTGTTGAAGAGGCGGTAGCAGGTGATATTATATCTATAGCGGGAACTGAAATAGCTACAGTTGCTGATACTATTTGCGATACTTCGGTTTCTAAGCCGCTTGAGTCAACTCCGATTGATCCGCCTACTATGTCTATAACGATCAGTGTTAATGATTCACCGTTTGCAGGGCAAGAGGGTACTAAAGTTACTTCCCGTATGATTCGTGATCGCCTTATGGCTGAGGCAGAAACTAACGTTGCAATTACAGTGACTGAAAGTGATTCGAAAGATGCATTCGAAGTTGGTGGCCGCGGAGAGTTGCAGCTTGGTGTTTTAATTGAAAATATGCGTCGCGAAGGTTTTGAGCTTTCTGTTTCTCGTCCGAAAGTATTATTTAAAGAAGAAGATGGCAAAAAATTAGAGCCGATAGAAGAAGTCGTAGTAGATGTGGATGAAGAGCATAGCGGTACTGTGGTTGAGAAGATCAGTCTTAGAAAAGGCCGTATGGCAGATATGCGTCCTTCCGGTGGTGGCAAGACCCGTATCGTGTTTTACGCTCCGTCACGTGGACTTATCGGTTATCAGGGTGAGTTTTTGACCGATACGAAAGGTACTGGCGTAATGAACCGCCTATATTATGCGCATGAGCCTTATAAAGGTGAGGTTGGCGGCCGTAGAAACGGAACTCTTATTTCTACCGATCAGGGTGAGACCGTAGCATACGCCCTATTTAACCTGCAAGAGCGCGGCACAATGTTTGTAAGAGCGCAAGATAAGGTCTATGCCGGTATGATAGTTGGTGAGAATTCACGTGACAATGATCTTGAGGTGAACGTTCTAAAAGGTAAGCAGCTTACTAACATGCGTGCATCGGGCACTGATGAGGCTGTTCGTATCACTCCTCCAAAACAGATGACTCTTGAAGAGATGATTTCTTATATAAGTGATGAAGAGCTAGTGGAAGTTACTCCTAAGAACTTACGTTTGCGTAAGAAATTACTTGATCCTAATGACCGTAAACGTGCTATGCGGGCGTCTGCTAAGTAAATTAAAAAATGTTATAATTCGAAAATTAATTATCCTGCGTCTTGGTCGCAGGATAATTTTTTCTATTTTGTTTTATAGACTGCCTGAAAAATCAAAATCTCTTAATAAACGTGTAATTTCGTTATCGTGCTCTTTAGGAAATGGCAAAGATCCTGTAAGCCATGCATATATATCCCAATCATCTTCTGAAATGAAAGACTCGTATAAGTCGAGTTCTTCATCGTTAAATTCATCCAGATATTTGCGTGCAAAATTACCCAATATTGCATCGGTTTCTTTGCAGCCTCTGTGGAAGCTTTGGTATAATAAGCGTTTTTTGCGTGTGTCATTTTTCATGGTTCGTCAAATCCTTATTGCTCAATCTATAGTTGGGTTATATCTTAATTTATTAGAGAAGAAAAATAATAAAAAACTTTTTTTTTATATTGACGTAAGGCATAGATTGGCCAGAGATTCTGTCAACTACTTTCTTTGAAAAAAAATAAAAAAAAGGTGTTTACTCGGGGATAAAATTTGTGCATCTATATACCCAAGAGAGATACATATCGAATCAGTTAGATTCACTAACAATCAATTTTTGATCATATATGATCGCATAGGGTGAATGCTATGGGAAACGATATTTCTGACATTAAAAACTTTCAATCAGGAATTGAAAAACATTATGCCGGAGATGTCGATTCTACTGAAGCCTGGGAGATTTTAAGCACAAATAAGGATGCCATATTGGTTGATGTAAGGACAACTCCTGAATGGATGTTTGCAGGTGTGCCTGATTTATCTTCTCTTAATAAAGAACCTATTTTTATATCATGGCGTGTTTTTCCTGAAATGGGAGTAAATGAGTCGTTTGTCAAAGAGGTTATTGCGCAGAGAGAAATTCGTAAGGACTGCCCTATATTATTTTTGTGCAAAGTCGGTGGTCGCTCGCTTGATGCTGCATTAGAAATGGCAAAATACGGTTATACAAATTGTTTTAACATAGCAGGAGGCTTTGAAGGTGACTTAGATAATAGCGGACAACGTGGAAATAAGAATGGTTGGAAATCGTGCAACTTACCGTGGGAACAAAGGTAAAAAATTATGAAGTCAGTAACTACTCAAATTCAAACAACAGATAAATTTACAGCCTGGAAGCAGATTTGTGATTCTTTGAGAGGTGAATATGGTGAATCAACGTTTAACAGCTGGTTAAAGCATCTTTCATTTGAAGATATTGAAGGTAGTGAAGTGGTATTGAGCGCTCCTACACGTTTTATCCGCGAGTGGATCGTAAATAATTATTTAAGCAAGATTAAGTCATTTTGGAAAAGTTATAATAGTTCTGTTATGTCTGTTACAATCCGCGTTAAGCCTAATAAAAAAGCTATCCCTGCGGCTAATGATATCTCTGATGGGGAGTCTTGCGAGATGCCTCAGCCAATAGATTTTATGTCTGCTGTAGATACTGAAAAATTAGGTTCACCACTGGATAGGCGTTTTACTTTCGATAATTTTGTTGTGGGTAATTCTAATAAGCTTGCATACTCAGCCGCTCGCTCTATTGCTGAAAATAAAGATATAATCCCCGGCAACAACCCGTTATTTTTATATGGTGGTGTTGGACTAGGTAAAACACACCTTATGCACGCGATAGCTCTTTATATAAGAGAGCATCAACCGACCCGTAAGGTTGTGTATATGTCTGCGGAAAAGTTTATGTATCAATTCATTAGGGCTCTGAGAAGTAAGGATATTATGTCCTTCAAGGAGAATTTCCGTGGAGTTGATGTTTTCATGATTGATGATGTGCAATTTATATGCGGTAAAGAAAGTACACAGGAAGAATTTTTCCATACCGTAAATGCTCTGCTTGATATGAATAAGCAAATTATAATATCGGGTGACCGTGCTCCTGCCGATTTAGACGGCATGAAAGAAACTATCCGCTCTCGTTTAGGTTGGGGCTTGGTAGCTGATGTTAAAACGACTGATTTTGATTTACGCCTTGGTATTTTAAAATCAAAAGCTAAGAATCTTGGTAAAGATAATATTCCCGCAAATGTAATGGATTTTCTAGCAAGTAAAATTCGTTCGAATGTGCGTGAGTTAGAAGGCGCTTTAAATAAAGTTGTGGCGCATTCAAGCTTGATGGGCAAAGAGCTTTCATTGCACAGCACTCAGGAGATCTTATCGGATTTACTTCGTTCAAATGAGAAAGTTGTAACGATTGCTGAAATACAGAAAGTTGTCGCATCTTATTTTAATATTAAAATATCCGATATGTCTTCGGCCAGACGTGCCCGCTGTATTGCTCGCCCACGTCAGATAGCGATGTATCTTTGTAAGCAGCTTACTATACGTAGCCTGTCGGAGATCGGCCGTAAATTCGGCGGTAAGGATCATACTACTGTTATGCATGCTGTTAAAAAGGTTGAAGAGCTTAATGCTAAAGATCCTGAATTTAGAGAGGATGTGGTTGCGCTGGTTAATTTGATCAATGGATAAATACTAAAAGCTAATATGAGATTTGTTCTACTATTTTTAATTTTATTTACTTCTTCGGCTGGCGCTCTTGAATATGATGCGGATCTTGAGGAGCTTATAAACACAGATATGAAGGCTTGGGCAAGATCTGAAACGGTAGTTGAATTCTTAAAGGCGCGGAATGAGAGGAATGCCGATCTTTCTGAGTCTAATTTAAAAAGATTAAATTCCAAATGGCAATCTGAAAAGCGTAAATTGAAAAAACCACTTACTGAAAGTACGCTGAGTAACGAGCTTTCCAAATATTTACAACAAATAAAAAAAGATGGTCAGGGTGTTTATATAGAGCTAATGGTGATTGATAGTTATGCCCTTACCGCCGGTCAGAGTGATGATAGCCTAAACTACTGGCATGTTGGTGAGCCACGTTGGGAAAAAACATTGGGTAGTAAATCATATTCAACATATATCAGTGACCTGCATTTTAGTGATAACTCCGAGCTTTTTCAGGTGAATGTTGCATTTACTATTTTTGTTGATGAGCTACCAATAGGTGTTGCTTATGCGGGAGTTGATGTTGAGCAATTGGAAAATTGGCGTAAGCGTAAAGATGCTTTTTAGCTTTATTGATTGATAATAAAAAAGGCGGGTTGTCCCCGCCTTAAATTAATCACCAAACTGTTCTTTAATTTGCTGAACAATATCATCAGGTGGATTTTCTCCCCAACCTGAGTGAAGAACTTCACCATACATAGAAACGTCAACAGTGCCGCTTTCGACCTTTTTAAGAAATAGCGGTAGTTTGTTTTTCTCTACATGAACATAGTGCCATGCTGCCCTTCCTCTGTCTTTGCCGCGAACAAGGTAAACCAGCTCCCCACCGCGTTGCTTTAACTGATCCTGAAACGATTGCACGGTTTGCTCAGATTTTTTCTGAAACTTGTCAGTAAATGACTCAGGCTTTTTATCGCCTCCCTTATTGCCAAATTTGTCTGCAAAAGACATAAGTTTACTCCACTTGGTTTGCATTTGTATACGGTAACCCGATACTTTATATCAAAAGAATGCCGTTTGGGCAACTTGTAAATTTATTAATATAATTAAAATTGTAACATTTTTATGTTAATAAATGATTAATGAAAATCTACTCGTTGCAAATAATATTTTTTACTGCTAATCTGCACTGGCTAAATATATTTTATAAC